>Ga0351839_1075_pt1 | contig 18651 bp, 15 predicted proteins | sample BONcelHFGM3001E4_FD_206881 | JGI IMG/M metagenome (GOLD analysis project Ga0351839, IMG submission 206881) | Enriched cells from coal bed in the Powder River Basin, Montana, United States - BONCAT cells FGM rep1 HSBNCT.FGM.300.1.E4 ... | reverse complement strand
ACATCTCAAAACCACCGCGTGATTCATGGGAAGCAAGTATCTTGAGCGCAGCGCGTTTGTTTGCGGGCACGTTCATCTCGGCACGAATGTTGCGGATGCCGCGTATCAGCTCCATCACGCTTTCCATCGCCTTTTCTTCGGCCTTATACAATTTTCCCGGCTTCGGCCAGGGTGAAACCATGATGCTGCCTTGCGCACCCGGCAATGACATAAAGATCTCTTCGGTGATGAACGGCATGAACGGGTGCAGCAGTTTCAATGTGTCCGAAAGCACGGTGTTGAGCACGCAGAGCGCCGTCTGCCTATCAGCCTCATCCCCGCCCAGCAGACGCGGTTTGGCCATTTCAATGTACCAGTCGCAGTATTCGCTCCAGAGAAAATCATGCAGTTTCTGCGCCGCCATGCCCAGCTCGAATTTGTCCATCAGAACCGTGATGTCTGAAGTTAAGGCAGAGAGCCGTGAGAGTATCCATTTATCCGCGATATCGAGCTTTTCTTCATCGATGGGTATGACCTCGTCGCCCGTATTCATCAGCACAAAACGCGCAGCGTTCCAGATCTTGTTGGCAAAGTTACGCGCCGCAAGCACCTTCTCGTCCGAAAAACGCAGGTCTCCGCCGATACGTACGCCCGCCGCCAGCGAGAAGCGGAGCGCGTCCGCACCGTACTGTTCGATCAGCTCAAGCGGATCGATCCCGTTGCCGAGCGACTTGCTCATCTTTCGCCCCTGCGCATCGCGCACAAGGCCGTGTATGCTCACATACTCAAATGGTTTTTGCCCCGTGCACTCGTATCCGGATATGATCATGCGCGCCACCCAGAAAAACAGGATGTCATAACCTGTTACCAGCACATTTGTCGGGTAGAAATATTTGAAGTCTTCCGTCTGCTCCGGCCAGCCGAGCGTCGAGAACGGCCAGAGCCCGCTTGAGAACCACGTATCGAGCACGTCCTCATCCTGCTTAAAGGCGTTGCCGCCGCAGGCGCATTTTTCCGGCGCTTTCTCGGCAACCGCCATTTCACCGCAGGCATTGCAGTACCACGCGGGTATGCGGTGTCCCCACCATAGCTGGCGCGATATGCACCAGTCGCGGATGTTTTCGAGCCAGTTGAAATATACGTTCTCGCTGCGCTTGGGTACGAACTTGATCTCACCCGAACGCACGGCTTCTATTGCAGGCTGCGCCAGGCTCTTCATCGCCACGAACCATTGTTTGGATACGATGGGCTCCACCACGCTGTCGCAGCGGTAGCAATGCCCCACGTTATGTCTGTAGTCTTCCGTTTTGACGAGCAGCCCCAGGCTTTCTATTTCCTTAACGATGCGGCCGCGCGCTTCGTCTTTATGCACACCGTCATATTTTCCGCCGCTCGGATTGATGACACCGCTGTCATCGAGCACACGTATAATGGGCAGCCCATGCCTCTCCGCGACGTCAAAATCATTCGGGTCATGCGCGGGCGTGATTTTGACGGCGCCGGTGCCGAAGGCCATGTCCACATAGTCGTCCGCCACGACGGGTATCGGCCTGTCCATGATAGGCAATATGACGTTTTTGCCGATGAGGTGCCGGTAGCGTTTGTCCTTGGGGTTGACCGCCACGGCCGTGTCACCGAGCATGGTCTCCGGACGCGTCGTCGCCACCACGATACCTTCGCCGCCGTCCTGAGCCGGGTAGCGGAAATACCAAAGATGTGCATCGTGCTCTATATGCTCAACCTCGGCGTCAGAAAGCGCCGTTTCGCAGTCCGGGCACCAGTTGATGATGCGGTCTCCCTTGTATATCAGCCCTTTTTGGTAAAGCCGTATGAAAAAAGCATTGACGGCTTTTGAACAGCCCTCGTCCATCGTGAAACGCTCGCGCGACCAGTCGCACGAGGATCCGAGCTTTTTGAGCTGCTCAACGATACGCCCGCCGTACTGTTTCTTCCACTCCCATGCACGCTCAAGAAACTTTTCGCGCCCGAGCTCTTCTTTTGAGGTGCCCTCCTCACTCAGCTTCTCAACGATCTTGACCTCCGTGGCGATGCTCGCGTGGTCGGTGCCCGGCAGCCAGAGCGCGGCAAACCCCTGCATGCGCTTTGTGCGTATGATGGCATCCTGCATCATATTGTCGAGCGCATGGCCCATGTGCAGCTGCCCCGTGATGTTGGGCGGAGGGATCACGATAGTAAACGGCTGTTTGTCTTTGTCTCTCTCCGCGCGGAAATAGCCGCTGCTCTCCCAATCATCGTAAAGACGCTTCTCAACCTCTTTCGGGTCATACACCTTGCTCAATTCTTTTGCACACATAGCTTTTTCCTCCGTCAAAACATCAAAAACTAAAAAACCGCCCCGTAAAAGGACGGAAATGACCGCGGTACCACCTTGTTTCGGACGCTTTATACGCCCGCTCTTAAATGCCGCAATAACGCACGGCCTGCGCCGGCGGCTTATCCCCGCCGGTGCTCACAAAGCGACTTTTAAGCGTGCTCTCCGCAAAGCCCTCTCAGCAATCTAGGCCTCTCTCTTGGCGGCGCCGCGCCCTACTCCTCTCCGTCATTGCATTTGCCAAAATTATATACGGCGTGGTGCTTGCTGTCAACGTCAAAAACCAACCTGCGCAAATTACCATTTGACTCAAAAGAGCGGTGTTGTGTACAATGATGACACCGCATAAAACTGCAAACACCGCCGTCAAACGACCGACGCATAAAACCGCTGCTTTGAAATACACAAGAGGGGGGGCTGCCGATTTGTCCGCTTGGAACACAAAAACCGAACTTAAGCGCCTTTTCTGGTTGCTGCCCGGGCCGGTATTTTACGCCCTTTTCCGGCTTGCGTTCCTCGTGCCGGAGTTTGTCGAATCGGTCTATTCGCGCGGCTTTTTTCCTTTTATCAACTCAGGCATCTCTTCTCTGACCGGCCTGTTGCCTTTCTCTCTCGGCGAACTTCTGGTGTATGCTTTTGTGCTGTTCACAGCTGCGTTTTTGATATTTATGATTGTCCGCGCCGTGTTGGCAAAGCATGCGTGGTGGCAGGTGGCCTTTCGCCGCTCAACAGCCCTTCTTTGTATATTGTCGATGATCTATGCTTTATTCACACTGCTTTGGGGCTTTAATTATGCGCGGCTGCCTCTTGCCGATACGCTTTCGCTTGATGCGTCACCCGCGGCTGTCAGCGAACTGTATGCCACGAGCGATGCACTGATATCCCGCGCAAATGCACTGCGCACAACTGTCCCCGAAGATAAAAACGGCATCTTCTCCCCCGCTTTCTCACGGAATGACATCATGCGCGGTGCGGCGCAGTATTACGATACAGCTGAGCGGCAAACGGGGCTTTCTGTGATCGGCGGCCGCTACGGGCGCGTCAAGCCGGTCCTTTATTCAAAAGGGCTTTCCTGGGCGCATATCAGCGGCGTTTACTTTCCGTTTACCGGAGAGGCCAACGTCAACGCCAAGGCGCCAATGCTGCTGTTTCCTGCGACATGTTTGCATGAGTTGGCGCACCAACGCGGCTTTGCACGTGAAGACGAGGCGGATTTCCTTGCGTATTTTATAAGTACGTTTGCTGATGATGTTTCCGTACAGTATTCAGGCGCCATGCTGGCGTTGATCCGCGCCATGAACGCGCTTTACAGCGCAGACTCCGACCTGTATTTCGAACTGCGGGATAAGTATTCCGCAGGGCTTGAGCGCGACCTTAAAGACAACCGTCTTTTCTGGGCACGGTATGAAAGCACGGTCAGTGAGACCGCAACACAAGTCAACGATGCATTCTTAAAAGCCAACCAGCAGCGCGACGGCGTAAAAAGCTACGGGCGCATGGTGGATCTTCTGATAAGCCTTTGGCGTGACGGCGGCATTCTGCCTGCGGGCGAAGATCTTTAACGGCGCATTGTGATTTCGTTGAAAATAAAAAAGACCGCGGATACTTTTACCGCGGCCATTGGGGTTTTTTATCACTATCATCGTGCAAATTCCACTGTTTCCGAAGCGAACAGGACGATGATACCGTTATCGTTCCAGACAAAATCACCTTGAATGTTTTCAAATTTCTTTCCGTAAGCGTCATAAACAGCCTGCGGCTGCGCGCCGTACAAAGAAGGCGCACACACGATAAAACCGGTGATGGTCTTCACGCTGTCACCGTATTTTTCTTCTGTTATGATAAAGCGCTGCTCCACTGTATCCCTGCTTTTTGTCAGCTTGACCGAATCAACGATCATGCCGTCCTGAGAAACGACAGACACATGCAGCAACGCACCGTCTATAAGATCTGTCTCGCCCGATACGATGATGATGTTGTCTTCTATCTCCAAATCACAGCTGCCCGTCACCGTAACTGTTTTGGCGCCTTGCGTGGGCTGGGGCTTTGGGATGCTGGCAGCTCCGCAGCCGGCTGCGAGCAAGGCCAGTAACAATACGAGAACAACGGCGGTCAGTATCTTCAAACGTTTTTTTTGCATAACGAACCCCTTTTATCAATGTCGTACTTAAGTATACATAAAACGCTTAACTCTGTAAAGCAAAAATACTGTTCCCGGACACTTTATGCCGCTTATAAGACACACACGGATAAATGTTTGAAGGCACAGCATGATGTTTATATTAATCTATAGTTGGGTGACAATACGTCTTGTTAGAAGGTGACACAGAGTGGCCATCAGGCATAAATACCTGGGAGAAATGCTTATAGATCTTGGGATCATCACAAGCGAGCAGCTTGATGTGTGTTTAAACGAGCAAAAGCAATCCGGCGAACGGCTGGGCAAGATACTCAAAGCCAAGGGGTTTGTCAAAGAACAGCAGCTCATGGAGGTCATGCAATACCAGCTTGGCATCCCCTATATCAACTTAGACACAATCAAGTTAAGCAAGTCGCTTTCGAAAACTATGCCTGTCTCGCTGGCGCAAAGGCACAGAATGGTCCCCGTGCGAACAGACGGAAGCAAGCTTTTTATCGCGATGGCAGACCCTGTTGATTTTATCGCCATTGAGGACGCGCGGGTGGTCTCCGGCATGGAAGTTTTCCCCATGATCGCTTCTGAACATACCGTTGATACGGCCATCAGCCTGATTTACGGTAATGAATTCGCTGAAACAGCGATCAAAGAGCTCGCTGATGACCATTCAGATGACACAGCGCCGGACACGGACATTGCAAGTATCTCGAATGCTCCGATCGTGCGCCTCGTGACTTCGATATTTGAACAGGCTGCAAAGGCAAAGGCCAGCGACATCCACGTCGAGCCGGGAGAAAACAGCGTACGGGTGCGCATGCGCGTCGACGGCCAGCTCGTTGGTGCGCTGATGATACCCAAAAAAGCGCAGTCGGCAGTGATCACGCGCCTGAAAATCATCGGCAACATGGATATTGCCGAAAAGCGTGTGCCGCAGGACGGAAGATACCGGATCATGACGGCCAACAATGAGATCGACGTCCGTATGTCTTCAATGCCCACAGTACACGGCGAAAAAATCGTGATGCGCCTGCTGGATAAAGAAAACTTCTTTGTCTCAAAGGACAGGCTCGGATTCTCTGCCAAGAATATAAAAAAGTTTGACGGGCTGCTGAGGAATCCGCATGGTATCATTCTGATCACAGGGCCGACAGGCAGCGGCAAATCAACCACGCTGTATGCCATGCTTGGAGAAGTGAATGATTCAACCAAAAACATCATCACGGTGGAAGATCCTGTTGAATACTCTATGCCGGGCATCAACCAGGTCCAGGTCAATAACAAGGCTGGCCTCTCCTTCGCTTCGGGTCTGCGCTCCATACTCCGCCAGGATCCGGACATCATTATGATCGGAGAGATCAGAGACAGCGAAACAGTGGAAATCGCCATTCGTGCCGCGATCACAGGCCATCTTGTGATGTCAACGATACACACCAACGATGCCGCCGGCACCATTTCGCGGCTTGTCGACATGGGCGTTCCTCCTTATATGCTTGCCGCGTCGCTGGTCGGCATACTATCGCAAAGGCTTGTCAAAACCATCTGCCAGAACTGCAAGACGCAATACCAGCCGAGCCGCTTTGAGCTGATTGCTGCCGGTCTTCCCCCAACTTATCATAAGCCCGTCTACCAAGGCAGCGGCTGCTCGATCTGCAACAACTCAGGTTCAAAAGGCCGCGTAGCGGTTCATGAGATCCTTATCATCGACAGGGAAATTAGGGATATGATCGTAAGCGGTGCCACACCGGATTCCATTGCGGATCATGCCGTCAAACACCAGCACATGACGACCATCGCTTCTGAATGTATTTCGCTGATGGAAAAAGGCTACATATCGATACAGGAAGTGATCAACACCTCTTATTCCTACAAAGGAGACAGCGCATGAACATCTCAGCCCTCATGGAAAAAACAGCAGCTATGGGCGCTTCCGACCTGCACATTTCCGTGGGCATCCCTCCGACTGTGCGCGTCAGCAGCGGGCTTGTGTCTGTAAGCGAAACAACAGTGACGCCGGAAATCTCGTCCCAGATTGCCAAAGAGCTTATGAACAGCACCCAATGGGCTGCTTTTGAGAAAAACGGCGAATATGACTTTTCAGTTTCGGTACCCGGCAAATACCGCTTTCGTATCAATGCATTCATGCAAAGGCACAGTGTTTCGCTTGCGATGCGTCTTATTAACTCCAAACTGCCAGATATCGATGCGCTTGGGCTTCCTCCGGTAGTCAGTTCGCTTTGCACGCTCAACAGAGGGCTTATACTTGTGACAGGCCCGACCGGCAGCGGCAAGTCCACAACGCTCGCAGCAATGATCGACCTGATCAATAAAACGCGAAGCGGTCACATCCTCACGCTTGAAGACCCTATCGAATATCTGCACAAGCACAATAAATGCATCGTTAACCAGCGCGAGATCGGCGTTGACTCATACAATTATTCCGCTGCGCTGCGCGCCGCCATGCGGCAGGACCCTGACATCATACTGATCGGTGAAATGCGCGATCTTGAAACCATCGGCATCGCTTTGACAGCTGCGGAAACCGGTCACCTTGTGCTCTCCACACTGCACACCACAGGCGCCGCCAAAACCATCGACCGCGTGATTGACGTCTTCCCGCCGCATCAGCAGCAGCAGATACGCATGCAGCTTTCGATGACGCTAGTGGCCGTCATTTCACAGCAGCTGCTGCTCTCTACAGACAACAAAACCCGCGTTGCAGCCGTAGAGATGCTTGTGGCTACACACGCGATCCGCAACCTGATCAGAGAAAACAAGGTTCATCAGGTGGCTTCTGCCATGCAGTCGTCGACTAATGTTGGCAACCTTCTCATGGACAATTCCCTTGCGGATCTTTATAAGTCCGGCAGGATTACCAAAGAGACGGCTCTCTCCTATTCGATTGATAAAAATTATATTTTAACTCTGCTATGATTCGGCAATAACAAAGAGGTGATCAATATCAAATATATGTACAAGGCGTCAAACCGCGCAGGACAAACCGTGGAAGGCATCATCGAAGCTTCGGACAGAAAAGAAGTTGTGAATACGCTGCAATCCAAATCATTATTCCTTTTGAAGCTGAATGAGATTTACCCTAAAAGCTCCACTGACATCACAATAGGTTCGGCTAAACTTCCCAAACGTGTTCTTGCTGTTTTCTGTATGCAATTTTCCAGCATATTGAAAGCCGGTGTACCTCTGGTACAGGCACTCTCTATGCTCGAAGATCAGACGGAAAACGAAAAACTTAAAAAAATCATACAGGCGGTGGGTGAAGACCTGCAGCGCGGACGGGGACTTTCCCAGGCGCTCTCGATTCACGAGCGTATGCTGCCAGGCCTTATGGTTAAGATGATCGAAGCGGGGGAAGTCAGCGGCACACTTGATCTCTCTCTTGACAGGCTCGCCAACCATTTTGAACGTGAACACAAACTCGCAAGAAAAATTAAGAGCGCCATGTCGTATCCAACAGTGGTCTGCGTTATTGCCCTGCTCGTTGTTGTGTTTCTGCTTGTGTTCATCGTTCCACGATTCAGTGCCTTTTTCTCATCCGTTGGCGAGGATCTTCCCGGAATCACAAAGTTCATGGTTGGGCTGAGCGATTTCTTCGTTCAGAGATGGATGGTGCTTGTAGGCATTGTGGCGCTCGTTTTTGTCGCTTTTAAAACCTACAAATCTTCAGAGAAAGGCCGCCTTTCATGGGACTCACTGAAGTTTAAACTTCCTCTGTTTAAAAAAACAGTGGTTTGGGTTCTTGCTGCCAGGCTGAGCCGAACGCTCTCAACGCTGACGGTCACAGGCATCTCGCTGACGCAATCGCTGCGTATCGCATCCAAGGTAGTTGGCAACCGCCTCGCTGAATACAAACTCAACGATGCTGAGGACCAGATAAAGCAAGGACGTACACTGCACATGGCCATAAGCGCGGCAGGCATATTTCCCCGGCTGCTCGTTCAAATGATAAAAATTGGTGAGGAGTCGGGCACTCTTGATCAACTTCTGGATAAGACCGCCGAATATTTTGAGGACGAGGCCGACATGGTTATATCTCGTTTGGTGACCATCCTCCAGCCTATACTGCTCGTTTTCGTCGCTGTCATTGTTCTGCTTATTATCTTGTCGGTGCTTCTTCCGATGCTGTCTATGTACCAAAGCGTCTAAAAAAAAAATATACCATGTTTCAAATTGCGATTTAGGTGTTATTAAAATATAAACCTTAATATTGTGTAATAACACATATATTTCGAAAGGAGAAAAAATGTTTAGACGCGCGCAGAAAAACAAAAAGGGCTTTACGCTGATTGAACTCATAGTGGTTGTTGCTATTCTCGCCATACTCGCAGCGATAGCCGTCCCGATGCTCATCGGTTATGCAGACCAAGCCGAGGAAGCCAAGCTTCTGGCAAATGCGAAAATGATCGCCCAGGCAATCAACACAGCAAATGCTCTAGAAGCCGCTACGATAGTGGGCGGTGAGGGTACAACGCTGGATCAGGCAAAGGCCAAAACGGGAGAACTATGGCCGGGAGGTATGACGGAAAGTGAGGAGACACAAGCATTTTCTCTAATTTCATGGTCAAGTTCATCTGCCTACGTGGCGCGATAAGCCGTAAAGACTTCTCTAGGTAAAGCCATACATGGATAGCGGAAAGCAGATTCTGCTTTCCGCTGTTCTTATTTAAAGTTTCCAATGTTGTTTTCAAAATAATAAATGATATGTATTATATAGATTATCAACACATTAAAACAAAGGAATTGCGATGGGATATTTGATCGGGGTGCTGATTTTCTTATTCGGCACAATCATTGGCAGCTTTTTGAACGTGTGTATATACAGGCTTCCGCTCGGGCGTTCTATTGTGCTTTCTGCCTCGTCTTGCCCTGCTTGCGGCAAAAGGCTTGGTGCCATCGATCTGGTTCCTGTTTTGAGTTACATCGTGCTCGGCGGGAAGTGCCGCCGCTGCAAAGAAAAGATTTCTGCCGTCTACCCGGCGGTCGAAGCGCTTACAGGCGTGCTCTATCTGCTGCTGTATATCAAATTTGGTCTTGTGCCTGTCCTGCCCGTTTATGCGGCACTGGTAAGTCTGCTGATCGTTATCGCGTTTATTGATTATTCCCATATGGAAATACCCAACGGCCTTGTGATCGCAGGCCTTGTGTTGGGCGTTGTCCAGCTTACCGTGACGCTGACAACAGGCGTTTTCGATGTATGGCACAGCTATGTGATCGGCTTTTTCGCGGGCGCGCTGCCTCTTTTTCTGATTGCTCTTATCGGCTCTGTCCTGCTTAAAAAAGAGGCGATGGGCGGCGGAGACATTAAAATGATGGCCTTTTGCGGGCTGATTATTGGCTGGAAGCTTTTGATCCCCGCGTACTTGATCGGCATTATTGCAGGCGCGATTGCCAGCCTCATATTGATGGCGGCCGGGATAAAAAAACGCGGCGATGCCATACCTTTCGGGCCGTTCCTTGCGCTGGGTGTTACCGCGAGTATTTTCTTCGGTAACAAGCTGATAGACTGGTACCTGGGGTTGATGGGATGAAAAAAAGCACCAAAGGAACAAAAGGATTTACGCTGCTCGAGGTGCTTCTTGCGGTTTTTATTTTCAGTGTGGTCGCACTGCCGCTGCTTAGCCTATACCTGCAGGCCGTCAAAACAGATGTGGCTGCACGCAACGTACTGAATGCCAACTACATCGCGCAGGATTATATCGAGAAGCTCGATACCGCAACCTATCCGCAGGCGCTTGCAAGCCTGCCATTAAAAGAGCAGGCAGGAGATTATTATCTCTCAGCCTCGATTGCTCCGCACGGTTCCGCGGGAAATCTTTTTTCCGCGTCCTTTGTCTATGCGCATCTGCTGCTTCTTGAGGACGGCAAAATGCTGGCCGTGATGCCGGACGGCAAATGGCAGCTCTACGCCGCGATCCCGGCTCAGATATCGCTGAGTGTGTCGGCCGGGTCGTATACGCTTTCCTGCGACGGCTCAACGCTCTCTGGCACGGCTGCATACAGTTACTGTGTATTGGTCGTCAATGCGATGAAAATGCCGCCCGGCGCCTCTCCCACGCTCAATCTTGGCGAGGGCTGCAAAGCCGTTGTTTACTGTACAGACGCAAACGCCTCATCGGTGATTCTTGCGGGAGACGGCGTCAAGCACAAGAATGTGATCGCGGGCCATACATCTCTTGTCCATGTCACGGCAAGTGTGTATGATCAGGCAGGCGCATCAGCGCCCGTTGCGCAGTCCGAAGCCTATATCAGTATAAGGAACTGGTCATGATAGGAAAGCAGACAAAAGGTTTAACTCTGGTCGAGCTGGTGCTCGTGGTTGCGCTTATAGTGGTCGTTGCGGGATTGATGTTCACCTTTCTCGGACAGGGGCTGACGCTATTTTCTATCAACACAGAGTCGGCGGATGAGCAGCAAAACCTAAGGCAGGTGCTCTCTGAAATCACCAATATAGCGCGTTTGACGGACAGCGAAGATATTTCATGCTCCAGCAATGAATTGACCATCGGCAGCAGAACTTACAGCCTTACAGGAGACGAGGTTCTGCGCAACGATGCGGTGATCGCAAGAGGTATCATATATTTTGAGGCGAGTATCAACAATAACCTGTTGCACATCACTATAAGAAATAACAAAGGTTCAGAAATGTCCACATCTTTGTCGCTGGCAGGCTGAATACCTTTAAAAAGCGGGGTGGCATATAATGGGTATTGTTTCCGGAAAAAAAGGTTCGGCGCTCATCATGGCGCTGGTCACGATCACAGTATTGCTCGTGCTCGGGCTCGCTGTTACCACCATGTCAATGGGGACGCTCAAAAGCAATGTGGCGGATGCCACGACAAACGACGCGTATTATGCGGCGGAAGCGGGCGTCAACAGCGCAATCGAACATATTAAGCACGAGGTATCAAACTATTATGCAGCCATGGCTGACGCATACGGCACCGGTTACAACACGTTGTATGAAAACTTTTTTGCCAACATCACTTCCAATGCAAGCCTCTCGTTTTCCGAGCCGCGAATCAACGCAGCCGTAACGGAAACTTCCTTTTCAGTCGGCAGCTATGATTCGGCGACGCAGGCGGGAGAGCTTCTTATTTCAACCACATCAACCACAGCTGACAGAACGCAGTATATGGTCAACGGAAGCGTTATCGTAAAAAGATTAGACCTTAAATCAGACTCATGGTTTGTCCCGAACACTGTGCTCTATGTCGGCGGCGCCATCGACCTTGATACCCAATACAAAATGAACGCCGCAGGCAACGTCATCGCTGGAGAGCTGCGCGAGCTTAACGCAAACCCTAATAATTCGCGCTTCAGGCACACAGATGGTACACTGGTTATTGATCCGCATGCCGGTGATTCTCTGTCCGATGTGGCACTGTACACTTCCTATTCGGATCCTGTGCTCCCAAGGATCGACGTATATATCACTGAAAACGGTTTTAACTATACGGCAGGATCTGCAGGAGATATCTACATAACCACCGCACCAGGAATAAACTTTTCGATGAGCGGCAGCGGCATTGCGGGCGGTATCATTCACGGGAAGGGCAATATATCGATATCGAGCATTGGAAATGTATACGCAGACATCTATGCCGACGGCGATCTTTACATAAGCAATGGCGCATTTTATGGCGATATATACTGCCGCGGCAACCTGACCATAAACGGCGGCTCATACCACGGTGATATCACATGCGACGGCAACATTTCCGTTTCCAATTTAAATAACAACGGCCTTATAAAATCCAACGGCGACGTCACGGTGACAGATGCGACAAACACGGGAAGCGTATATGCCGCAGGGACAATCACTCTGATACGTGCGAATTTAGCAGGTGTGATATATTCATCATCCGATATAAATATCGGAAGCGGCAAAATAAGGGGAATCATCTACTCTGTCAACCATGTAAAAATTACATCGGGCTGCTCTGTGGAGGGCTCTCTTTTCGCAAAAGGCAATGTCTACTATGGCCCTCCGGCGGGTGAAGATGATACAATGAATATCACCTATTCGCAATCTGTAATAAATGACGCATTACAGGACTCAAAAAATGAATTTTTGTTTTCTGGTTCTGGCGATGGAGGAAACACAGTACTGGATGACAGCGTATTCGTCAGCCAAAGCGTCACAGCTATAGGCCGACAATAAGGAGGAACACATTGTCAGTAAAACCAACAGCAGCGGTTGCAATTGATATCGGCAACGCGAATTTGAAAATCGTGCAGACAACGGCTGACGGACGCTTAGCAAAATTTGCGGTGCACAAATTACCCGAAGGCTGCCTTGAAGACTTAAGCATCGTCTACGATGATGCCCTTATCAAATCACTCAAGACCGCGAGGAAAAAATCGCATCATTCGTCAGGTAAATGCACGCTAGTTTTGAGCGGAAGCGATATCATCATCCGCCATCTGACGCTGCCGATTCTGCCTGAAGATGAACTGTACCAAAACATAATCAACGAGATGTCGGGGTATCTTCCTGTCAGCCCTGACAAATACCATATAGATTACAAAATTGTCGGCACGGTCAAAGAAGACGACATCGAAATGTACAGCGTGCTGGTATCGACCGCCCACAAGCGAATGATAGACAAATTCAAAAAAGTGCTTTCCAAAGCGGGTTTGCGGCTCAGTATCATCGACACTTGCGAAAATGCAAGAGAAAAACTGCTTAAATACAATCAGCAATGCGGTAAAATTCCGGTTGAAGGCGGCATTTGCTTCATTGATATCGGAACAAAATCGACTCGGGTGAGCATCTATCACAATGGAGACTATTACGTCAGCAACAGCATCAGGCGTTCAGGCCAGACCATCACGGAAGCCATTTCCACAAAAACGGGCAAAGATATACTCGCATCAGAAGCCACGAAGCGTGAAGCAAACCTGTTGACCGGGCAGCACCCAAACAACCAAATGCAGTCTGCTGTCGTCAATGAAGTCGATGCCATGCTTCATGAGGTTGTCCGTGTGCTGGACTACTACAAAAGCCGCAATAAATCGCCCATCACAGCTGCGTTTCTTGCGGGCGGCGGCGCTCTGCTGCCCGGGCTTGAGGCATACATGCAGGAGTACTTAGATATTCCGGTGCACAACGCAGCGGCCCTTTTTGCGCCAGCCAATAAAAAAGCCGTCAGCAGGGGCTTTGCCTTTCTGCTCAATGCCTATGCAGCCACCTTTAGAGAGGACCAAAAATGAAAAAAGACATCAATCTGCTAAAACACCGCAAGATCGCGGATGGCTCCGGCAAAAAGCGCAGCTATGTATTGTTTGCGATCCTCTTAGCCGTTATTCTGCTGGCGGGCATTGTCCTGCCTTTGCGCGCACTTTCCAGCGCGAAACTCAAGCTTTATGCGCTTGAATCGGAGCTTATGATGACGACCGTCACACAGGAAAGCCTGAATCTGACTATGGGGCAGGCCGCTCAGCTTAGCAGCCAGCTTTCCGACCTGCAAACGCTTCACGCATCGCGTTCAGACATTCTTTCCTATCTTTCTGCGGTTGAGCGTTCGCTGCCCCGTACCGCGGAGCTTGCACAATTAACGTTTTCCGGCAACATTTTGAGTATTTCAGGTACCGCGCCGGACGATACCACTTTGGCTGTCTTTTTGCTGCAGCTCCGCAATTCCGGCGCTTTTTCCAATGTCTTTTTATCGAACAGCACATCGCCGAGCGACCAGACGAAACAAGCCATGTTTACGCTGACCGCCACGCTGCCGGTACCTTTGAGCGGCGCTGCTTTGGCAATTGCGGCCGATGAGGAGAAACCCGATGAAGCCGGCAGTTTTGATAATGGGGGGGCACAGCCATGAGTATTTCTAAACGCGAAAAAATACTGATCCTCATCCTACTTGTTATTGCGCTTTTTTGCCTCTATTACTTTTTCTTTTTCAAGCCTTATATGGACGACATCAGTGAGATAAATAATAATATTACAGAAAGCGAAGTGCAAGTCCTGACTAACAGGCAGCTAATGTCCACCGAAAATACATTGGCTGCTGAAATAGAAGAGAAAACGGCGCAACTTGAGACCTTAAGCGCAAACATCACGCAGGGCTTTGATCAACCGCCTCTGCTCGTGTATCTTGACCAGACGATTAACAGATACGGCACGAAGATCACCTACCTGTTCTCTCAAGTAAAACAAATGGGTGAACTTTACGCCTGTCCCGTCACTGTTGTTATGAAAGCCGATTACGACGGTATCAAAAAAATACTCACGGCCTTCTCAGAGGGGGAATACTTTGTCAAAGTGACAGGCCTTATTGTTTCTGCGTTTGATACGGACTTAGCGCCGCAAACGGCGGCTCCCCCGGAAGAAGAACCAGAAGAAACTTCGGCTGAGCCATCCTCAGAAAATCTACTGAGCGTCACGCTTTATCTTGAATTGTACAGCCTGCTTGGCGAAATACCGCCGGACACCGCCTATGATTTTAGCGACGGCTATCGCTTTGATACCGATGTGTTTCAATAGGTATACTCTTTTTATAAAGAAAAGGAGATAAGAAAAGCCGTGCTCTCTGAAACTGCACAGCTTTTTTTGTTATTTCTTGACTTCACATGCCGTGAAATGCACCTCGCCGTCCCTGCAGCGAAAAGTGGCAAATTCTATCAAAGAACTGGTGGTCATCACGCTGGAATCAATTTGTATACGCACGTTGGGATAAATGCACTTGAGCACATTGATGCGTGCGCCGCTGTTCGTACTCAAAAGCTGCCGCAATTCTTCGATTTCGATCAATATCGCACTGTACTGGTCATTGAGCTGCGCGGCCGCATCTGCAAGCTTTTGCCGTACCGCCTGTTTTTCCGGCGGCAGATCAGCCTGCGGCATGACCCCGAGTATATTATTGACCCTGTTAAGCTGCGCTTTGATCTGTCCTTTTTCCGCATCAAGTTTCGTATACCTGGCACGCTCGTCAGGCAAAACGCCAAGTTCAAGCTGCGTGCGGTCACTCGACGGAGCGCCGATGATTTGCGCTGTTACCTCTTTTCCTGCACGCACAACACCCCCGAGCAGCTTGCCCCATTTGCCCTTGAGTGTGACTGAACCACAGGCGGTCACAAGACACTGAACGATATAGTCTGCCATCACGTCGCCCTTTGCAGAAACTGTCGCCCGCTCAATAAAACGGGCCAGGATATTGCCCCCGGCTTCCAGCCTTCCCTGGCTCATACCCTGCATACCGTTTCTCAAAACGATATCCTTGCCTGCAATCAGCTCAGCGCCTTCCACATAGCCGTGTACTTCAATCATGCCTGACGCTTCTAGCTTTAACCCTGAGATCACGTTGCCCGCGACAACGATATCACCCTCAAAAGAAACATTGCCGACGCCCATGTCCACGTCTCCGCTGATTTTGAAAACATCGGAAATCTCAACGCGGCCGTTTATGTAGTCAACACGGCCGCTCTTGGCTGCCTGAAGCGATCTGCCGTCTTCCGAAAGCCTGACGTTTTTGCCTTTGGGTAGTCTGTATTCTTTGCCCTTCTGAGCCGGAAGCTCCTTCCCCGTCACGTCGTATCCGGGAATGCCCTCCTCGGGAGGTACAGAGGAAACGACATCCGCGCCTTCCGCAACGCTCTCAAACAGATTCAAGTTTTTATAGTCCGCACTTCCGTCTTCAAGTATCTTGGGCGCAATGCTGTGGTTCGTGCTGAAATGGAAAATGAGTGCGCCGTCCTTGCCTTTTTGAGGAGGCTGTCCGTATGCAAACACATGGGGCCGTCTGTAAGAGCGGCTTAACACAGCAGCGCGCGCCAGTTCTTCATTGATACCGAAAACAACCTTCCATTTTTCCCTTATCAGGGCAAGCACCTCATCGGGCGATTTTGTCTGCCCGGAAAGCACGGGCGGAAAAAGCGTTAAAGCTGCTGTCATGCCGTCAGAAGAAACTTCAACATATACATCCGAATCCGCCGTCTGCTGTTCCTGCGGTTCGGCTATTTTCTGGTTTGCCGTGCCCCTCCGCAAAGCAGCCTTTAAGCTGTCCATATTGAGCCCTTGTATGCCAAGGCGGCTTAAATCGTACGCAGTTGCATGGTGGTCAAGCACGAGGCCTTCGCCCTCTTCCTTGATTGTTGCCAGAAACACGCCGTCCTGTTGATATAAGACAGAATACGATGCATCACGCGAGATTGGTTCAATAATATCCTGCGCCTGCGTTTGCTGCGCGCTCTTATTCTGCGGCTGGTGGTTGATGACTTCCACAGCATAAGCTCCTTACTGCTTCCCAAAAAGGTGCAAAGCGGGTTGTTGATAAATTATTGATAAACCAAAACAAGCATTTTGAAGCAGAGATTAGTCATAAAGTATGAAAAAAAGAAATGAGAATAATCTTTAGCAGTAAGCACGGTGAAGCGCGTCAATAAAGGCGCGGATATCGCTGCACAGGCTTTGAGGGGCAAGCACTTTTGCTTTATCTCCAAATATCGACAGCCACGAGATAAATCCCTGGCTTATACGCACGTTAGCGGACACCGTGAAACTGCCTTCTTTGATGTCGGATACATCCGCATCCAGCCCGAAGCGGTCAAAAACAGCCGTGGCCAGCTCATCGGAAAAGCGGATGCGCACATTCTGGGGTTTCCCGCCAAACATGCTGAACACACTTTTATGATATTCATCAAAATCGATATAGTTTTTGTATTCTGACACCTCGCCGATGCTGCGAAGCGGCTGATCTTCGATCTCGACGCGGGTCATCCTGTCCACACGAAAATGCGAGAGGTTGTCATACTTGTCTATATTGCAGATAAGATAATACGCGTCCTCAAACCACATCAGCGTATACGGGCTGGCGCAGTAACGCTGCCCCTGTTTCTTTAAACGCTGTGTTTTGTCCGGCATATATTCGAAATACAAAAAGGATATCTTTTTGCCCGCCGCCTGCGCATGGACGATCCTGTCCACATTGTAATAGATCTCTTCGTTCTGTGTCTTTTGCGTGCGTGCCATCTCCATGCGGCTGCGGAATTCCGCGGATTGCGCGCTGCCGAAAAGATCTCCTAGTTTTCGTATCAGTTCGCGTGATTTTCGTTCAGTCACAAACCGCGCTGCGGAGACAGCGCTCGCGCATATCTGCGCCTCGGCCATCTCAAGGGGCCTTTGCCCAAGAAAATAAGCGGCTTTTCGCTCATTTGTTTTTACGATATCATAGCCAAGATCACGTAAAAGCGCAATATCGGCATAAAGTGCCTTGCGCTCAGCCTCGATGCCCTGTTGGAAAAGATAATCGCGTATATCACAGAGCTGTTTGGGGTTCTGCTCGTCCGTACAACGCGAAAAGTATTCAAGCAGCAGCAATGTACGCGCCCTTTTTGGATATTTACCCATTTTCGCCCCCCTCCGGCTGACTTCGTATTGACATTCGTTCTCATTGTATCGCATAATTATACCATACAGACAGGCAGGAGCGGAACAACATGCAAAGCAACGCATCGAGCTTTCAGATAAACAAAAAAAGTTTGATCAAGGCGGCCATCATTGTTTTTGCGCTCATTGTGTTTTCTTATTGCCTGACCCTGTTTGTCGCTCCCGGTTCATACGAGCGCGTTGAAGACGGATACGGCAAATCGGCGGTTGTTCCGGGTTCGTACACTCAAACAGCGCAGCCGGGCCAATATCCCGTATATAATATACTTTTTAGTATCATCAAGGCCTTTGCACCTGCAGGCTCACCCAATATCACAATGATCAGCATTATGCTTTTCATACTGCTTATAGGCGGTGCGTTCACACTGCTTGACAAGTCCGGCATCCTGCGCGCCGTTATCGCAAAAATAGCAGCAAAAATGTATCATAAGAAATATCTGCTCATTGCCGTGATCTCGTTCGTGTTCATGTTTTTAGGCTCTTTTTTCGGCATACTTGAAGAGATCATTCCGCTTGTGCCGCTGGCTGTCGGCCTTGCTTTCATGCTGGGTTGGGACAGCCTGATGGGGCTTGGAATAAGCCTTCTGTCTGCGGGCTTTGGATTTGCAGCTGCGCTTTATAACCCGTTTTCCATCGGTATTGCACAAAGCCTGGCGGGTGTGCCGCTCTATTCGGGCACGCTGCTCCGGCTCTTCTTTTTCATTGCTGTTTATGCTGTGCTGCTGGTTTTTCTGATATGTTATGCCAGAAAGCTCGACAAAAACCCTATGGCTTCTTCTGTTTACGATGCGGACACGG
>Ga0351839_1074_pt1 | contig 18658 bp, 15 predicted proteins | sample BONcelHFGM3001E4_FD_206881 | JGI IMG/M metagenome (GOLD analysis project Ga0351839, IMG submission 206881) | Enriched cells from coal bed in the Powder River Basin, Montana, United States - BONCAT cells FGM rep1 HSBNCT.FGM.300.1.E4 ... | reverse complement strand
GCTCAAAAAGGGAGAGATATTAGCGTTTACCGGTTTGGTAGGAGCAGGACGAAGTGAGGTCGTAAAAACTCTTTATGGAATGAATACGCAAGATTCTGGAACGATAGAGCTCCATGGGAAAAAGAAATTATTGAAGAAAGTCACAAAAGCTATAGAAAACAGGATAGCTTTTATACCCGAAGACCGTTCGAGCGAAGGTCTATTAATGAATATGTCTGTAAAAGAAAACATAACCATTCCAGTTTTAAAGAGCTTACTTAATAAGACTGGATTCATTGATGAATCACTTAGGGTCCAGTTGGTCAACAGATATATAAAAATGCTTAATATAAAGCCTCCGCAAATGGAAAAGACAACCAAGGATCTATCCGGCGGAAACCAGCAGAAGGTATCAATAGCAAAGGGTATGGTGATGCAACCTGAAATACTCATTATCGACGAGCCTACGCATGGTGTGGATATAGCGGCCAAGTCAGAGATTCATCGTTTGCTTAAGGAACTTGCAAAATCAGGGATGGCAATAATAATTGTTTCATCTGAATGGAATGAAGTTTTTGCTTTAAGTGATAGAGTCATAGTTATGTACAGGGGCAAAATTGTGCAGCAGGGTGACACAGTTAATGTTGATCACAATTTATTAATGAAAAAAGCGGTGTTAGGAGTATGAAAATGAAGAAATTTACAGGAAGATTTTTCGGAAAACGCGAAGCAGGCATTTTTGTTGCTGTGATTGCTTTACTTGCGGTCTTGACTTTGCTATCTCCTAATTTTTTAACACAATCCAACATCCTAAATATTCTTGTAAATAACACACCGCTTGCGATAATGGCTGTTGGGATGACAATGGTGTTAATAACGGGAGGCATTGATGTTTCCACAGCAAGCCAGATGATGCTTAGTTCTATGGTTGTAGCTTACTTTGTTTTTTCACCAGTAGCGAATGTGTTTACTGTTATAGTTTTAGCCATTGCTACCGGATTCGCAACTGGTGCAATAAATGGATCTCTCATAGCTGTTTTTAATATTCCTCCACTTATAATAACTCTTGGTACGAGTAGCGCCATAAGAGGTCTAATAATGCTAATAACTGATGGTAAATGGGTTATAAATCTTCCTGATTGGTTTAGGGCGATAGGTAAGCCTGAGTCTGGATTACCTATGACAATAATATATGCAGTGCTGATATTTATAATAATGTCAGTTGTTTTACGCAATACTTCATTCGGGCGAGCTATTTATGCAGTTGGAGGAAATCCCGAGGCTGCAAAACGTTCAGGGATTATTCCAGGAAAAATAATTTTTTGGACATATTCATGTTGCGGTGTCTTGTGTGGGATATCTGGTTTGTTGATTAACACCATACTTTATAACTATCAGCCGACTAGTGGATTAGGGCTTGAGATGAGTGCCATTGCGGCATCAGTAATTGGTGGAGCGAATATACTTGGTGGCTCCGGAACGCTAATTGGAACTGCTTTTGGGGTGATATTGATGGGTGTAATTGAAAACGGTCTAGTTGTGGCTCATGTGCCGACATATTACCAAAAACTTGTCTACGGTCTAATAATAATAGTCACAATATCTCTTGATGTCCTGCGAAAAAGGCGTTCCGAGGATACGAGCAACCTTGTAGATGTAGTTTAGCGGAGGGATATTAAATTGAAAAAGATACTAAGTAGATTTTCAGTTAATTCTAAGGTCCTTGCAGTATTATTCATCTTGATTATGATTATTGGCATGTCTAGTCATCAGAATTTCTTCTCTGTAAGAAACTTCATGGCAATATCTCAGCAAATGTCTGAGATAGGCATTATGGCAATAGGCATGACATTAGTAATCATAACGCGTGGTATAGATATTTCAACAGGTACTGCAATGGGGTTGTTTGCCATAGTTACTGCGTTATGTATGCGTGCGGGTTTGCCGGTAATTTTAACAGTAATAATTAGCTTGGCTACTGCCATGCTTTGTGGAGCTCTTAACGCATTTATGATTGCCAATATCAGAGTACCAGCAATGATAGCAACTTTGGGAACGCAGCTATTCTTTAACGGAATTGCCCTAGCATTGAGCAGAGGTGGCACAATCTCAAGTATATATGAGTCCTATTATTTCCTTGGGCAGGGGAAAATTGCTGATATTCTGCCTGTTCAAGCATTCATCCTCATTGTTATTGCAGTGTTTGTTCATATTGTTCTTACAAAAAGAAGGTTAGGGAAACAGATATTCGCTATAGGAAACAATATAGAAGCCGCCCGGTTTTCTGGTATCAATACCAACCGTGTATTATTTATTGTGTACATATCTTGTGCGGTACTTTCATGTGTTGCTGGCAATATTCAAGTTGCGAGAGTAACGACAGCTCGAGCGGATATGGGCACAGTATATATGATGCAGTGCATTTCTGCAGTTGTTCTTGGAGGGACAAGCATTTCTGGGGGGAAAGGAGGAGTTGGAGGTACAATTGTAAGCGTACTCGTGTTTACGATGGTCGGTAATATAATGAACCTTTCTGGCGTATCGCCTCATTGGCAGACGCTTGTAACGGGCTTGATAATGGTTGCCGTGCTTGTGTTTAATCGTATTACCGAAGGCCGTAAAAGAATTAAGGCTGTACTAGATATGGCATAGTGAAAAAGTATGAAAGTGAAAAGGAGTATTAGAATGAAAAAAGTATTATTGTTGTTATTTGTGGCTATGTTTGTGATAGGAATGATTGCGGGATGCGCGGAGACGGCTGTTAAAGTAGAAGGTGATGCGCCTAAGGAAGAAGCTAAAGAAGCAGAAGAAGAAAATAATGAAAAATATAACATAGCGCTTATTCCTCAGATACTCGGAAATCCATGGTATGAAGTGACAAATGCATGGGCACAGGAAGCCGGAAAGGATCTTGGTGTAAACGTTATCTATACCGGCGCCAATACTTTTGATGCTGTTTCTCAAGCAAATGTGGTTCAGGATCTTATCACAAAAGGAGTTGATGCTATATGTATTGCTCCTGTAGACCCAGAAGCTCTGGTTCCTATATTGAAACAGGCAATGGAAGCAGGCATTCTGGTAATCACATGGGATTCGGATGTTGGAGTTGCTGAAGCAAGAGACAGGTATGTTACATTCTGTGACGATGTGGAACTGGGTCAACATCTAATGAAAGAACTTGCCAGAATCATGGAATACGAGGGTGAATATGCGATTATAACCAGCATGCTGACCGTTCAGAACAACTCTATATGGTCTGAATCTGCAACACAATATGCGATTGACAACTATCCTAATATGAAAAGAGTTGCTTATGAGCCGTGTGATGACGATCAGGCAAAAGCATACTCCATCTCTCAGAACTTAATTACAGCATACCCGAATCTTAAGGGCATACTTGGAGTCACCACACCTGCTCCGCCGGCTTCCGCTCAGGCAGTACGTGAGGCAGGAAAGAGTGGAGATATTAAGGTTGTCGGAATTGTAGAAGCGAGCAGTGCTGCAGAGTATATAAAAGATGGTTCAATGCAGCAGGTAATCGTATGGCATCCAGGAAAGGTGGGCTATTTGACGATATTTACAGCAAAAGCTATGCTTGATGGTGTTGAAATTAAAGATAACCAGCAAATTCCTAAGGTAGGTAACGTTAGGATAATCAATGGCAATGTTGTTATGGATGAAATACTTGATATAACCATTGATAATATTGATGAGTATGCACCTCAGTTTTAACTAACCTATTTATGCTGTTTTCTAAAAAGTAATTTTTAAAATACGGCTCATTAATACAAGCTGTAAGAAATAGCGAGAGATGAGTCAGTAGTTGTTTCATGATTTAATATTGCACGCACCTATCTCTGAATGAGGGATAGGTGCGTGACTGCTGATGGGTTGTCATAGGCAATTGGCTTTTAAACAAGAGAAAGTTCTTCTACAGAAAAATTGCCGGTGTATTGTTTAATACGGAAGGAAAAGTGACTGTCAACTGACTGTTAACTTGATTCGTATGTTCATGCTTGGATCGAAACTGCTATAAAGGTTTTCATGGTAATTATTCCTTAAATAGTATTATTGGAGATAAAGATATGCGAGATTTCACATTTTTCAACCCGACTAAGATTATTTTTGGAAAAGAAGTGCAAAAGGTCGTGGGTGAAGAAACAAAAAAACATGGAAAAAAGGTGCTACTGCACTATGGCGGTGGTCATATAAAAACGAGTGGCTTATATGACGAAGTCATCGATCTAATGCGAAAAGCGGGTGTAGATACTATTGAACTTGGTAATGTTGTGCCCAATCCCAGACTCACATTGGTTAGAGAGGGCATTAAACTATGCAGAAAAGAGGGAGTAGATTTTATACTGGCGGTAGGTGGCGGGAGCGTTATCGATTCCGCGAAAGCCATAGCAGCAGGCGTGCTGTATAGCGGTGACGTATGGGATTTTTTCACCGGTACTGCTGTGCCGGATCAAGTATTACCTGTGGGTGTTATATTAACCATTCCGGCTGCTGGAAGCGAGACAAGCCCTGGTAGCGTGATTACAGACTGGGAAAATGGAAACAAACGCGATTGTGATATGTTAAGGCCAGTGTTTGCGATCCTGAACCCCGAGCTTACATTTACACTTCCACCATACCAGACCGCGTGTGGCGCTTCGGATATAATGGCTCATATAATGGAGCGTTATTTTACGCGAGTTTCTAATGTTGACCTTACCGACCGTCTATGCGAGGCCACTTTGAAGACTGTGATCAATAATGTGCACAAAGTTCTTAACGATCCCTATGACTATGATGCGCGAGCAAACATTATGTGGGCGGGTACGATTGCACACAACGACCTTTTATCAACTGGTAGAATTGCGGATTGGGCGTCGCATATGATTCAGCACGAATTAAGCGCGATCAATGATGTTGCGCATGGGGCAGGGCTCTCGGTCATTTTTCCTGCTTGGATGAAATATGTGCTTAAATCGGACGTGAGCAGATTTGTGCAGTTTTCCGTGCGCGTATGGAATGTTGAGCAGTCGTTTGATAATCCAGAGAAAACGGCGGTTGAAGGCATTGAAAGGATGGAGGCGTTCTTCAGATCAATTGGCCTGCCGACAAGGCTTGGAGAGATCGATATCAGAGAGAGTGATTATGAACGCATCATTTCAAATTGCAAGCGATTTGATGGCGATAGCGTTGGAAACTATGTCAAACTTAGTTGTGGAGATATTCGGCGTATATTGGAACTCGCGCAATAAAAGAAGTGAAACACATTTTCATAAATTAACAAGACCAGTGTTTAGGGAGTTTTTGATGAATAAAAGCAAAGGTAGGATGGGGGTAAATATAGAAACAATGCAAGGTGGCTGAAAAAAATTGCTTAAGATAAATTTATATTTGGAGAACTCATATAGTGGCAGGAAAGGTCTTGGCACAAAATTTAAACCTTCACTTGTTTGAAAGAATAAACTTGCAGTAGATTTTTAGTACACTATTTTAATTGTCTTCAGGTACTTCCTTATAAATACAGAGGTAGAGCATGATGGTTATTCTCCGCCTCTGTATTTTATATTCGTTTAACTTAAGCAGGACCAGCTTCAATTTTAATCAAACAATCTAAGCAGGGTTCAGTTGGCAATGTGTTTGAGAAACCGAACTACTCGGGCACAAGGACATATCGACCACGCTCGGTATATACACGGGTGTGACGAGTGACGTGATGAAGCAGGCGGCCGAGGGCGCTGATGAGGCGATGCGGGGGATGAGGTGAGCAAAATCCTTGAATAATAGGACCAAACTGTTAATACAGATTTTTAGATGGCTATGTGCTTAAATGGCCGGTTTGTTTATTGACAAAAAGGGTAAAAACAATTAATCTTTATGAAACAGGCACTCCGGTTTTCGAATTTTTACAATCCAATAAGAATCTGTGATGAAAAAGTATAGAATTTGAGGCTAGGCTTTATGAAACAATCAATCTTAAAAATTGAAGGTTTAACAGATACGAAAGAGCAGATAATTAACAAAATTAGTTTTGAATTATTCGAAGGAGATATATGCGGTATTGTAGCTCAAGACGAAACAGCAAAATGCTTGGTTGATATATTAACAGGACAGCACAGAACATATGAAGGAAAAATAATAATCAAGGGAAAGAATGAAACTATCCATAGTATAAAAAATGCACGCATAAAAGGAATCGGAATCATTTTCCCAGAAAACCAACTAATAACACATCTCTCTATAAGTGAAAACATTGTTTTTGGTTCTTTAGAAAAATTTATTAATCGAAAGAAAATCTTATCACAAGTTAGCGATTTTATAAAAAGCTTAGAACTAAATATTGACATTAATGCCAGTATTAACGACCTTAAGGAGGAAGAAAAATTTATAGTCGATTTTTTAAGAGTGTTATACCTAAATCCTAAAATTATAATAGTTATGAAATTACATGGATTAACCGCAAAAACGCTAAATATTTTGAGGCGAATAGTAAATCAATGCGCCAGAAAAAATATTGGCTTTTTATTTTTTTCGAGTAGAGTGGATGAAATATTAAGTATTGTTGATAAGGTCGCGACTATTTATAATTCTAAATTAAGCGACTTCATGCGATTTGATGATATAAAAAAAAATCCGTCTAGTTTGGTGAATTTAATTATCGGCAATAAGGTTGACCTTCAAAAAAATAGCAATGAATTAGAGATGATTGAAACAATCTTAAAGATTAACGAGTTAATTGCGACTAAACATGAATTATCTGGAGTCTTTAATTTTATCGCTGAAAGACTTGCAAAGATTGTTAATGCACAATACTGTCATATAGCATTTTCTGATGACCAGTTACAATCAATCAGAGAGGAAGGCTACTATAAATTAATTCCTCATGATTTAAACCAAACCATAGCAACAAAAGTTATAAAAAGTGGACAAATCTTTTTTAATAATGGCTCGATGGGGTATGATAGCCTACCGGATCTAAAAGATCTCAACTCTGAAGTAAGGTCGTTATTAATTCCTATAAAAGTAAAGAAGAGAATTCTTGGTGTAATTCAAATAGCTTTTAAGCATTCTCAACTAATTGGAAATGAGTTTCAAAAGATTTTAGAAACTTTTATAAATCAAATTTCAATGGTTCTTGAAAACAGTAGATTGATGTCTGAAACAAACTTGATAAGAGAGGCTCATCATAGAATAAAAAACAATTTACAATCTATTGTGTCGTTATTAATTTTAGAAAGTTGTAATACCAAAAATAAAGTTGCTAACAATATACTTGAAGAAACAGTTTCAAGGATCAAGGCCCTTGCAGCCGTTCATGAAATGCTTTCTTATAGAGATAATCTATCTGGAATGGTCAATCTTCGAGATTTAATTGTTTTTCTAGTTGAAAACATGCCTGAAGATCCTGAAAAGCATGGAATAAAAATTAATATTGAAATAAAGAATTTTTTCATACAATATAGTAAAGCCACATCATTAATTTTGGTAATAAATGAATTACTAGTAAATAGTATTAAACATGCATACCCAACAAATTTTAAATTGAGAGATAAAACAATTAAAGTTATTTTAAGTGAAAAAAGCAATGGCAGTGAACTTAAGATTATTGATAACGGAGTGGGTTTAAAGAAGGATATTGATATCATAAAAATGCAAAGTTTAGGCATGAAAATAGTAGATTCGTTGGTTAGAAAAGACTTGGACGGCAAATTTAACATAGAAAACGCTTATGATATTCAAGGGAATGTCATTGGCACTGTTGTTACAATATTGCTTAAGAATCAATAAGGTGAGGGTATTATGAGTAAAAAAAGGATTATGATTGTTGAAGATGAATACCTCGTTCTAATGGGAATTAAGACAATGGTTGAGCAATTAGGACATGTTGTAGTGGCTGAAGCGCCTGATGGTCTTATCGCATTTGATTTGGCAATCGAGAAAAATCCTGATATTATTCTAATGGATATAAACATTCCAAAAATGAATGGAATTGAGACATGTAAAAAGATACAAGAGATCATTAGCATACCAATTATATTCATAACAGGATATTCTGATAAGGGTTTGATTCAAAAAGCCAAAAATATTGGTGTGCTGGCTTATCTTATAAAACCAGTTAGTAAAAAAGATTTAGAGCCTGCAATAGAAATTGCTGTTTCGCGCCATCAAGAAATAGTTAAATTGAGAGAAGAAGTTCAAAGAACCAAAGACTTGATCGAAACACGAAAAACTATCGAAATGGCAAAAGGCATTATCATGAAAAGAAAAAATATGGATGAAGAAAAAGCTTATAAATGGATGCAGAGGCAGAGCTGCAATAATAATATTAAAATAGAGACATTGGCAGAGAGAATAATCGAGTATTATAGAATCATTTCACTTGAAACATAGAGTTAATATTAAGAATCATTCGTAATCTTTTAAAAAATTATTTTTAAAAAGAATATTGACATAATAAAATTTAATATGTATAATACAGAAAACATTATAGAACATTATTTAAGGTTATGAGTGCCTGGAGTTTTTTCCGGCACTTTTTATTTTGAAAAAACAAGCATATTTATTATGTTTCTATTAATGGCTCAGGATTAATAAGTCAGGAGTCGAAAATAAAGGAGATAAACGACATGAGAAAAACTATATTGGCAATCCTTATGGTCCTTGTATTTGTGTTGAGCACTGCTTGCGCAACAACAGCTACTGAACAGGTGGCTTCAGATGATGCTACATCAGTATCTGCAGAATCAAAAACAGAGTCGCAAGAAGCTGGTTCAGAAGCCAAGAAAATTAGCATTGGCTGGGTAGAAATGACGCTGTCTAACCCGTATTTCAAGGAACTTGTAGATGCAGGACAAAGATTTGCTGAAAAAGAAGGATGGGATTTTTACTATTCAGATTCTCAGCTAGATTCAGCAAAAGAACTTAAAGCCATTGAGGATTATATTACAAAAGGCGTTGACATGATTGTGCTTGACTGCGTTGACCCCTTAGGCGCTGTTGCCAGTGTGAAGGCTGCTATCAATGCAGGCGTACCAATTATTGCAGTCGATAGTTCAGTGGCACCAGGCACGCCAGTTATTACGACAGTGCAATCTGCTAACAAAGAAAACGGGATAAAGTGTGGGAATTGGCTAGCAAATAAAATGAATGGTGCTCAGATTACTGCAGTTATGCTCAGCGGTACAAAAGGAAATCCAGTTGGGCAAACCCGCAGAGATGGCTTGTTTGCTGGAATTATTCAGGGACAGCTCAAAGTACTAACTGGGAGAGAATTGTCAGACGACGAAGCGTGGGAAGAAGCCTTAAAATTTGAAGATGAGCTTACATCAACAGGTAAGGCTTCATATCCAGAAGCTAACTTTGAGGTTTTGGGACAAAACTGGGGAGATTGGAATGCTGAAGGCGGCTTGAATGCAATGGAAGACCTTCTTACGGCACATCCGAATATAAATGTGTTGCTCACGGAAAATGATGATATGGCTGTTGGAGCAATCAAAGCAATTGAAAAAAGAAACTTGATGGATAAGATAACAATCTGTGCAGCAGCTGATGGGCAAAAAGAAGCTTATGCTCTGATTAAAGAAGGTAAATACGGTGTAACAGGCGAGAACAGCCCAACAAAAGTTGCAACAAAATGTATGGAGATTGTTAAGGAGATTTTAGTGGGAGGAAAGGATCCAGAGAGTTATCCGGAAGTTATTTAGACTCCGGCGGTTGCAGTGGATATCACAAATGTGGATCAATTCTATAACCCGGATGCACCATTTTAATAAGCAAACAATTTGGTGAATTGGATGTAAACTGGTTTAAAGTATTGAGATGGGCTGGGCCATTAATAGAAAAATTAATCTCCGGAGATATAGTATGAAAAGTTTTAATTCGTATTTTCCAGTAGAAATAATATTTGGGGCAGGCACAATCGAACAGATCGGTCAAGTATGTGCGAGGTATGGGGACAAGGTTTTTGCAGTCTTCGATCCTTACTTAAAGGGAAGCAGTATTGCAAAAAGAATATTGAATGACCTAGATAGCAATGGGATGAAATTTGTGGAGTTTTATGACATTGTGCCAAACCCCAGATATACTTCTATTGACAAAGGGGCTGCATATTGTATAAAGGAAAAATGCAATGTTGTTATGATTGTCGGAGGTGGCAGTGCAATCGACACAGGAAAGGCTATTTCGTTAGTTGCAACTCACGGGCACAGCAGTTGGGATTATACTTTGAGAGTTGGAGAAAAATCACTTGCTCCTGTGAGCCCGTGTTTGCCAATTATAACAGCTCCAACAACAGCCGGGACAGGCACAGAGGCAACTCATATTTCTGTTGTCAATAATCCTGAATACAAATTGAAAGCCCCCATAATCAATAATATAATATATCCAAAGGTATCTATTGTTGACCCAATGCTTATGGTTTCTGTGCCTAGAGATATTACAGCATTAACCGGCCTGGATACTTTCGCACATGCTTTTGAGTCTTTTATATCTGTGGGCGCGAATGAATGGTCGGAAATGCTGGCACTCAAATCGATTGAGCTCTTTTCAAAAAGCATTCAAGAAGTTGTGTCCGAACCTGATAATATTGAAGCAAGATCAATGATGGCCTTATCATGTACGTTAGCCGGGTATGCGTTTACTCTTTCGGGGCTATGTTTGCCACATGCATTAGGGCAACCTGTGAGCGCAATAACAGATGCGCCACACGGAGGCACACTAGCTGCTTGCATACCCCAAGTCATTGAATATACTATACCTTATGCTGAACAAAAATTTGCAAAAGTCGCAGAAATATTTGATCCATCAATAAGTTCTTTAGCTATTAATAAGAAAGCTGAAAAGCTTCCAGAAATTATCTATCAACTCTATGATGACATAGGCGTGAAAGCTTCATTTGGATCCTATGGCCTACAAGAGGACGATATACCTGAAATGACCGAACTGTGCTTTAAAAGTTATTATCAAGATATAAAATGTCACCCTAAACCGACTACAAAAGCTGATGTGAAGGCATTATTTAAAAAGTGTCTGTAATAATCAAACTATTTTACCTGGAAAGAGGATGGAATAATGTCCCATGATATTAGAGTCAAGATGGATAACATATATAAGCATTTTGACGGAGTCATTGCACTAAAGAATGTAAATTTTGAGGTGAAAAAAGGTGAGATCCATGCGTTGGTTGGTGAAAACGGCGCAGGTAAATCAACATTAATGAAAATCCTTTCAGGCGCTATTCACAAGGATAGTGGCCAGATTTATTTAGAGGGAAAAGAAAAGAATATTTTGACTCCAAGACACGCAAAAGACCTTGGTATTTCAATTATTTATCAAGAATTTGTACTGGCAGCAGACTTAACAGTTGCTGAAAATATTTTTATTGATAAATTAACACAGAATAGAGTATTTATTAATTGGAAAAAATTAAACAAACAGGCTGCAGAAGTATTAGAGTTGCTTGGGTTCGGTGAAATTGATCCTAGATTAAAAATAAGAGAACTGAGTGTAGCCTATCAGCAAGTTGTTGAAATATGTAAAGCATTATCGAGAAATTCAAAAATACTAATACTTGATGAACCAACAGCAGTATTAACATTTAATGAAATAAAGAAACTATTCTCTATATTAAATAAATTACGCGAACAAGGTGTAAGCATAATCTACATATCCCATCGTATGGAGGAAGTTTTTAATATTTGTGATACTGTGACTGTGTTGAAAGATGGAGAAATGGTTGAGAATTGTTCTATTAAAGATATCAAAAAAGAAGAACTTATTAATCTGATGATTGGCCGTGAGCTTAAGAACTTATTTCCGCAAAGGAAGCAAAAAATATTTGAACAGGTTTTAAAAGTTGAAAGTTTGAACTATGGAAACGAGGTGCAAAATGTTTCTTTTTCGGTGCGGAAAGGAGAAATATTAGGTTTTAGCGGCTTGGTTGGCTCCGGCCGTACAGAGACAATGCGGGCTGTCTTCGGGGCCACTAAAAAAGATAGCGGGAAAATCATATTTAAGAGTAAGGAAGTCAATTATAACAGCCCTAAAAAAGCTGTAAAAGATGGATTAGGAATGTTGCCTGAGGACAGAAAATTGCATGGAGTCCTTATAGATTTGTCTATAAGAATTAATACAACCCTTGCATGTATCAAGAGTGTTAGAAATCAGGTTGGGTGGCTGTTAAAATCGCGCGAGACCAATCTGGTTAATGAATTAATGAAGAAATTACATGTTAAATATAATAATATTAAAGATTCAGTTTCAAGTTTGAGCGGTGGAAACCAACAAAAAATTTCCTTAGCGAAATGGATAGCTGCAAGATGTGAATGTATTATTTTAGATGAACCAACAAGAGGCGTAGATGTTGGTGCAAAAGTCGAAATATATAATTTGATTAATGATCTTGCAGAGAGCGGTTTGGCAGTCATAATAGTTTCTTCTGAAATGCCAGAAATTATTGGAATGTGTGATCGTGCTATTGTTATGCGCCACGGGAAAATAGTTGGAGAACTTAGTCAAAATGAGCTTAGCGAAAAAAACCTTATAAAACTATCTATGGGAGTATAAAAAAATGAAAAAAGAAAGTTATGCAAGCGGGTTTAAATTTAAGAATAATAAATTCTCCTTAAAGAAAATATTGTTGAATTACAATACCATAATAATGCTGATTTTATTAATTTTTGTGTCCAGCTTGATATCGGATAAGTTCTTTTCATGGATTAATATAACAAATATCTTAAACCAGCAGGCAGGATTAGCCGTTGTCTCTATGGGCATGTTGCTTGTTATTTTAACAGGCGGAATTGACCTTTCTGTTGGCTCAATTGTTGCATTTTCAGGTATTATGGCCTCAGTATTTCTGGCAGACTTGAATTTTGCGATTATCCCAGCCATATTTTTGACAATTTTTCTGGGTGTTCTTATTGGCTCAATTACTGGTATGCTGGTTTCATACGCTCAGATGGCTCCGTTCATTGCATCTCTTGCAATGATGACAATAACGAGAGGGTTGGCTTATATTTTTTCTAATGGCCATCCGATACAGACCCCTCTAGGTACCCTTGATTTAATTGGCGATGGCTATATATTTGGAGTCCCAAATTTAATTGTTATAGCGATATTTATTACCATTGTTATTGTTATTATTTTAAGATACACTGCATTTGGCCGAATAGTCATTGCAACCGGTAGCAATGAGAATGCTGTCAGATTAGCGGGGATTCGAGAAAAGGCATATAAGCTTAGTGTATATCTTTTGAGCGGTGCTCTATCGGCAATAGGTGGTATTATTATAGCTTCAAGGACAGGTATCGGATCGCCTATTGTGGGAATGGGTATGGAATTGGATGCTATTGCAGCAGTTGTGATTGGTGGCGCAAGTTTAATGGGAGGTCGAGGCTCGGCAGCAAGAGCCGCAGTTGGAGTCATCATTCTTGGGCTTATATCAAATATAATGACATTGTTAGGTATCCCGGCATACCCTCAAGATGTAGTCAAGGGGTTGATAATCATTGGGGCAGTTATACTGCAGGGTTTAACAAGTAAAAAAGAATAGACGCTTTGCTTACAGAAAAAAAGTCTCATTTAAGTATGAAAACTGAAACAATGATTGATAACAATAAACATCTAAAACAAGGGGTCAAGATTGAAAGCATTGGTTAAAAGCGGCTTAACACCAGATGGGGTAAATCTAATTGAGATCGACAAGCCTGTTCCGAAAAGCGGGGAGCTGCTCGTAAAGATAATGGCTGCAGGGATATGCGGAACAGATATACATATTATGCACGATGAGTATAAGAGTTTTATGCCGGTTGTAATGGGGCATGAGTTTACCGGAATCGTTGAGGGAATAGGAGATGACGTTAACAGGTTTTGTGAAGGGGATCAGATAATTGCGAGCACAGCTGCAAAAACATGTGAACATTGTGAGTATTGTAGAGAAGGATTAAGAATGCTGTGTGAAAACAGGCGCTCGATCGGATCAGGGATAAATGGAGCTATGGCAGAGTATATGTTAATACCTGAAAAGCTTGCCTATAAAGTGCCGGATAAATACAATGGTAGTAAAATTATAGCAATTGCTGAGCCGATAGCATGTGTTGTGCGTGCAGTAATTGAGCAATCACTTTTTCATGCAGGAGATGTTGTGCTTGTTTCCGGGCCGGGCACAATAGGTTTGCTCACACTTCAGATTCTAAAATATGCAGGGGCCTTTGTGATCGTTAATGGAACAAGCATTGATGAAGAACGGCTTTCATTGGCAAAAGATCTTGGAGCTGATGTTGTGTGCTGTGATTCAATCTCACTAAAAAAAGCTCTGAATAAATATGCTTCATCCGGTGTAGATGTGGCTTACGAATGCGCGGGTCATGTTAATTCATTAAGCGTATGTATAGATTCTTTAAAGAAAAGGGGAAACTTGGCGCAAGTTGGCTTATACGGCAAGCCAATAACGCTGGATTTTGATAAAATACTATATAAGGAAATAAAAGTAACTGTGAGTTTTGCATCAGAACCGTCATCATGGAACCTTTTAATTAAAATACTGACTCATAGCGAACTAAGACTAGAACCATTAATTAGCAATGCATATAAACTAGAAAATTGGAGAGAAGCATTTGATAAATTTGAGAAAAAAGAGGGATTAAAGATTTTGCTAGTACCATAAGAGATCTCACAAAAGAGACATCGCAAATAAAAATTCAAAGACTGCTGGCTAGAGGTATTAGTATGAAAATATGTCGTGAATACTCGCGCCAGAGATTAAAGGAGGTCTGTAGCAGCAAAAGATATTTTTTAGAAGAGTTAATATCATTTAGAATTAGCAATAGGCACAGAGAACAAAAAGTGAATTATAATTCTTATATTTATTACATACTAATTACTACTGTAGAACCTCACTAGGCCCCTTGAATTTATTATTGACTCTAATAGAATCGAGGGGCCGGGGGGCATATTAACTTTTAAATCTAATTTGGCATGCAAATGGCAACCAAAATTCCAAGTTGCCAAATTGGGAACAAACCCCAGCCCCAGAACCCTCATGAATACTGACAATTCTCCTATGGTCACTTGACCTTTTTGATACGGTGTCTTGAATGGGGTAGTTTATGGATGTGCATTTTTCTCGAAAACAAGGATATATCAACCAAGCTCGATATATATAGGCGTGACGTGACGGCGACTAGATCTAGATAAATTCAAGAAGGCGGCTTTTAAAACGCCTTTGATAGTTTCCAGTAGTTCGAAACACGATATTTTTAGAAAAGTAATCTCCTTAATAATTGTTTTAGAAAAAATAATATGATATTATACATTAACAATGATTATTATTAATGTATGAATATTTGAACAGTTCATAAAGCAAAGGGGTTAATAGAAAGATGTCGAAAAAAAAGAAGATCATCATTGTCATATGTGTGGCAGCCGCCTTGATATTGGCCGTTTTTTTTATTGTACGCAATGTAACCCAGCAAGCCGCCATATCGGATTCAGCGGTTGAAACCACTACGCTGTCCCGCATGACGCTGACCGAAAGCATTAACGTGAAGGGAACGGTGCAGAGCAGCAAAGATGCGAAAGTATATTCTCAATTGCCCGCTCTTACTGTTCAGAATGTCAATGTGAAAGTTGGGGATAAGGTTTTTGAAGGCGATGTGCTTTGCCAGCTCAATACGGAAAATCTGGAAAAACAGATTGAACAGCTTGAAGCTTCAATGGATGCCGCGCAGAATATTTCAGAACAAACCATCAAAGGTAGCCGGATCAAATATAAAGCCAATTCTGCCAATCTGGCAAATGGCCAGAATCAGGCCGTCAATACAGCAAAGGCAACAATGGATGCTGCTCAATATTCACTTGATCAGGCTGTGATCAAGTACGAGGCAGCCAAAAAAGCCACGTTGGATGCGCAGACCGCTTTGAATGCGGCTATAGCCGGCGCAGACCCGGACAAGATCGTTGCCGCCCAGGGCGTTTATGATGCTGCAGTCATCCATGAAGCCACCACAGGTTCGGTGGCCTCTGCGGCACACAAGGCGTATGAAAATGCGAAAATTCAATACCAGTAAGCATTGAATGCGGCGAAGCAGCAGATAGATGCCGATAAACAGACGCTTGAAGCAAGCAAGGCGGCGGCGAATAACGATGCGCAGCAAGTGTCTTTGGACAGCCTTAAGCTGCAATTGGCACAGGCAACCATCAAGTCGCCCATCGGCGGAACGGTTATTGCGGTAAATGCGGTAGAAAGTGCTGCTTCCGCAGGCCTTTTGTTTGTGATCGCCGATACGGAGCATCTGCAGATTGATGTTAAGATTAACGAAAAAGATGTGAATAAAGCCGAATTGGGGAACTCTGCGGCGATTCAATCAGACGCAACCGGAAAAGACATATATGAAGGAAAATTGCAAAGCATAGAGCCCGCATCAGTAATTTCCGTGGAAGCACTTAACGGGTCAGCCCAAATTTCTTCGAACGCTCGTGTGCAATATAAGGCAGTTGTTGATGTAATTTCTTTGAAAACACGCCTGAAAATCGGAATGAATGTTCGTGTGAGCATCATTACGGAAAAAATCGAGGGCATTTTTGCCGTGCCGCAAAACGCTATAACAACAAACACAACCGGCGAAACTGTTGTATATATCCTTGTAACGGATGAGCAGGGCAAGGCTTCATTCCAGCAAATAGCTGTTCAAACCGGATTTGAAACAGACGAATACATTGAAGTTTCAGGCAAAGGTTTGCAGGAAGGAATGCAGATTGTGTTGAATCCGGCCTCTGCATGAACACTTGAATTTTTCATTAAGGATAAGTAAAAAAGGCGATGGAGTTAAGGAGTAAGAATCAATGGGAGATTTGAGCGAATTCATTCAAGAATTAAGGGACGGAAACAAGGAAGCGTGTGTCCGGTATTGCCTGGATTTACTGGAATCCGGAAAAATAGATATTAGAGGTTTATATGAGGGGTATTTAAAAGAAGCTTTGAATAGAATGACTTGCGATCCTGAAGAGAAGGATCTTTGTATCTGGCGGGAGCATGAGGCAACAGCCATTGTCCGGACGGTTATTGAGTGCGCTTATTCTTATGTCACCCGGGAGAGAGATATGAGAGGATCCCGTAAACTTGGGAAGGCTGTTGTGCTGTGCCCGGAAAGCGAATACCATGAAATTGGCGCGCGGATGGTTGCAGATTATTTAACGATTATTGGTTATGAAGCGATTTTCGTTGGAAGCAATACCCCCAGGGAAGAAATTTTAAGAGCTGTACAAAAACTAAATTTAGACCTCTTGGCTCTGAGTGTTACCAATTATTACAATCTGGTTGCCGCTAAAAAAATGATAGAACATATTCGGAAAAAAGCAAATAAACCAATTCGTATTATCATTGGAGGACAGGCTTTTATAAACAATCCTGAGCTTTGTAAAAAGATAAACGCTGATATACTCATGCAAACCTTCGAGGATCTAGAAGCTTACCCGCTTTCTTCCAACCGAAAAGCACAGGCTCGTGCTGCCAGTGGTATGGTGAGCGGCCCAGGACTAAAGATTGTTTTTTCCAGATGCATGTGCCGGAGAGGTAGAACCCAGCGTCAGAAAATGCTCTGCGAAAGTTCAATCCTTCTGTATCGGCGTGAAACACATAGATAGATGCATCTTTGGCCATAGCGTTTTCTGTGTTGATGAAAGCATCCAGCAAGAACTGATAGAACTTGTCGTCCGCCATGTTGTCATTCTTGATTTTTCCTGCCTTACCTTCATAGTTGACGTTGTACGGCGGGTCTGTCACCACCAGATTAGCAAGTTTACCATCCATGAGCAGGGAGAAGGTTTCAGGCTTTGTGCTGTCGCCGCAGACAAGACGATGCCGCCCCAGCAGCCACAGGTCGCCGGGTTTTGTAATCGCAGGTTTTTGCAGCTCAGCGTCCACATCAAAGTCGTCATCTTTGATATCGTCAAGCTGTCCCATCAGCTTATTCAATTCTGCATCGTCAAAGCCAAGAAGCGATATATCGAAGTCCGCACCCTGCAGGTCGGCAATCTCTACCGACAGCATCTCAGCATCCCAGCCAGCGTTCAAGGCAAGGCGGTTGTCGGCGATGATGTATGCGCGCTTCTGTGCTTCGGTCAGGTGCTCGGCCACGATGCAGGTCAGTTCCGTAAGCCCCTCGGCGCGAGCAGCTTCGAGCCTGCCATGCCCAACCAGCAGATTATACTGCTCGTCGACCACCAGAGGCGCTAATACCCCGAATTCCCGAAAGCTGGCGCGGATTTGGGCTATTTGTTCTTTGCTGTGCGTCCGGGCATTGCGCGCATATGGTACTATTTTATCAATTGGAACTATCTCAGACCTCTTGGCTATGTTCATTGGTTCCCTCCACTGTTTTTAAATCGGCCATGAAAAAAGCAGCCTGACCATATGCTGCAGCTGCTTCCCCACAAAATAAAAAGCGCTCCGTATGGAACGCCTAAATTAAATTCTTACTGTCAGGCCCTAAGCAGCCTATCTAATCCTTTCTGTGCTCCGATAAAGAAAAGCAGCATCCGGATTATGAGAAGGCGCGCAAGGCGGAACACGACGCGGTGATGCGCGGGGACTTCAATTTCAAAGGGATTGGCTACAAAACATCAAGGAGCACAGAAAATGACTGATAAAGTGTTTTCACAGATTATGGATATACGGGATTCAGGC
>Ga0351839_1064_pt1 | contig 20516 bp, 23 predicted proteins | sample BONcelHFGM3001E4_FD_206881 | JGI IMG/M metagenome (GOLD analysis project Ga0351839, IMG submission 206881) | Enriched cells from coal bed in the Powder River Basin, Montana, United States - BONCAT cells FGM rep1 HSBNCT.FGM.300.1.E4 ... | reverse complement strand
AACCACGATATCATCGCCAAGCATAACGGCAAAGGGCTCGTTCCCCACAAATGCACGTGCAAAACTGATGGCATGTCCTAAGCCTCTTGCTGATTTTTGACGTACATAATAGACATTGACAAGCTGGGATATATCCTCAACCATGTTGAGAAGCGATGTTTTTCCGGTTCTTTTTAATTCATGCTCCAACTCAAAGGATTTATCAAAATGGTCTTCAATATTACGTTTACCGCGGCCTGTGATGATGAGTATGCTCTCGATACCTGCGCTGATGGCTTCTTCTATGATATATTGAATGGTCGGTTTATCAACAATGGGCAACATCTCCTTAGGCTGCGCTTTTGTTGCAGGTAAAAAACGTGTACCGAGACCGGCTGCCGGTATCACGGCTTTTTTGATTTTCATATATGTCCTCCGTCTTTGAGCTAACTATTAATTAAAGTATTATACTATACACTTTGCCGGCAATTGGTTACGTTTTTATTAATATTGTCCCTTTTGACGCAATGTAAAAAGCAGCCTTCAAAAGAAAAAACTTATCTTATGGATAAGTTTCACCAAGTTTTTTATTTTAAATATCCGCTCTTTCGTTGCCAAAGCTCTATTTGATGATGGGAGAAGGCTGCACGTTAAAAACGGTGGAGTGCGGCGGTACAGACTGTGTGAGCCATACGTTACCACCGATGACCGAATGATGCCCGATGACAATATCCCCGAGTATCGTAGCGCCCGAATAGATCACGACATGGCTTTCGATATCCGGGTGCCTTTTGATCCCTTTGATGGGATTGCCGTGTTCATCGAGGGGAAAACTTTTGGCGCCGAGCGTGACGCCCTGATATAGCTTGACCCGGTCTCCGATCGTACAGGTTTCTCCAATCACAACGCCGGTGCCGTGATCAATAAAAAAGCTGCTGCCGATGGATGCCCCGGGGTGTATATCTATCCCGGTGTTTTTGTGTGCATATTCAGTCATAATGCGCGGTATGATCGGTACACAAAGACGGCTTATAAGATTGGCGATACGGTATATGCTGACGGCTTCAAGAGAAGGATAGCTTAAAATGATCTCTTCAATTGATTTTGCGGCAGGATCCCCTTCGTATGCCGCACGGATATCCGTATCAATTGTGGCTTTGATCGCAGGAAGCCCCTCCAAAATGCTGATCGTTATACTGTGCGCTTTTTGTATGCAGTCCGCAGCGGCCGAGTCATCGGCGCATTCTTCAACAAGTATGCTGGTAATGATACTGCAAAGGCTCAAAGCCGTATGCCCGAGCTTTTCTTCGATGACTGTTTTTAGTGCCTGCCGGTTGACCGGATCACGCTCAAATATTCCCGGCAATATCAATGAACGAAGCTCTTTTAACACGCCAATGACCTGCGCGCGCGTGGTAAAGTTCAACACGCTTTTTTTGTTGTTTGCAGATGCGTCTGTTAACGATGAAGCTATCGCATCTTTGTTCTTGGCTAGCCAATCATTTAGATTCATAGTGAAACTTCCTTTTGGTATTTTTCTGCGATATCCGCAATGGTTATGCTGTCAAGCACAGCATCGATTTCGCGCGCCATACGCTGCCAAAGTGTACGGGTGAAACAGGTGTCAGAAGTATCACATTTTATCTTTTTTTCGCTCATGAGGCTGCAGTCTGTTGGCGCGAGGCTGCCTTCTATCATCCGCACGACATCACCCGCAGTGATTTGTGCAGCGTCTTTGCTTAAACTGTACCCTCCGGCCTTGCCCCGGATACCGATCAGCAAGCCGGACTTTTTCAGTATAAAAAATATCTGGGAAATGATCCGGTGGTCGATATTTTGGCGGTTTGCGATACTCGAAACACTGACATGGCTTCCGCAAGAATGTACGGCGAGGTCAACAATACAGACAAGTGCATATTGTCCGTTTTTTGAAACCTTCATAGCCCCTCCTTAAGAAAAATCGCTTTTTATTCCCGCAAATCAATATCGTTAAGGTATTGACAATTGGCTTTATTGGATATAATATAACATCAATACATTATAAACGCAATAGGATTTATAAGAATTAAGGAAACGAGCATATGAAAAAAGAGATTTATCTTGATCATGCGGCCACCACATATACCCGGCAGGAAGTCATTGACTCCATGCTTCCGTATATGGGAGAAGCTTATGGGAACCCCTCGAGTCTTCATGCCTTCGGGGCAAGAGCCAAAAATGCCGTAGAAGAAGCCAGAAGCAAAATCGCCTCTGTTCTTCATGCGACGCCTGGTGAAATATACTTTACTTCGGGCGGAACAGAATCTGACAACTGGGCAATAAAAGGCACGGCACAGGCAAACACGAAGCATGGGCGTCATATCATTACCTCGAAAATAGAACACCCTGCCGTTCTTGAGACATGCAAATTGCTTGCTAAACAGGGCTATGAAATCACATATCTTGATGTCGATGCGTATGGTTTCATCGATGAGAAGCTTTTAAAACAAGCATTGAGGCCGGATACCGTAATGGTCAGCATCATGGCTGCGAACAATGAGATCGGCACGATCGAACCCATCGAAGAAATCGGAGAAATCATCAAAACCCATTCAACAGCGATATTTCATGTCGACGCCGTACAGGCAGCCGGGTCTGTTAAATATGAACTTGACAAGACAAGCTCTATTGATCTTTTGTCATTGTCTGCCCATAAGTTTTACGGGCCCAAAGGGATCGGCGCACTGTATATAAAAAAAGGAACACGAATCGTTCCTCTGTACACAGGCGGGCATCAGGAGCGGGGAAAACGTGCAGGGACTGAAAACGTATCAGGTATTATCGGGATGGCAAAAGCGTTTGAACTGGCAGAATCTGAACGGGACACGGAGAATAAAAGGCTTATTGCCTTGCGTGACAGGCTCATTGACATCATCATCGAAGAGATCCCGGGCGTGCATCTTAACGGCCACAGGGAAAAACGCCTGCCAAACAATGTTCACTTTTGCTTCGATTATATCGAAGGGGAATCGCTGCTGATGCGGATGGATATGCTGGGTATCGCAGCCTCGACCGGCTCAGCTTGCTCATCGGCATCTCTCGACCCATCCCATGTACTGCTTGCTATCGGGCGGTCGCACGAGACTGCGCATGGTTCCTACAGGATGACATTGGGCAAAAATACGACCATGGAAGACATTGAATATACTGCAGAATCACTCAAAAGCGTAGTGAAGCAGCTGCGCGAAATGTCTCCATTTTATAATGAGGGAGGAGAATCGTCATGTACAGCAAAAAAGTAATGGATCATTTTTCAAATCCGCACAATATGGGAGAGCTCAAAGATGCCAATGCCGTCGGAGAAGTCGGCAACACACATTGCGGAGATGTGATGCGCATGTATTTAAAGATCGAGGATGATGTGATCAAAGATGCCTCTTTCAAAACATTTGGATGCTGCGCAGCGATCGCATCTAGCAGTATCGTGACTGATATGGTCAAAGGAAAAAGCATCGAGGAAGCGCTCAATATCAAAAATGAAGATGTTGCCAAGGCGCTTGACGGATTGCCGCCTGTTAAAGTTCATTGTTCCGTACTTGCTGAAGAAGCCGTACGGGAAGCCATCAATAATTACAGGAACACCCAATCATGATGAAGCTGTCTACAAAAGGCAGATATGGCCTGCGTGCGATCGCAGAGCTTGCTGCCCGCTCTGACAAGCCTGATCCGGTGCCTTTGGCAGCCATTGCGCAAAAACAGAACATTTCCGAAAAGTATCTGGAGAGCATGTTTTCCATGCTGAAAAAAGCAAGGCTCATTCGGTCTGTCAAAGGAGCCGGCGGCGGATATGTCCTCGCCAGAGATGCAAAAAACATCATGGTCAGCGAAGTCCTGCGCGTACTTGAGGGCGACCTTCATATCGTTGATGATGAGCATTATGCAGAAGCCAATAACCCATTGTGGTGTTTGACCAAAAAAATGGTCTGGGATACGGTACATGACAGAGTCAGCGGCGTACTGAGTTCTTCTTCTCTTGAGGATCTCATTAAAAGCAAACAGCAAACAGATAATTAACGACAAAGGGGAAATATATGCCGATCAAGATACCCGAAAACCTGCCGGCATACGGCATCCTGAGCAATGAAAACATCTTCGTGATGGCTGATGAGCGCGCGCTGCACCAGGATATCCGCCCGCTTAAAATCGTTATCCTGAATATCATGCCGGATAAAATCCGGACGGAGACACAGCTTTTGCGGCTGATCGGCAACTCGCCGCTTCAGGTCGATATTTTATTGCTTCAAACTGCCACACATACCCCGACACATACAGCGCCTGAACACTTAAATTTGTTTTATAAGACTTTTGACGATATTAAAATGCATAAATATGACGGCCTTATTATCACCGGCGCACCTGTTGAAACCCTGGAATTTGAGCAGGTCAATTATTGGGATGAACTTAAAGCCATCATGGATTGGAGCAAAACCCACGTTTTTTCAACTATGCACATATGCTGGGGTGCACAAGCTGGCCTCTACCATCATTATGGTATCCCGAAATACACGCTTGATGAAAAAAAGTTCGGCATATTTGCACATACATTGAATAAAGAAAATATCAAACTGCTGCGCGGCTTTGATGATGTTTATTATGTCCCGCATTCACGCCATACGGAAGTGCGCCGTGAGGATATCATCAAAAATCCTCTATTAAGGATACTGTCGGAGTCGGATGAATCGGGCGTTTACATCGTGACCGCTCTGAAAGGCCGGCAGGTTTTTGTGATGGGCCATCCGGAGTACGACCAGTTCGCTCTGCAAAGAGAATATTGCCGGGATATAAAGAAAGGGCTTGACATTGCCATCCCGAAAAATTACTTCCCGCATGACGACCATGAAATAACCCCGCCTGTTTCATGGAGGAGCCATGCCAATCTGCTTTTCGCAAATTGGCTCAACTATTATGTGTATCAGGAAACACCTTATATACTTGAATAAGAAGGTACAAGAACACAAGCCTTCATAATAAAAGCTCAAAACACGCCTTACATATCATCTCAGAACGAAAGCCAATGCACTTGGTCATGACTTTGTTTGCACAGAGGCATGCACCACATTTTTGATCTGAATATGTGTGGGCATCCCGTTGATATCCCATTCATAATCATCACCGATGCGAAAGCCAAGTATGGCGGTACCAATTGGCGACAGCACAGAAATCTTATTTTTAATGACATCCGCTTCATCCGGGTAAACAAGCGTGACCTGTTCCTCTTCACCGTTCATATCAAGCAAAACAGTAGAGTTCATGATGACGACATCAGAGGGCAGGTCATTTGCATCTACAGTCTGCGATACTTTCAGTTCATCTTCCAGTCTTTTCACGTAACTTTTACCGTCGATCTCTTTTTGCTTGATGTCATTGATCAGATTCAACAGCTTGTTTTTATCGTGTTCTGTTATATAGACTCTTGGCATAGTCGTCGTCTCCTTATATAAGTGTGTTCATAATATTTTATGGCTTCACATAAGCGCGCATGTCTTAAAACATTGTATAGCAAATCATATTTTTTCTTTTTTTAATAAAATCCAATAACAAGATGGCTGATTCTGTTTTTAAATCACTATTTTTTTTATTGTGTACCGCTTTGTGCGGCCTTGTTCATTGATTGTCACCCTATCTCCCTTTTTCTTGAACAGCAAAGCATCAGAAACAGGCGTTAAGCATGCATGAACAGACTCTGCGGACGCAGTCGCTTGCTGTGTTTCCTCCGGCAGAACAATTTTGTACACAGAGCGTACCGGGGATTCGCAGCCCTCTGCATAAACGATGCTGCCCAAAACCGCAAAAGGGATATCGGATTGATCATCAGTCACTGAGGCTGTATCCAGAAAATCCCCGATCCGTCTGATGTATGCGTTTAAAAAATTCAGCATCTTCATGTATGTATCATAGTCATGCGAATATGGACTGATGATGCTGATTTTTCTTTTATGTATATCAAGCATATGGCTTAATAAATAATCAAAGATCTCTTTGGATATCGTCATTTTGCTTCTCCCTCTTAAAATAGATAAATGTAAAAAAACATTTCACCAAGGCTCTGTGTGAAATGCGGCGATCATTGATCATTCTTTGACACTATTATAGAACACATGCTATCATATGTCAACTATGGATATGGATGGTTTTTTATGACTGCTGTATAATTTAATGGGAAACTGCGCATTAAATGATAAAAAAAATCTGTAACCGCCATTTTTGCAGGATGAGCCTGCTACCTTTGCCTAATTCATTTGGCCGTTTATTAGCCCTCAATTAATAAGCAGCCTTCTTAGCCACATTCATATTATGCTAACGAGAATATAGTTTGCGATCCTTCTTTGACCTTCTTAATTTCTATTATTACACAATAAACTGACAGAAAGAAGAAGAATTATTATTAACTTAATAACTATTGTTCAAAATGTTATTGACATATGCCATAAACTATTGTATCTTATAGTACAGTTATTGACATATGCAAAATACTATAATTTTAAGGAAGGTAGCCATGTCAAGACCCAGAAAATGCCGGCGCATCTGCTGCATTCCAGGAAACAAAAGATTTGGCCCTATGGATGATGCAGGCGAAGAACAAAATACCGTCGCAATGACGGTGGATGAGTTTGAATCGATACGGCTTATCGATTTGGAACGACTGAGCCAAGTAGAATGTGCCAGCCGCATGAATGTCGGAAGAGCGACTGTGCAAGCCATCTATGCCAGTGCACGCATGAAGATTGCGCAATTCATGGTTAACGGTATGGAGTTATCCATCAGCGGCGGTGATTTCATCCTCTGTGAGGGAAAAAATTCTGATTGCAGACACAGCGCCCGCCGAAAAAGCAGATGCCGTTTCGGAGACGAAGAAAAGATTTGAAATGAACGGCTATGCACCGCTGCAAAAGCATTCTTTAGTTATCATAGAAATGAGGGAAAATATTATGAGAATCGCAGTCACATTTGAAAACGGACGGGTTTTCCAGCACTTCGGGCACACAGAAAGGTTTAAGGTCTATGATACAGAAAACGGCAATGTGACAATGGCCACGACCATCAACACAAACGGCAGCGGCCACGGCGCTCTTGCCGATATTCTTAAAAAGATCAGCGTTGACACACTTATCTGCGGCGGTATCGGCGCAGGTGCAAAGAGAGCGCTGGATGAAGCAGGGATCCAAATCTATGCCGGTGTATCCGGAGATACCGATATCGCTGTAGAGCAGTTGCTGTCAGGAAACTTGATATATGATTCGCAAGCGACCTGCGAACATCACGGAGAACACCACGGGAACAGCTGCGGCGGACAAATCTCTCACAAATAGAATAAAAAACAAGATACCTCGCCTTACGACTTCGCGGGGCGCCTTATTGGTTGTTGATCCCTCCGCCCTTAATATACAAAAGGAATGATTCTGTATTTCACTTTTTGGATGTACCTGTCCCAAAGCTCTCCGTATTTAGCCCTGCAAACTTTGTCGTCGTCGGCTTGGCGGTTCAGCATAAGGCCTATATAATAAGCCGGATACAGCCAAGCCATCCAAATACCAAGGTAGCCGGAGGCAAGGGCGACAGCAATAGCCTGTATAATTTCTCCAAGATAGTTGATGTGACGGCTTGCGCCCCAGTAACCGCTCACAAGCAGTCTGAGATTGCCGTCGCTTAGCTCTTTTGGTTTGATCCAAAGGAATTTTTTCCCGGGAGCAATTTTAAACAAATACTTTTGCATATTTGCGCCGCGTGTCAACACCCAGCCGAAGAGGAAGAGCGCCCCAAAAAGTATTGTAAGCCAAACCGGATGGCCGGGATCCGGAAGATGCGCGGTAAACCAAAGTGAAACAGAATAGAAATACGGATAGAACGCAAGACACCCAAACCCCAATTTGAACCCAACGCGCTCAGCAATAAAATCGTAAGTCCAAAGATGAATTTTTTCGAAGATCAGATAATCAAAGCAAAACCAAGTCAGCATTGCGCAGCCGAGGAGAAAACCATAGTTAATATTTGGGACATTCATGATATGATAAGACGCAAAAGAAAGCACATTCAATTGAAGCATAACAGCGCCAATCAAATAGAGCCACATCTTTGCATCAATAAAGCCGTTTTTAAGCTGCGGATCTTTGACTCTGCCAAACCAAAAATCAGCCAAGAAAGATTTGCCGCTGGATGGGTGTTTGAGGACGATGTAAAAAACATAGCCTAATCCGATAGTACATGCGCCTATAAGGCCCAGCCACCTCGTTTCATACAGCCATGTGTATGGAACGAGGTTAAAATGCCCAAGGAGAAACCAAATAAGAATGCTTGTCCAAAGCACATATTTCCCATTGATCCTGTAGTGCATGACTTCGCCTGTCATCTCATTTTTCACATACCCCTTCATCCTTTTAGCGGGAATGATGATGTGTAAAAGCGTGATCATCAAGTATACGATGAATGGGGTGATCAATCCTAAAAACAACGTCATGACAAACCTCCGGTGTTCTTCGACATGATTGCAATCGCGGCTTTTCTGCTCAATGTTCTCGTCAGTATAAATCTGCCGATTTTATTTATGATTCCGGGAACGATGACCGGGCCTCTTCCCAAAGCATTCAATGTTCGTTCAGCGACGATCCTAGCTTCAAGTGCGCCGGTCGCTGGTTTGGTTTTCACGGTTTGCTGATAGCCGGGAGTGAGTACCGCACCGGCACAGCAGGCAATCACATCTATCCCATGCGGCTTGAGCTCTTTCCAAAGGCCTTCGGCTAAAACAGCGTTAAATGATTTTGTTGCCGCATAAGCCGAAATATTCGGGCTGCCCTGCGCCCCGGCCAGCGAAGACATCAGCACAATGCCGCCGCGTTTTTGCTGTATCATCGGCGCAGACAGAAGTTTTATAAGCAGCAGAGGTGTTTTTACATTGACAGCAATGGCGAGCGCCAAATGGTCTTCGCACGTATTTTCAAACAGGCCGATCGGAGCAAAGGCTGCATTATAAACAAATAAACCAATAGGCACATGAAGCGTGCTGATCAATGTTTTCACATTTTCATGATCAGCCATATCCGCTGCCAGAGCAATGACATCGATTTTATATTTTTCTTTCAGCCCAGCCGCCGCTGCTTTCAACCGATCTTCTTGCCGCGCCATGATGACCAAGTTTAATCCCCGGCGTGCAGCCGCCTCAGAAAAAGCAAAGCCCAATCCGTCAGAACCTCCGGCAATAAAAGCGTACTGCCCGTATTTTTCTTTGAATCCAGATTTCATAATAATGGCTTCACCAGTATAACAAAGATAATGTTTTTGAATGCTTTACAGTATCAATCTAGCCGACCGTTTCGAATTCTATTTTAAGCGTCGTTGCTGTTTATTTCAACTCATTATTAGTAATTATAATGTTTTTATTATATATAGATCAGATCAATTAAGGCTGCATTGATCCTTTTCTTTTGCCATGCAGCATTTCTATGCATACAATAATCGTTCCTGCACCATATCCCAGCGGAGCGATATACCAAAAATTTTCATTAACAATGACGGTTCCGAAAAACCCAAGTAAACATAAGCTTCCGCAAATCACCAACATGGTTTTGAGCCTTTTAAGTGAACTTAAGGAACAGGCTGTCGTGATAAAAGCAAGCCCCATAAAGAATCCCCATGCCAGATAATCCATTGACATTTCGATCGATGGCCAATACCCTATTTGAAAGTATGTAGGGATAATTAAACCTTGTGCAATGAGTTCTCTTGTTACTGTCATGTTTATAAAGTGTGCCAAGCTTGTCAAGACAATGGTACAAGTCATAAAAACTATTGTGAGGGTTTGAAACACTGACTTTTCATGGCTGCTGTTTTTTTGGATATCAAGCAATATCAAAAGCATGACGGGAGCAGATAAAATCGTTACAGCCTCCCATAGCGTTAATAACTGATATGATTGAAAGATCAAGTATAAGATGACAGTGACAGCATACAGGACAACGACGGCTATGCCTAACATTTCTATCTTTTTCATGATGTGCTCCGCCTAAATAATTTATAAAACGCTTCTTTTCTTATAAGCTTACCGTACACAATCTCGAAATACCCTTGACATCAATACTACCGTCTCCACGTGCACGGTGCGCGGAAACAGGTCGACGGCCCTTGCGCGCACTGTGCGATAGTCTGATTGTTCCAAAATGGCGCAGTCGCGCGCAGCCGTGGCCGGATTGCAGGAGATCATGACAATACGTGATGGCGCAAGGCCTGCCACTGTTTGCAATACCTCTCTGTCACAGCCTTTACGCGGCGGGTCGAGCACCACCACATCCGGAAGGGCCTTTTCTGACTGCAGCTTTTTGGCTGCATGGGCAGCATCCGCACAGATAAACCGAGCATTGACGACCCCGTTTATTCGCGCGTTTTCTTGTGCATCACGGACGGCCTGCTCAACCGACTCCACGCCTATGATTTGCCGCGCATGTGAGGCAAGGCCGAGGCCAATGGTGCCCGTGCCGCAGTAGAGGTCCAGCACCGTCTCTCCCCCGCCAAGCTGCGCGTAATCTTTGGCGATGCCGTAAAGGTTTTCAGCCTGCCGGGTATTGACCTGATAAAACGACAGTGGCGACAGGTCAATGCTCAGCCCGCACATCGTATCAGAAATCGTGCCGCTGCCGAAAAGCGTTAAGCATTCAGAACCCATGATCACGTTGGTGTTCGCGACGTTGATATTGAGAACAACACTTTTAATATCTTTGAAAGTATGGGCCAGCTGCGCGGTAAGCGTTTCAAAAACACCGTCGCAGCGTTTGCTCACAACAAGCACAATCTGCAGCTGACGGCTGTAAGCGCCCATACGCAAGTAAATATGGCGAAGCAGGCCTCTGCCGGTTTTCTCGTCATAAACAGGAATGTGACGTTCTAGTACGTATGCCATGATACGGCTCAATATTGGCTCAAACTCTTTTGGCTGCAGCGCACATTTTATCGCAGGGACGATACGGTGGCTGCGCTTGGCGTAAAAGCCGCAAACAGGCTTACCGTCAATCAGACCGACTGGATACTGTGCTTTGTTGCGGTAGCCGCTTGTCTGCGCGGTGCCGAGTATGGGCTCAAACTCCGGCGAGAGGCCGCCGATGCGCGCAAACGCATCACGCACAAAGCCGTCTTTGATACGCAGCTCTGCGTCATAGCGAATATGCCGGAAAGCGCAGCCTCCGCATTGTGAAAAGACGCCGCAATCCGGCATGATCCTGTCGGGAGAAGGCACGATAAGACGCTTGACGATACCGTAAGCATAGCTTTTTAATACTTTGACGATCGTGATTTCGGCAACATCACCGACCGCAGTCTGAGGCACAAAGACTGCAAGGCCGTCGACCCTGCCAACGCCGCTGCCTTCGGACGTCATGCCCGAAATTGTCAAAGTAACAGTTTGGTTTTTATTCATCATTATATTTTCTTGACACAGTGGCTATTTTGTCAAGCTTTTATTTTACATTGCCTTTAACCCTGCTAGTTTCTTTGGCTTATTCGTTGATTATGGGGCGAATATCAAGCAGCCTGCAAATTTCTATCAACTCATTCTTCAGTTCGCCATATCCAACGACGCTGTGATTTGATCGGATATTTGTATAAAAATCCTTGGGGTCACAGTCGAGTTGTATATAAGCATGCGGCCATATCTCTTTATCCTCTTTAAAAACCTCAAGAGGCTGTGAAAATGCGTCGCCTTCAGCAATATGCATGACATATTCACCGTTGATGCGTCCGAGCGTGCCGAAGGTGACTTTTCCCGGTTTTGCGCAGAAAGTCGGGCAGATACCGCGTGCTGAACGCACTTCGTCTTTTGTTTCATCCCAACGCGCTGCGCACATATAGGCATACTGCTGCGCCCAGTTCACCTTTGATTTATCCACGGCCATATTTGTGGCCATCGTACCGCAGTTGATCATCATTGCGATCCGGCTTTTTTTGTAGATCACATTGAAATCCGCCATGATGGAGCCTTCGTCAGAAAGTAAATTGAACATCTGCATGGACAACGTACAATTAAGATTGCATTGACAAGCGACAACAACGCCTGAATTGTTCATTTCCGATACAGCCGCACAACATGAAACGTATGTGTTGATAAACTCTCCGAGGCATTTCACGGTTGCGTAATCAAGGCTGTAATCCTTGAATATCTTTTTCAGCGCTGCCAAAACTTTCATCGAACGGAGCATCGTTTCTTCCGGCGCATCAATCATACCATGCTCTGATTTAAATTTTTGCAGCAGTTCTCTTGCTGTGTCATCATCTACTGCCCTGGCTTCCTCCAACAAAACCAGCTGATCGATATGTTCTATTTCCACACCGAATATCTTCTTGATCTGCAAAGGATCTGCCGCAGTCGTGTAGGCTCCTATGCTTTTTCCGCCAATAAGCCCAAGCCTTGAGAACCTGAGCTCTTTGACGACCATAGCCGCGCGTGCAAAATAATAAATCTCCTGAAGCACTTCTTCTTCGTCAGCGGCATCTGAATAAAAAAGCTGATGCTTAAAGCCCATTTCATCCAAAGTTCCGTGCAAAACATTTGCGCCGACAGAGGCAAAAGGAGCCGGTTCCTGCACACCCCAAATCCCGTATGGTAGACCGATTTCCATAATGACATCAATGATCTGCGGTGCATTGATCCATGTGGCCGGAAGATAAAGAATACAATCAGCCCCTAAGGATTGTATCTTTTTTGCTTCTTTGAGTATGTCTGCGCCGTCAAGTATGAGCTGCGTGTCCTTATTCACCAGCTCAAGGTCAACGGATTGAAGCCCGTTTCGCGCAGCCAAAAATATTTTTTCTGCCACATCTAAACGTTCTCCCCTTCGCCCTACACAAACCAACCCGACTTTTGCTTTCCTTGCTTTCACAACCAGTACCTCCCTTATTTACAGTTATTAAAAAACAACAAAATATGATGAATAGATGGTTCTTTTACGTACTAAACGAATACGAACGATTATAAACAATAAAATATGTTATGATTCGATTATACATATTGTTAAGAAATTATACAAACAAAAAAGGCAGTTTTCCTGCCTAAAGATAATAATATTCTTAAAAAAAATTGAATATAAAGATTTTAAAGCAATATGCAGATAAGGCCGCCGTTGCCCTCGTTGATGATCCTTTGCAGCGTTTCCTGAATCTTCATGCGCGCATCTTCTGGCATGTGAGAGAGTTTACCGGAAAGCCCCTCTTTGACAAGCTCATGCAATGATTTGCCGAAGATGTCAGTCTTCCATATCTTTGCAGGATCCGTTTCAAATTCACTCATGATGTAATTGACAAGGTCTTCGCTCTGCTTTTCCGTGCCGACGATAGGAGATACTTCCGTCTCTACATCAACGCGAATCAGATGCAAAGAGGGTGCACTTGCTTTTAAGCGAACCCCAAAACGTCCTCCATGCCGGATCAGCTCAGGTTCTTCCAAAGACATTTCATCCATCATGGGCGGAACCAGTCCGTAGCCTGTTTCACGTACACTTTTTATGGCTTCTGCCATTTTATCATACTCCTTCTTTGCATTGATCAGTGATTTGACGATAGATACGAGGTGATAATCATCGTCGATGCTGTAGCCGCATTCATCGCCGAGTATGCGGTAAAAAAGTGAGCCGGGGAATTCAAGCTGCATCTTAACGCTACCCTCGCCAAGTCGGATCCCGTCTATAGATATATTGCTGACATCTTCAAGCGCACTTAAAGCATCGCTAAGCATTCTAAAATCACGTACTTTCACAAGGTTCCCAAGTGCTCCGGAAATGGCGCCCAAAACTTCTATAATCAGCCAATGATCAGCCGAGAGCGCCCGTGACCAGCCAGGCATTCCAATGTTGATTTCTTTGAGCGGAAATTCATAAAGCAGGTTTTCAAGCATCGTTTTGATGTCACTCTCTGTAAGCCGCATGATATCGAGCAGCAGCACCGGCACGCCGTATTTTGATGCCATGGCATTGCGAAGGCTCACGGTGTCCTCATTATTCGGATTGGCTGAGTTTAAGATAATGATAAATGGTTTGCCGAGCTCAAGCAATTCGCGTATTGCCCGTTCCTCAGCATTCACATAGCTTGAGCGCGGAATTTCGGTAATGCTTCCGTCCGTGGTCATCACAATACCGATGGTGCTGTGTTCTGCGATCACTTTACGCGTGCCAATTTCAGCAGCTTCCTCAAAAGGGATGTCGTGGTCAAACCACGGCGTTGATACCATGCGCGGCATATCATTTTCCAGATGCCCCATCGCGCCGTCCACCATATACCCGACGGAATCCACCATGCGCACGTTCATCTGGGCTTCATTGTTGATTTTTATGCTGACCGCTTCATTGGGAACGAATTTTGGCTGGGTCGTCATGATCGTTTTGCCTGCACTGCTTTGCGGAAGTTCGTCGACCACCCTTTCCTTTTCGCGCGAGTCATCAAGATTCGGGAGCACCAGCATATCCATAAACCGTTTGATAAATGTTGATTTTCCCGTGCGTACAGGCCCGACAACGCCGATATATATGTCTCCTCCCGTTCTTTCTGCAATGTCTTTGTACAGATTATAGCTTTGCATGGCGTATCCTCCATCGTAAAGATTGAACACTAGATATATATGAAGATATGCACACGCTCATGCCTTTCATCATCAAAAAAGCACTAAATTTATGAATGGCACATGATGAAAGAGCCGTTTTTTTAAGTGAACAGGGAACAAAAAAGCAGAGCAGCGTTGACTGCCCTGCTTAGTGTAAGTATTGTGCTATGCAGCAGCAGATGTTCCTGCAGCCTTTTTGTTCATGTTGCCGCCAACGATATAGAGGACCGGCAGAACAAATCCGATAAGGCCTGTGAAATCAAAGCCTCCGCCCGCAATACCCAGAATGATACTTACCAAGGCAAGAACACAAAGTACGATGCCCGTCACGATAAAGAAGCCGCCTTGTGCAGGGTCTGCGCACTTTTTCAGGCCAATGATTCCAATAATCAGCTCAAGAACGCTGACAATCAACAAGAGAACCATTGCGACCACCAAGAGCCCGGTAACCCCGCCGGTCCAAGCAGATAATGCTGCAGCGCCAATCAATCCGACTATTGACAGTATTGTTGCTATAGCGCCAAAGATGATGAATAAAATGCTGACAACTTTCAAAAGACCTTTTCCTGGTGCATCCATAAGATAATACCCTCCTAAAATAGTGTTTTATGATAATAAATATTTTAACAAATCTGCCTACCATGGTCAAACAAAAAACGCCAAAACAGAGAATAAGCCAAAAACTTCATTTGTTCTTAAAACGTTCGTAACACTTGGTGAACAAGGCTTGCAGCAGCCTTCCTGTATAGACAGCCGCCAATGATAAAAAGCGCAGGCATCACAAGCGCCGGCAGGCTCAAAGGTATGACCGCATTACAATAACATCTTATAATACAACTTTTTTGATGATCAGGAAGCAGCCGGCTTGCCCATAAACACAACAGCCAGAACGCCCGGTCCGGTATGGCACCCGATCACAGGGCCGATATCCTGAATGACAACATTTTTGAAGTTTACATTCTCTTCGATCAGGGCTCTCATTTTTTCGGCGCCGTCTAAGTTGTCTGCATGCAGAACGAATGCTGTTTGAGACTCAGGCTGTTCAACGTTTTGCTGTATCACATCAAGGAAAAACTTCAAAATCTTTTTTGTGCCCTTGACTTTATCAGCCGCGACGATCTTGCCTTCGCGGTTGATTTTCAGTATGGGTTTGACATCCAGCAGCGTGCCGATGGCCGCCTGGGCACCAGAAAGCCTTCCGCCTTTTTTCAGATAGTTCAAATCATTGACTGAAAACCAAGCATGTGCGCGCTGCCGGTTGTCGATAACCCAGTCCCTGATTTCTTCAAGCGATTTGCCTTCGTCTTTAAGCTGCTGCGCCTGCATCACAAGTATTCCAGCGCCCATGGAAATACGCAGCGTATCCACGATCTCGATGCGTGCATCCGGGAATTCTTCGAGCACTTCTAAGCGCGCCATCTGCGAAAGATCATAATGGCCTGATAATGCGGATGAAAAAGACAGGTAAAGCACGTCTTTGCCGCCCTTGATGATATCCCGGAACCATTCGGCGATGTCGGCAGGCGGACGCGTGTTGGTGATGGCGTCTGCCCCGTTTGCAAGTTCCTTGTAAAACCCGATGATGTCCGTGTTTCTGCCAAGGTCAAACAGCCTTTCTTCGCCATCTACGGTGTAAGGCATCAAAAAGACCGGCATGTCGTATTTGTCTGCAAACGACAACGGGATCTCAGTATCGGAATCCGTCGCTATAACAAAATCACGCATGGGTGTCCTCCTGTTTGATTATTGTTGTATGAATCCACAAAAATGATATTTGATCGTGCATATTCTATCATTGGCCGGCATTTTTTACAAGGCGGATATAAAACTCAACGCCCTCGCGAAGAGACTCAGTCTTGAGCCGCTCTCCGACGCCATGGATCGTATCAAGGTCTTCGCTGAGTGAACGAAAAGGCGAAAATCGGTACACTCCTCCGTCAGCCAAATGCTCATACAACCTTGAATCGGTCGCGGCGATCATCAGGTAGGGCGCAATCACATAGTCTGGAAAAATGCTCTTTATTGTTTGGAAAATCTTCTGATAGGCCTGCGTTTTCGTATCCGATACTCCGGAAGGTTCATAGGCCTGCAGCACATCGACAGCAATATTGCTGCCTACAGTTTTTTTAATATGCCCAAGCAGCGTCTCCACAGAATCTTGAGGCGCGATGCGGAAATTGACGATCGCTTCCGCCTTTTCTGCAAGCACGTTGGGCGCAGACGAGCCGGAAAGCATCGTGGGCGCAGTCGTGGTGCGCACCAATGCCGAACCTGTCGGTTTTGCCGCAAAACCTGCCATCAGCAGACGCTTGGTGATAAAAAGATTGGCCGCAATGATGTTGAGCGGAAACTTCATATAGCCACCCACAGCATCTAGCATATCTTTGAGCGGCTTGTGCAGCCCTGGCCGCAGCTGCCTTTTTTCAAGGGCTGTGATCGCAGCTGACAGCGCGCCTACCGCCGTTGTTTTCGGCGGCCGCGAGGCATGTCCTCCTGATGACGTTGCTGTGAGTTTGATATCGGCATAGCCTTTTTCGCAGATCCCGATCGTTGCGACCATGGCGTTGATGCCCATGACGGCCCCGTCCGTCACAACACCGCCCTCGTCAAGCACAAAATCAAGCCGCACGCCTGAGTCTCTAAGATGCTCCGCGATCTTTTGTGCGCCCTGACTCCCCATGCTCTCTTCGTCATGCCCGACAGCGATATATATGTCACGCTGAGGCGCATATCCTTCTTCAAGAAGATATTCCACACATTCAAAGATGGCAGTGAGCTGGCCTTTCATATCGATAGCGCCGCGGCCCCAGACATAACCGTCAGCGATATCGCCGGAAAATGGTTCATGCAGCCATTCACCGACCGTGCGTTTTTCGACCGGGACAACGTCCATATGCGCTATAAGCAAAAACGGTTTTTTATCAGAGCCCATTCCTGCCCATTTGTATAAAAGGCTGTACGTGTTTATAACTTTCTTATCAAGCGATTGGTGAACAAGCGGATACGTTTTTTCAAGGTAATTGTGCAGTCCGAGAAAAGCTGCGCTGTCAATATCGTTTGTTATTGCGCAAGTGACGGTTTTAAAGCGGATCATGCCCGACAAATGCTTTGCGAGTGTGTCCTCGTCAAGCGGCAAAGGCATATTCGGCGCAGCGTCAACGCGTGAAGGGCGCTTGTATACTGTATTGATAACCATGATGCAGATCAAAATAAACAGCAGTCCTAATGCTGCATAAAGTATTGTCATAGCAGTTTCCTCATATCATATCTTTTTTAAACATCACCCGTGCAATCACAACGGCGACAACAGACATCACAGGTATGAATATACCAGAGCTTTGGTAGAGTGCAGGAATCAGCAAAAATGCGATGATCATCAGCAAAGTAGGTACGAGCGCGATCTTCCAGCTTTTTGAGATGAACACGACGCCGAGTGCGCCGAACAAAGCGGGGATCACATAACCCGTCGTTAAGTCAAAGACGCTTGAGAGCATCAGATCGTTTTTGATAAACTGCGTGATCGGGATCACGAGAAGCAGCCCGGCGACAAGCACGAGGTTGGTGACGATCGTGGACACGGCCACGGCGATGGTCGAGAGAACTTCGCCTTCATCCGATGCCGGATTCACCCCGGCTTTTCTGAGCGAAACCTGCGCGGCAGGCACTTTCATATTCAAAAGGTTGCCTGTGACAAAAGCCAGATATGTGCCTCCGGAACCGACCATTGGCGAATAATTGAACACCTCAATAAGCCCGATCGCCCAGTACATCGGTATAATGGCGACAGCGCCATGTAAAAAAGCGTCCCAGTCCGGCAAAACGCCGTAGATCAAACAAAACAGCAGCGGCACTGAAATGATGAGCAGCAGGGCGGCCGCTGTCCAAATACGCCCGATGCGGTGCGTCAGTTCTTTGTAATCATTGATCATCATGCCTGTGTTCTTCTTCATGACGCGCCTCCTTAAAAAATACCGTGGTACACCACGGACAGGGCTATCGCACCGACCATTGATACGGGCAGCGCAAAGTTCTCAAGCCATTTGGCTTTTGTTGCTTTGATGACAACACCGAAAACGGCCATCAGCAGGGCACCCGTGAAAAGCGTTAAAAACTGCGCCTGCCCGTTGACAATACCCTGCGCGTTAAAATCAGCAAAAGAAGCGATGCCTTTGGCGATAAACTGGCCGCCCATCACAGCAATGATGCCCATGAACAGCGCATCAACGAGAATTTTCGACCATTTGGGGCTGCGTTTGCCGATTTCTTCGATTTTTGACTGGTATTTCTTAAAACCAAAGATGTTAAACAACGGGCCGCTGATGATGCCCAAAGTCATCACCCACATGATCGCTGAAAAAACACTTAAGTTCATGCCCGCAGCAGCTTTCGCCACAGAAGCAGCGGCCACCGTCTCGTATGACATTGAACCGATAACCGAAAGCCGTATCCACGAAAACGGCGCACCGATGGTGGCTGCCAGCGTGATCATAGCGAGAACGATGGGCATTGACGGAACGATTGAAAATACCGCGCTGGAAACTGCGGCATCTTTTAACTTTTTAGGATCGATCCCAAGCTGCCTGCCGCGGCGTACGGCCCGCACAAGAAAATACACGGATTGTGCCATGACAAAAAGAGCAATGATCGCGCCGATAATATAAAGAAAACCGCTGTTGATATATTCCTCCAAAACACACACCCCTTACTATGATTTTTTATCTGAATGAAAATAATATTGCTTAATTATATACCTGCAGATATGTATGATGCAACAAACAGGACATATTGATTGACTGTTTGCGCTTAAATAATGAAAAAGCGGGAAGACGCTTTTGCGTCTTCCCGCCATTTTGCTCGATCCTTTATGTTTTTAGTACATGCCCGGCATGCCGCCTGGTGCGCCGCCCGGCATTGCAGGTGCTTTTTCCTCCGGCAGGTCTGTCACGATGCTCTCAGTGGTCAGAAGCATCGCAGCAATCGAAGCTGCGTTTTGCAGAGCGCTTCTTGTGACTTTTGTCGGGTCAATGATGCCTTTGGCAACCATATCGCCGTATTCGTTCTTCGCTGCATCATAACCAAAATTCTGATCATTTGCATTTTTGATCTTGTCAACGATGACGCTGCCTTCCAAACCGGCGTTGGAAGCGATCTGGCGCACAGGTTCCTCAAGCGCACGCAACACGATCTGCATGCCGGTCTTGATGTCGCCTTCAGCTTTATCAATGGCCTTCTCAACATCTTTCGCTGCGAAAAGCGGAGCGATACCGCCGCCCGGGACAATACCTTCTTCGACAGCAGCACGCGTGGCTGCGAGCGCATCTTCTATACGCATCTTGCTTTCTTTCATTTCGGTCTCAGTGGCTGCGCCAACCTGGATGACAGCAACGCCGCCGGCAAGCTTCGCTAGCCGCTCCTGCAGTTTCTCACGGTCATAATCAGAGGTCGTTTCTTCGATCTGAGCCTTGATCGAGTTGATCCTTGCCTTGATTTCAGACGGGTCTCCTGCGCCTTCCACGATGGTCGTGTTTTCTTTGTCCACCTTGATCTGACGCGCTTTGCCGAGCATTTCCATCTTTGCGTCTTTGAGTTCGATACCGATCTCTTCAGAAATGACCTGACCGCCTGTCAGTATCGCTATATCCTGCAGCATCGCTTTACGTCTGTCGCCGAAGCCCGGTGCCTTGACGGCCACGCAGGTGAACGTGCCGCGCAGCTTATTGACGACCAGCGTTGCAAGTGCTTCGCCTTCAACGTCTTCAGCGATGATCAGCATTTTCTTGCCCTGCTGGACAACCTGCTCAAGTATGGGCAGCAGTTCCTGGATATTTGAGACCTTCTTGTCTGTGATCAGCACGAGCGCATCTTCAAGAACAGCCTCCATTTTGTCGGTATCCGTCACCATGTAAGCAGAAGCATAGCCGCGATC
>Ga0351839_1063_pt1 | contig 20564 bp, 24 predicted proteins | sample BONcelHFGM3001E4_FD_206881 | JGI IMG/M metagenome (GOLD analysis project Ga0351839, IMG submission 206881) | Enriched cells from coal bed in the Powder River Basin, Montana, United States - BONCAT cells FGM rep1 HSBNCT.FGM.300.1.E4 ... | reverse complement strand
CACCGTTCTCGCGGTGAGCATTGCCCTTGTGGTGGCCTACACGGTAAGGCTTTCGGCGATGCAAAGATCACTTACGGTCGAGATCATGAGCATTGTCGGCGCTCCGGACTGGTTCATCATGGCGCCTTTCGTGGCCGAGGGAACCCTTACGGGGCTTGCCGGGGCGATTGGCGGGCTTCTGATCTCGGCGGTTCTCAGCGGGATGCTTCAGGGTGCAGTGGGTCATTCGTTCCTGCCCCCCCAGCTTTTCTGGACGGTTGTTCTTCTTGGCGGGGCAACCGGGGCCGTCGGAGCCATTCTGGGCATAAGGCCCGGAAAGACTTCGGGCGGCGGCAACAATCAGATGTAGATCGGGAGAAAAAAATGAGGATCTTCGCAGCGCTGCCAGTGCTTCACGCAATCACCCTGTTCGCCCAGGAAGCTCCGGCGACACAGGGGGCCGCTCCCGCCGGGTGTCTCGGAAGCGGCGGGATCACGGGCTTTCTTCCCATCATCGCCATGGTGGCCATCTTCTACTTCCTTATCATCAGACCCCAGCAGAAACAGCAGAAAAAGCTCAACGAAATGCGTGAGGCAATGAAGAGGGGCGACGGGGTCGTAACTTCCGGCGGCATCCACGGCGTCGTGACCAACATCAAGGGAAGCATCGCCACCGTAAGGATCGCCGAAGGCGTGAAAGTGGATGTGGAGAAAAGCTCGCTCACGGTCAGGGAAGCATCCCTGGAATCGGGCGAACCCGATACGAAATGAGGGAGATAGTTCTTTTCGGACGGGATGTGCTCAGGGAGAAGTGCCGTCCCCTTGAACCCGGGAAAGACGATGCCTTTCTGGAGGTTCTGCTTCGTGACATGCAACGCATCCTTGCCGAACACGACGGACTCGGTCTGGCGGGACCCCAGGCGGGCGAGGCGGTGTGCGTTTTCATTGCCGGCAGGGATACCGGACTTCCCCTGGGTGGGCACACGGTCTTCGTGAACCCGGTGATCGAGCTTTTCGGCCCTGTCATAAGGGGCGAGGAGGGGTGCCTGAGTTTTCCCGGGGTGTACGCCGACGTTGAGAGAAACCAGGGCGTGAGGGTGAAAGCGTTTGACGAACGCTGGCAACCCTTCACACTGGAGCTTGCCGGTCTGGGGGCAAGGCTTGTCCAGCACGAACACGACCATCTCGGCGGCATTCTTCTTGTTGACCGCATGGGCGCCCTTAAACGAAGGTTGCTGCGAAACAGGCTGAGAAGGATCCGGGAGGAGAGTTGCTGAGACTTCTGTTCCTGGGCTCGTCCGACTTCGCGGTGCCCATACTGGAGAGCATTGCCGCCTCTCCGGACATCGGGGTGAGCGCAGTGGTCACAAGACCCGACAGCCGTGCCGGCAGGGGCAGGACAAAGTCCAGTACTCCCATCGCGCACGCCGCGCACTCGCTGGGAATACCCCTCATGCAGCCTGAAAAGCTTGTCAGGGAAGACTTCGAAGGCCTGGAAGCCGACATGATGCTCACCGCCGCCTACGGCCAGTGGCTGCCCACATGGCTTCTGGAAAGAACGGCGCTTGGCGTAGTGAACATCCACCCATCGCTTCTGCCGGACTTCAGGGGGGCGGCACCAGTAGCAAGGACAATACTCGCTGGCCGAGAGCTCACAGGTGTATCCTTCATGCTGACCGACTCCGGTTGGGACACCGGTCCGGTCATACACTCCGTGCACACCGGTGTACTGCCAGGCGAGACGGCCGGCGAGCTCTCCTCAAGGCTCTCACGTCTTGCCGCGGAAACAGCACCTGAAGTTCTCTCCAGTTACGCCCGGGGTGACCTTGAACCCGTTCCCCAGACGGGAACCGGGACCTACGCTGAGAAGATTTCCCGGAAAGACGCTGAACTCGACTGGAGCAAGACGGCAGACGAGCTTGTGCTGGCAGTTAGGGCCTTCAATCCGACGCCCGGGGCATGGTGTGTTTTCAACGGAAAGGTGCTTAAGGTTTTCAGGGCCCTGGCCACCGTGGGGTCGGGTCCCCCCGGAACCTTTCTCGCAGTCGGAAAGGAAAGGCTTACTGTCTCGGCCGGACAGGGTATGCTGGATCTCCAGGAGGTCCAGCACGAATCAGGGCGCAGGATGGACGCGGTCACCTTTCTTCGCGGGCTGCGGGTGGAACCGGCCCGGAGATGAGCGAACCCCGCCTTTCCCGCCTTTTCTGCCTGTCGGTGAGGGTACGACACCTGTTCACTAAGCTTCTCGAGGCACTGAAGCTCGCGCCATCCGGGACGGCTGAGCTTGCTGTGATTGCCTCGATCAACAGGAAGACCCTTGGTTTGAAAAAGAGGTTCTCCCCCGACCGCGTTCTTCTTCTGCTCCCCCATTGCCTTCAGTTCCACGAATGCCCGCGCCGGATAACCTTCGACATGAAGAACTGCGTCCGCTGTGGCGGGTGCGTTGTGGGAGCGCTCTCGGAGATGGCGTTCGAACTCGGGATAGAGGCCAGGGTCACCACCGGCGGTACACTTGCTCGAAGGCTGCTCCGTGAGAAGACCCCAGGGCTGGTCGTAGCGGTGGCATGCCCCAGAGATCTTGGTCAGGGAATGCTCGACGCCCTTCCCCTCCCGGCTCTTGGCGTTCTGAACGCCCGCCCGAACGGTGATTGCTTCGATACGACCGTTTCGATGGATAAGATGCGCGGGATGCTGGACCTTGTTCTTTTGAAATGAGCGCTCAGTATGGCGGCAGGCTGTAATCCTTCTGAAGGAAGAGGCTGACGCAGATCTCGGTCATCTTCCTGTCGTAAAGTATTCCGGCTCCCAGGGTGACCGTCTGAAGGGCTTCGTGAAGTCCCTTGCCAGCCCTGTATGGTCTGCGGGTTGCCATCGCTTCCACCACATCGGCCACCGCGAGGATCTTCGCCTCGATGCATATCTCCCTGTCAGTGAGCCCTGCGGGGTAACCGCTTCCGTCGAGCCGTTCATGGTGCTGCAGGACGTACTCGGCCACTGGCCATGGGAACTCGATGTTGCGCAGGATGTTGTAACCGCTTGCGGGATGGGTTTTAAGAAGACGCATCTCCTCGGGTGACACCGTACCGGGCTTTGTGAGTATCTCCGCCGGCACGCACATCTTTCCAATGTCGTGAAGCTTGCCCGCGATGTTCACGCCTTCGATCCTTTCCGGGCTGAGCCCCGCCTCGGTCGCAATGGCTGTTGCCAGGTGAGCGACCCTCTCCTGATGACCGGCGGTGTATGGGTCTTTCATATCCACCAGGCGGCCCATGGCCGAAACGGTTCCCATCACCGTTTTGTGAAGCCTTTCAATCGATTCGCGGCGATGGCTTATGTCGGTGATGACGCCCTGCATCACCACTGCGTCGTCCGTTCGGTGAAGCCTTATGGTGAGCGAACCCCAGAAATCGCTTCCGTCCATGCGGCGCATGAGTATCTCGACGTCGTCTGCCCTTCCCCGTTCCATCAGGTCGGGGATGGTCGAGGCGATGAACTCGGGGTCCGTTACGAATGAGTCCATTGGCATTCCAATGGGGGAATCCTGACCCTGAAAACCGAACATCTTTCTGAAGGACGGGTTGCAGAAGAGGATCGGACCCCCGACCCTCATCTCTGCACTGAAGATCCCCACCGGCACGTTCTCGGAGAGGTTCCGGTAGTTGATCTGGCTTTGTTCCAGCGCCTTCCGGCTTCTGACCTGTTCGGAAAGGTCTTCGGTCAGAACCACCACCTTGTCGACCCTGCCCTCGCTGTTGTGAAGAGCGTAGAAGTGGTGACTGACCCAGGAAGCCCCCCCCGGCCGTGGCTCGGAGACCCTGAGTTGTGGTATGAAGAGCTGTCCGCCCTCGGTGTATATCCGCCTGACCTCCTGGTTGTATCCTGACAGGTAGTTGTCTGTGTCGTCGAACTGCAGAACGGTCCTTGTCTTTGCCATGTCGCTGGAAACGGCTTCGTCGGAAAGGGCCCAGATCTTCTTCCAGGCGCTGTTCACCATTACAAGGTTTCCAACGGAATCACGCACGGAAACACCAAGGGGAGCGTTCATTATCACGGCTTCGTACACGGCTGCGTCTTCCTGAAGGTTCTTCAGCCTGTTGTCGTTCTCGGTGCTGTCGCGGGAAACGCTCAGGACTCCCCACAGGCTACCGTCGGCCTGGAAGAGGGGGGTTTTCAGGCACTGGAAAGCATGCGGGCTGCCGTCGGATGCCCTGTACTGGAGAAGGACGTTTCTCGGTTCCATACTGTCTATGACCTGCCGGTCGGCAATCTCCTCGGTTCTGACGGCCTGCTCACCGAGCACTTCGCCAAGCGTGCGTCCGCGGAAAGCGAAAGTGTCGTCGTAGCCGAAGAAATCAGCCATCGACCTGCTTACTGCGGCGAATCGCAGGCTGGTGTCCTTGATGCTGATCAGATCCTGTCCGTTGTTCAGCAACAGGTTCAGCAGTTGCTCGGAGTTATCCTTTCTGGCCAAGCGCCTCCTCCAGTAAGTCCGTCGTGCGGGCGAAACGGGCCGCCGCCGAATTCACGGGTCCGGGTGATTCCAGATCCACATCGATTCCCAGAAGCTGCTCGAGCGGAGGCCTGGACCGGCCTCCCGCAAGAAAAGCCGAGTAGGCATTGGCTTTGCCGCCGAGAACAGCTTCAGTCGCGGCGACTGCGGCCGCCATGCCCGTCGCGTACTTGTATACGTAGAAGTTGTAATAGAAGTGCGGAACACGGGCCCATTCGGTTGCGATGAGCCTGTCCGAGTCATCCCACGCGAAGGAATCGCCGTGGTAGGCCCTGACCAGGGCGAAGTACTGCTCGTTCAGAAAGTCCGGCGTCAGTATGCCGCCTTCCTCGACGTGCCTGTGAATGAGAAGCTCGAACTCGGCGAACATTGTCTGGCGGAACAGGGTGGATCTGAAGCTGTTCACCAGGTGATCCAGCATCCCTACAAGCTCGGACCTGTCCGAGAGCTTTCCAGACAGGTGTTCGAAAAGAAGAATCTCATTGGTGATACTGGCCACTTCCGCAAGGATTATGGGGTAGTCCGAATCCTGATAGCTGCGGGTCTTCCGGGAGTAGTGGCTGTGCATGGAGTGCCCGGCTTCGTGGGCCAGGGTGAAGACCGAGTCGAGGGTTCCGGTGAAGTTGAGAAGCATGTAGGGCGGGCTGTCGTAGCAGCCGCTGGAGTATGCGCCTGAACGCTTTCCCGAATTCTCGTACCTGTCGACCCAGCGGTTTTCGATGCCGCGTGAAAGGGTTTCAACGTATTGGGTCCCCAGTGGCCTGACGGCGTCGAGGGTCAGTTGAACCGCTTCCTCGAATGTGTACGGTCTGCCGCCTTCGCCCGCTATTGGCGTGTAAAGGTCCTGCATGCCCAGGCTGGGAAGGTTGAGGACCCTTTTCTTCAGATCGTAGTACCTGTGCAGCGTGGGCAGGTTGCCTCGAACCGCTGTGATAAGCGAGTCGTACACACCGGTACTCACCCTGTCGTTGAAAAGCGAGGCGGAGAGCGCCGAGGGGAAACTGCGTGCCCTGGCTCGGAAGACGTGGGCCTTGACCTGTCCCTCGAGAAGCGCGGCCAGGGTGGCGACATTCCCCGAAAGCTCGTTGTAGTAGCCTTGGAACGCAGATTTGCGAACGTTCCCGGTGCCCTCGGTCAGGATCCTTATGAAATTGCTGTTCGTGAGCTTGAGTGTCCTGCCGTCATCGGTTTCGATCTCGGGGAGCCGTGCGGGCATTTCCACGTTGGTCAGTTTGCCGCTTGCTCCGCTGAAACACCTCGAAACCTCTGAAGCCCTTGCAAGAAGCGCTTCTTCTGAGGCATTCAGGGTGTGCGGCCCCGCCCTGAGTATGTCTTCCAGCCAGATCGCGTAGGGTTTCACGTCGGGTGTCTCCAGCCAGAAAGCCATAGTGGACGGCTCAACCGCTAGGATCTCCGGTGCCATGTAACTTGTTTCCGCGGCCAGGCTGGAATTGAGCGAAGCGGCCTTTTCGTACATCTCCACCGCGGTGGAATCGGAAAGGTCCTGGTCCTGTCGAAGGTGGGCGTAGACGTATAGTCTCTCGACGGTTCGAAAGGCTTCAAGGATGTGCTTCAGAGCCTCTGCGAGGGTTTTGGGAGAGGTTCCCAGCGTTCCCCGGAAGCGCGAGGCTTCCCTGGGCAGATCACAGGCTTCGGTGAACCGGAGATGCCACTCTTCGTCGGTGGCATACATGAGTGTAAGGTCCCAGGTGTCTTCCCTGGCAACCTGGCTCCTCTTCAGGGGGGGTGCGGCCATCAGACGCCTTTCTTCAACCGTGACATGAACTTGTCGGTGTCAATCACGACCCTTTCGTGGGTGCCGTGCCCAATGTCGCCCGAATCGCTCCAGGCTCTCACCGCAAAGACGAGTATGCGGTCACGGATCTCGATGAGGGTGCTTTCCACACTTACGAAGGCTCCGACCGGGAGAGGTGCGGTATGGAATACATCAACCCTTGTCCCAACCGTGGTATGCCCGGGAGGCAGGAAGCCCTGAACGGCGTCCCGTGAGGCGGATTCCATCAGGGCTATCATCCATGGCGTGGAAAGGACATCGATCCCTCCCGAACCAACTGCGGAAGCGCTCATGTGGGATTCCACCGGCCTGGTCAGGAAATGTCTGGAGTTGAGAGCTTTGGCAATGTCCATTGTGTCTCCCTTCAGAAGCCTCCGGAAATATAGCTCTGTTCAGGTGAGAAGCCTTGCGCATTCCTCAGCCCTGCCGAACCTGTTCATGGCGGCGTTCATGACGGACTGCAGTTCCTCAAGCCTTTCCCTGCCGTCCGAGTCGGGTATCACGCCGCAGAGGAGAAGACCGGCAAGTCTTTCAGAGTCGTACAACGGCAACAGGGAGACTTCCAGAGGGAGCCCCAGAGGCGGTATTCCCGGGAAAATGGAGCGTGTGTTCACATAAAGGGGGGATCGGGACAGGAGATCGAGTCCAGGGAGTTCATTCATTGCGTCCGGAACCCCGTAGCCCGAGACGAGGGAGAATCCCTCCCCGACAAGTGAAAATACACCCGCAATCACATCTCCCGCTATCTCCCTGATGGCTTCCACGAGCACCGGGGCGGCTTCGGCAAGATCGAAGGTGGTGTTGATCCGCTCGAGGAACCTGAACCTGAAAGGAGGCTTCGATATCTCCATGAATGCGCCCTGGATTATCTCGAGAACCCTGGCGAGGCCCCCTCCCTGATTGATGGGAACCGCCGTGAGAAGTGTTTCTCCCGATGCGAGCCCTTCGGTGAGAAGGGAAACGGTGCGGTCTTCCTTGAGCGCCCTGCGAACAGGGCAGTTGTTCCGGCAGGGCAGGTCTTCGGAGAAGATGTCGAGACACGAGAGACCCCGCACCCTTTCAAGACTGAGGCCGAGGAAGACCTCGGCGGCGGGGTTCATCCAGACTATGCGAAGGGCATCGCTGTATGAGATGACCGGTTCGGAAACCGTTTCGAGTATGCCCAGCAGTGTGTCGGTATGGGTGAAGTCAGACAATGGAAAGTGACCCTTCTGCCCCTCCGGGTTTCACTTCATGTCGACTATGCGCAATCGGAGCGTAAGGCGCAATCCCTCAGTTGCCGCAGGAGTCAACCCCGCGCATTCTGCAGCAAGCCGGTACGGCATCGCACTCAAGAAGCATTGAGGTCATGGACTTCCATGAATCAAGGGTTTCGGGATTGATGCTGTAGTGAACGAAATTCCCATTCTTGCAGTCCAGGACGACTCCGCCGTCACGGAGCACCCTAAGGTGCTGCGAGACTGCCGCGGGAGACATATCGAGCTGCTTTGCAAGAGCGTTGACGCACATGGACCGTTCCTTCAGAAGTGTGACTATGCGCACTCGTGCATCCACTGAAAGGATCTTGAAAACTCTCGCCATCTCACGGGAATCCATCAAAACAGCGCCTTCCGATACGGGTCATCGTACCCTATCCTCCGCACGGGGCTTCGTCAAGAATTGAACCAGCCCCGTGTACGGGTGCAGAACCTCACCAGAAGCAGCATGACCGGAACTTCGATAAGCACCCCGACCACCGTTGCCAGAGCAGCGCCGGAGGAGAGCCCGAAAAGCATTGTTGCCGTTGCTATTGCGACCTCAAAGTGGTTTGATGCCCCTATCATGGCCGCGGGAGCTGCATCCTCGTACGAGAGCCTCATCCTGCGGGCCATGTAGTAGCCAAGCCCGAAGATCATCACGGTCTGTATGAAAAGGGGCACAGCGATCCACAGTATCGTCAGCGGATTCGACGCGATCACCTCGCCCTTGAAGCTGAAGAGGAGAACAAGGGTGAGAAGCAGGGCGCTTATGGTGACAGGCGTGAGGAAGTGGAGGAATCTCTTCTCGAACCACTCCCTGCCCCTGGCCGCGATGATCCATCGGCGGGAGAGGTAACCTGCCGCTAGTGGAAGTGCGACATAGATGCCTATGGAGAGAAGCAGCGCCTGCCACGGTATGGGCAGCCTGCCCACACCCAGCAGGAAGCCCCCCAGAATGCCGTAAAGCAGAAGCATGGTAAGCGAGTTGATGGCAACCATGACAAGTGTGAGGCCGTCGTTGCCCCGGGCGAGGTGGCTCCAGACCAGCACCATTGCAGTACAGGGCGCTATTCCCAACAGGATCGCCCCTGCCAGATAGCTGCGCCAGAGCGGTATCTCGAGCATGCGAACACCCTCTGAAAGCACCACGGTTCCGGCGCCATGGGTTGCTCCAACAGGAAGATCGAGCCCGAACGGCATTCGGACGAGGTCAGTTGCGTCGGGGCCTATGAAACCCTTGAACAGAAACCCAAGGAAGAGAAGGGCTATCCCGTACATGGTGAAAGGCTTCACGCACCAGTTGATGAAGAGAGTTAGAAGAACAGGCTTGCCATTCTTCCCGGCACGCACCACGCTGCCGAAATCTATCTTAACCATTATGGGGTACATCATCATGAACAGGCAGATGGCGATGGGAATGGAAACGACCGGAGCCCCTCCCACAGTTATCGACATGGAATCAAGGGTTCCGGCCAGGTCGGGGGCGGCCTTGCCCAGAAGGATCCCCGCGACGATACACAGTGCCACCCATACCGTAAGGTACTTTTCGAAAGGGTTGCCCATCCTTCTCTCAGTCATCGGCGCGCCTCCCTGTTTCGCATGAGCTTTTTGACAGTTTCTTGAAGACCTGCGTCATCCCCGAACCGTTCGACAACTCGGTGACGAAGTAGCGGGACAGGTGCTTCATGGCTCCGGTCTGGGGGGTGAGAACACTGTAGTGCATCCAGGTGCCCTGACGTCTGGCCTTTACAAGTCCGTTGGCCCGAAGAACACCAAGATGTCTCGACACCATGCTCTCTGAAAGCCCCATGGCTTCGGTCAGACGGCACACGCATGCTTCTCCCGACACTGTCAGGATGACCATGAGCTTCAGCCGGGTCAGGTCAGACAGAACCTTGAACAATCGCGCATCCCGTTCCATCGTCTTCCTTTCTTATATGCGTATATGTGCAACAACAAATATTACGATGACCGTGAAAAGTCAAGTCTGCAAAGTGTTTTCACCTTCTTTACATCAGACTGGATCCATGCATATTTACATGTCATTCATGGGAGGGACTGGTTGCGTTTGTCATGGCTGATGGAAGCCTGGAAGCGAGTGCTCGGCAGGTGAACCTCTTGCTTGTGGTGACGGTTATCGTATTCTCAGCCCATCTGATGGCTGATCAGCTGCAACTAAGGATCGGGATATACGAGAATCCTCCGAAGGTATTTACATCTGAGTCCGGTGATCCATCTGGAATATTCGTGGACATCATTGAAGCAATAGCAGAACTTGAAGGTTGGGAACTCTCTTATGTCCACGGTACCTGGATGGAAGGACTTAACCGGCTTGAAGCGGGCGAGATCGACCTGATGCCGGACGTGGCTTTCTCGGAAGCCCGCGGCAGTTTGTACAGATTTCACTCCGAACTCGTGTTGTCTGACTGGTTTCAGGTCTACGCGTCCCGGGAGAGTGGAATCCGGTCCATTCCCGACCTGGACGGGAAAAGAGTTGCGGTTCTGGAAGGATCCGTTCAGGAGGAGGCGTTTCTTCAGATTGTCGAGGGGTTCGATCTTGGGGTCACTCTTGTACCGCTCACGGACTACAGCGGCATGCTCGATTCGGTTTCAAATGGTTTTGTTGACGCCGCGATCATAAACCGTTACTTCGGATCACAGAATGCATGTGGATCCAGGCTTGTTGAAACCGCTGTCATCTTCCATCCCACACGGCTTTACTTCGCAGGCTCGCAGAATCTGTCCTACGATGTGTTGGACGCTCTTGACAGGCGACTTCTGGAAATGAAACGCGATCCGGGATCGGTGTACTATTCATCAATTGAACGCCTGACATCTCAGAGGCTTCCTGTTGCCGTTCCCGACTGGGTTCGGATCCTTCTGATCGCAGTCGCCATCGCCCTGGCCGTCAGTGTTGTCTCGGGTTTCATGCTAAAGCATCTTGTCAACTCAAGAACTCGCGAACTGAGGAATTTGAACAGATCCATGGAGGAAAGGATCTCTCAGAGAACCGCCGAACTTGAGATTGCCACTGAGAAAGCCATGGAATCGGACACACTTAAATCCGCTTTTCTTGCAACAATGAGCCACGAGCTTCGAACTCCACTGAACTCAATCATCGGTTTCACAGGTATTCTGCTTCAGGAGCTCGCAGGCCCTCTGAACGATGAACAGAGAAAACAGCTCGGGATGGTCCAGTCCAGCGCGAGACACCTTCTTGCATTGATCAACGATGTCCTTGACATCTCGAAAATTGAGGCAGGACAGCTGGAGTTGTCACCTTCAACATTCGACCCGAATGGTTCTGTGAGGGATATGGCCAACCTTGTGGCTCCCCTCGCACAGAAGAAGGGGCTTGATCTGCAGGTGGAACTGTCCCCCGAACCATATCCGATACTTACCGACAAGCGCAGGATGGAACAGATCATCCTCAACCTTCTAACCAACGCCGTCAAATTCACGGAACGCGGGACTGTAAAGGTTTCATGCGCTCCCATCGGAAACGGAGTTCGTATCTCGGTTTCGGACACCGGCGTCGGTATTGAGGAGAAGGACATGCCAGTTCTCTACAAACCGTTCCAGCAGATAGATTCAGGCCTCTCAAGAAAGCACGAGGGAACCGGGTTGGGACTGTCCATCTGCAAACGGATCATTGATATCATGGGGGGAAGCATAGACGTTCAAAGCACTCCCGGAGTCGGAAGCGTTTTTACCGTCATGATCCCCGGTATCTGAGGAGGTGAAGTGGACCGCATTCTTCTTCTGATTGAAGATAACCCCAACAACTCCTACCTTATGCGCTATCTTCTCGAAAAAGCCGGTTTCACTGTGCTGGAGGCCACCAGCGGAGTGGAGGGCATTGACCTGGCTCTGAGATACAAACCCGATGCTGTTCTGCTGGACATTCAGCTCCCGGAGATGAATGGATACGAGGTCCTGTCCGCCATGCGAAGCGATTGCGAGCTGTCAGGGATTCCTGTCATCGCGGTGACTTCCTACGCAATGGCCGGAGACAGGGAGAGGATCATGCACTCAGGTGCCGATGGTTACATCGAGAAGCCCATCGATCCCGATTCCTTCGTGGCAACAGTTTCCGCCAATCTGAGAAGCGTGCGCGAAAAGGGTGAACCGGTATGAAAGTCATGATCGTCGACGACAGCCAGGAGAACCGCTACCTTCTCCAGAGCGTTTTCAGGGGCGCCGGGCACTCGGCAGATTCTGCATCAAACGGTCAGGAGGCTCTGACCGCACTGCGTTCGGGTGGCTATGACCTGGTTGTGACCGACATTCTCATGCCGGTTATGGACGGTTTTGAGTTCTGCAGAAGGGTGCGGACAGACGAGAAACTGGGCAGCATTCCCCTGATCATTTACACTGCGACCTATACCGGTCCGCAGGACGAGGCTTTTTCCAGGGAGATTGGGGCGGACCTTTTCATTGTGAAGCCCTGCGATCCTCTGGTGTTTCTTGAAAGCGCCCAGAAGCTCGTTTCGGAATCATCCGAAGGAACCATCACAACCCGTCCCATACCGACCGGTGAGCAGGAGGTGTACAAGCTTTACAGCCAGCGCCTGGTCCGCAAACTGGAAGAGAAGAACCTCAGACTGGAAGCTGAGATTGCTGCAAGGACCAAGACCGAAGAAGCTCTGCAACGGTCAGAGGCAAAGTATAAAAGGCTGTTTGAGAATATGCGGGACGGCCTGGTGAACACCGATACGGGAGGTGTTATTCAGGACACCAGTGACTCTTTCGCGATCATGCTTGGTTTCGAACCCGGTGCATTGAAGGGATCACACATCCATATGTACCTGCAGGGCGCCCCGGAAGATCCGGAGCGGACGGTTATTGCGAAGCAGTTAAGATCCCGGGGCTTCACAGATGTTCATCGGGCAGAACTCAGGCGAAAAGATGGCTCCTTTCTTCATGCGGAAGTAAGAACAGTGATTGTTCCCGGGGAGCAAGGGGAGTCGGAAGGTGTATGGTCAATTGTCAGGGATGTGACCGATGCCGTGAATGCCGAGGAGAAGCGCAAATCACTTGAACTCGATCTTTATCAGGCCCAGAAGATGGAGACCGTTGGCAGGCTTGCGGGCGGAATTGCCCACGATTTCAACAATCTGCTAACGGTTATCCTGGGATACGCCGAGATGCTCATCGGGACCAACACCTTTGATGATCACAGCCGGGAACATCTCGGGTTGATACATCATGCCGCCCTGAAGGCCCGTGATCTCACCAGGAACCTTTTGTCCTTCAGCAGGAGGAAGCTTTTCAACTTGTCTCCTGTTGATGTAAATGAAGTGGTGAAAGACTTCAGCAGGTTGCTCGAGAGGATTGTGGGAGAAGAAACGGAGTTCAGGCTGGCATTGAACCCGACTCCCCTGGTGGTGCTTGGTGACAGAAGCCAGCTTGATCAGGTACTTATGAACCTGGTTGTCAACGCCCGCGATTCCATGACGAAAGGGGGGGTTCTCACGGTGGAGACCGGTGTCGCCAACCGTAACGGATCCACCGGGCTCGAAGGGGATTACGCGACGATAAAAGTAAGTGACACCGGGTGTGGAATGGACGAGGAAACCGTTTCACACATCTTTGAACCATTCTTCTCCACCAAAAGCAGAGACAAGGGAACCGGTTTGGGGCTCGCGACGACCTACGGAATCGTCAACCAGCATGGGGGAAGCATTAGCGTCAACACCAAACCGGGACACGGGACCTCCATGGTCGTGTTTCTTCCAGTTACAAACCAGACGATCAGCTTGTCGGAAGGAGACACTCCCGAAGGCGCTCTTCCCGATGGCTCTGCAACAATACTTGTCATGGAGGACGATCCGGTTGTCCGAAGCCTTTCGGTACAGCTTCTCCGCAGCAACGGCTACGATGTTATCGAAGCATCCGACTCTCACGAAGCAGTGGCGATGTGTGCCTCTTACGAGGGTCCGCTTCATCTCATCCTTTCCGATCTTGTAATGCCGGGGATGAGTGGAATTGAAGCTTGCGAAGAGATAAGGAAGCTTCACCCGGAGACAAGGGTGCTGTTCATGTCGGGGTACGAAGAGGAAGCAAACGCCTCCAGAATAGTAGGCTGGAAACCGGAAGGATTCATCCAGAAACCCTTCACGATCAGCAACCTTCTCGACAAGTGCAGGCAGATTCTGGGGCACGGTTGACACCTTCAAGCTGTGGAAGTCTTTGACATGGCGCACAGAGTTTCGGGGATGCATTGACAAACATGATAGCGTATGCGCAGATTCTTAACTACTTGATCGACAGGAGTCCGCGTTGAACGAACCCGTTGTCATGGCCGAGGGTCTTCGAAAAAGCTTCGGAGACGTTGTGGCCGTTGAAGATGTTTCCTTCTCGATAGAACCCGGGGAGTTCTTCGGGTTTCTCGGTCCCAACGGAGCCGGTAAAACGACCACTATCAACATGCTCACCGGGCTTGCCCGACCTGATTCGGGCCGTCTTTCGATAGCCGGGATCGAATGTGCGGGGAATGTGAAGGCCGCACAGCACCTCATCGGTGTTGTCCCCGATGAGAGCAACCTTTACCCCGAACTCACGGGGTTCGGGAACCTGGCATTCTGCGGAGCGCTTTACGGGATGGAGAGGAGGGCTCGGGAGGAGAGGGCCTCTCTTCTGCTCGAGTCATTCGGTCTCTCCGAAGCCGGACACAGGAAGTTCGGGGGCTACTCCAGAGGGATGAAGCGAAAACTCACCATTGCCGCGGGAATAGTTCACGAACCATCCATCCTTTTCCTTGACGAACCCACCACCGGAATTGATGTGGAGAGCGCGAGGCACATAAGAAAACTCCTTTCCGACCTGCACGGAACCGGGACAACCGTCTTTCTCACCACTCACTACATCGAAGAGGCGGAAAGGCTTTGCGGGCGCATAGCGTTCATCGTGAAGGGCAGGGTTGTCCGGCTCGATTCGCTCGCAAACCTTCTTGCTCCGGTGAAGGGGATCTGCATTCTCAGGGTGCAGTGTTCGAAAGACCCTGATGAATCACTCCTGGCAGACCTCCGCATGTCCTTTCCCGGTTACGCTTTCAGCGCGGAGAAGGGGAATGCCCTTTCAGTCAACTCCGAAGAGGCCTTTCCCATCTCGCCCCTGGTCAGTCTTCTCGAGCAGCGCGGGTACTCCGTCCTCGAAGCTGTCAGGAGAAAACCTTCCCTCGAGGATGTATTTGTCTCGGTGACAGGCATCGGAAGCGAACAGATGAAGAAGGAGGGAAAGAAGTGAAACCCTGGGTACCACTTCTCGCCATTCTCTCCAAAGACATGAAGGCCTATTACCTGAAGCCTCCAAACATCAGCTGGGGACTGATCTTTCCATTTGCCTGGACCGGGATGTTCTTCATACGCTCAGGTGGAGGCATCGGGGGCATAATGGACCTGCTTCCAGGTGTTACGGCGCTCTCGATCCTTTTTGGAACAACATCGATGCTTGCGGTAACAGTTACGTTCGAGAAGAAAAGCCGTTCCTTCGACAGGCTCCTTCTCTCCCCGATATCGCTTGAGACACTGATGCTTGCAAAAACCTCGGGCGCGATCCTCTTCGGCGTTGCCAACGCCATTGTTCCTGTTCTCATGGCCATGTTGTTCACCGATGTTTCGGGAATCCACTGGCCCCTCTTCGCTGCCGCCGCTCTCCTTATCGCAGTGGTTTCGGCATTTCTCGGGCTTTTCGTGGCCGTTGCGGTCAGCGAAGTGTTTGAAGCCCAGACCTTCTCGAACTTCATTCGGTTCCCGATGGTCTTTTTGTGCGGCCTTTTCTTTCCCGTCCAGGACCTGCCGTTTTTCCTCCGACCACTCTCCTATGCCCTTCCGATAACTTACGGGGCCGATCTTCTCCGAAGGGCGATCCTGGGAACCGGAATAATGAACCCATGGATGAACATCGGGATTCTGACGGGATTCTGTACCGTGCTCTTTCTGCTGACCGTTAAAAACGTCAGACGCAGGTGGATCTCTTAGGGCACTCCATGAATTTGGCGTCGGCCCTTACCACCACGGTACCACCGGTGGATATCTCCGACTCGAGAAGATGAACGGGAGGCCTTGAAGAGCGAACCCGGGCGTGTATCTCAAGGGGAACTCCGAAGGGTACTGACTGCAGATACCTTATGTGAAGGTCTCCTGTCAACGCCCTGATGCCCCTGTGAAAGAGGCAATGGGTCATTGCCGAGTCCAGCAGGGAAGCAAGGATCCCCCCATGGACAATGCCGTCGTATCCCTGGAGTTCCGGAGGAGCGGTGTAGTGTGCATTCACACCGCCATCCTCCGATGCTTCGAATGCAAGGTGCAGTGACCTGGGGTTCATGCTGCCGCAGAACAGGCAGTGGGCATGGCCGGTCGACAGCTGTCTGTCAGTGGTCACACGCATTTCCCCCGAGTTTCAGGCTTCCCGCCAGAAAGTCTTTGACAAGGGTTTCGGGGGTTTCAGCGGAGGCTCCCACGACCACCTTGATCCCCTGCTGCGTGAACAGGTCCTGCGCTCTCTGTCCCATGCCTCCCGCAATGATCACAGTGGCACCCTTCCCGGCAAGCCAGGGGGGGAGAAGACCGGGCTGGTGTGCCGGGGCGGGAACGTCGTTTCTGCCCCTGATACAACCCGACTCGGCATCAACATCGACCAGGGCAAAGCTTTCGCAATGCCCGAAATGCATGGCGAGCCTGCCGTCAGCCAGAGGGATGGCAATTTTCATACTGTCAGTTCCTTCCGTTATGCTCATGTCTGAAAGCCAAGGTTATCCCATATCCCTGCCATATCATACGCACTCGGTGCATCCGTTTCCACAACGGCCTTTCCGTTCATCTGAGCTTCTGTCACTCCCGGATCGTACCTGATCCTTCCCGCCAGTTTCGCGCCTGACGCAACCGCTTCCCTCTCCACCCGCCGGGTGATCCCGGGGTTTATGTCCCACTTGTTCATGGCCACCCATGTCGGGATCCGAAAATGGGCAGTGAGTTCCATGACCCTTTTCAGATCGTGCTCTCCTGACAGTGTGGGCTCGGTGACAACAAGAACCAGGTCTGCCCCGGTTACGGAGGCTATCACCGGGCAACCGATGCCCGGAGGGCCGTCGACAATAATGATCGAGCGGTCATCGGCGTTTGCCACCCGTCTGGCCTCGCTTCTCACAAGCGAAACCAGTCTGCCCGAGTTTTCCGCAGCTGTGCCAAGGCGTCCATGAACCATTGGGCCAACCCTCGTGTCAGAAACCATCCACTGCCCGCAATGCCTCTCCGGGAAATCGATGGCTCCCGCAGGACAGAAACGCACGCATACTCCGCAACCTTCGCAGGACGTTGGGTCGATGAAAAAGACCGAATCTCCCGGTGCGGTGTCCACCCTTCCCACTGCTTCGAACCTGCACAGACTGCGGCATGTTCCGCAGACTGTGCAGACCTCGCTACGTATCAACGCCTGGTGACCGCTGTAGAACTCGTTCCGTTCCCTGACAACGGGTGAAAAGACAAGGTGAAGGTCAGCCGCGTCGACATCGCAATCCGCGATGACGGGGCGGTCTGCAAGCACCCCAAGGGACGCGGCGACACTGGTTTTTCCCGTCCCGCCCTTGCCGCTTATCACAACAAGCTCCCTCATCAGCGTTTCTCCATTTCCCGGCGCAGGGCCGCGAACAACCCTGCATACTCCGGAAGGGCATCCACCATCAGCTCTCCCCGGGAGTAGGCCTCGGCTATCCTGCGATCATCCGGTATCTCCAGAAGAACCTGAATGTTCTCCCTGCCGCAATAGCTGTGAACACGGTCATCGCCGATCCCTAGGCGGTTAACCACCACGCCGAAGGGTATTCCCAGCTCCCTGGCCGTGTCCACCGCAAGTGTCAGGTCATGCAGACCGAAAGGGGTCGGCTCGGTGACAAGTATCACGAAATCCGCATCCTTCATCGTGGTGACAACCGGGCAGGAGGTTCCCGGAGGCGAGTCGAGTATTGCCGGAACGCCTTTTTTCACGTGTGACTTCAAACGCCGGATGAGTGGGGGGGCCATTGCGCCGCCGACATCCAGGATTCCCTCCATGAGGGTGATACTCCCTGAGCGTGAAGTGACAATGGTTCCTATGCGATTCTCCACCTCTGAGATCGCCCCTGTGGGACAGACATGTGAACAGCCTCCGCAACCGTGGCACATCCTGACAAAGACCATTGCCTTCCCGGCGGCGCACGCAATGGCGCTGTACTCGCAGAACCTTGCGCACTCGCCGCATCCGTTGCACAGGGCTTCGTTCACTTCGGGGACAGGGATGGTCACGATCAGGCTGTCAAGGATCGTTCCGCCCAGGAAGAGACGGGCGTTGGGAGCTTCGACATCGCAGTCCAGCAGTTGGACCGGCTCGCCCCATGCCCTGGCGAGGTTCACGGCAACCGTTGTTTTGCCGGTGCCTCCCTTGCCTGACGCCACGACCACCCTCACCTGTTCTCCCTTAGAAAGAACAGCTTGCAGAAACAGTGTCCTTCAGTTTCGATCTCGCTCTTCCATTCAGGGCAGGGGCAGACCACATCCCTGCCGGGGGCAAGAGGGTGAGACTGCTTGCACGGACAGAACCTCTTTCCGGCGAGCACCAGGTTTTCCGTCATGAGGCCGACGACTTTTTCAAGCCTCTCGCCATCCGGGTTCAGAACGTAGCCGGCCCTGTTCGCGATATCTTCCAGTTCCATTCTGAGAGCTTCATACTCGGCATCTCGAGTGGTCCATTGGTTCATACCCAGTGGCTTTCGCTGTCGGCCGATACTGCGGCGGTGAGTTCTCCGTTCTGAAAGGCTTTCAGCGCCTGGGAAACCGTGGTCAGGTCAGTGTTGTAGACCTTGATGCCAGCCCTGGAAAGAACTGTGAAGGCCTTGGGGCCGCAGTGGCCGGTAACAAGGGCCTCCACTCCAAGGGTTGCCAGGTTCTGCGCGGCCTGTATGCCCGCGCCCTGAACGGCGTTGAGGTTCCGGGTGTTGCTGAAGGCTTCGAAAGAGTTCGTCTCGGTGTCGTGCACCAGAAAGCCCGTGGCTCTTCCGAACCTCGGGTCGAGGGGCGAATCGGGCGAGTCGCCCGTGGTCGTAAATGCGATTTTCAACTTCGTTCTCCTTTGATTGGGAGCCGTCCGGAGTTGAAAACCCCGGACGACTCCAGCCGCGGCCTACTTCCCGGCCTTCTCATCGAAACCGGAGAGGCGTTTCCGTATCGATTCGAGTTCGGCCTGCAGAGCGTCGGCACGGCTTTTCAGGTAATTGTGCTCGTCTTCAGGAACGGGGGCAGCTCCCCGAACTGGGTTTCCAAAAAACCATCCCCGTCCGCGGCCCATGCCCCTGAGCCCCAATCCTGCCCCAGAGCAGATGCCCATCCTTCTTCCAGTCATCGCACCCATTCCTGTTGGTCCTGTTCCGTCTCTTCCCGGCATTTTACTGCCTCCCTTCAAATTCTCTTACCATTTCAGCGCCGCAGACCGGACACTGCATTTTCACACAGGGGATGCCTCGCACGTGAGACTCCCGATGCCTGCAAGCCGGGCAGAGGCAAAAGCCCTCCGCTCTTCCCCGCCCTTTTTTTCCGTTCCCAGCTGAACCGCCGCCTTTTCCGAACCTCCCGAAGCCTCCACACCCCGGCATGAGAAGTGTGCTGTCGGGGAGCCTGCCCTCGAACCAGGCCCGAATGACCGTTTCGAGGTCGCCGGCGACAAAAGGCATGACTTTTATGCCCTGGGCGTTCAGCAACAGCAGAAGCCCGTTTGAAATCGCCCCGCAGACAAGGGCGTCGACTCGCATCTCCCTCAGAAACAGCGCGATTCCCGAAGGATGGTCGGCGGGGAGTGCAAGGAGCTTCCTTTCCGGGGCGCCGGCCCCAGCGGTTTCAACGATGCAGACGGTTCCCGCCACATCCATGACTGGCGCTATCCGGTTCATCCAGACTGAAAATGCGGTAACATTCACTGCTCACTTCCCTTCACGACATTCCTTTAGCAAGGGAGGTGCCAGCCCCGGAACGGTCCAACATTATCGTATATACTAGATATACAACATTATAGAGATGTTTGACAAAACATGAATAGTAGCATAAATGCATCTATACAAGCAAAAAGATGTGCAATAGTGCTACTGTTAAGGCTTGTTGCCTGAGCGGCCATCTTTTTCGGGAAGCGTCATCCCAAGCCTTTTCATTTTTCTGAAGAGCGTGGTCTTGTGGATTCCGAGTTCTCTCGCTGCCGCTGTTCTGTTGAAGTCGTTCCTTTCGAGGGCCGCGGTGATCATCCGTGCGTCAAGGAGTTGATGAGCCCTGAGGTTGCCGGGATCTATCGCGGAAAGTACAGACGCTGCAGTGAGTTCGTCTGGGAGGTGACCTATGCCTATGTATCCTTCGCTGCACATCACGAAGGCGCGCTCCACAACGTTTTCAAGCTCCCTGATGTTCCCTGGCCAGTCATGTGCCATGAAAAGCGAAAGGGCTTCGGACGAAATCCCCCGGATGTTCCTGCCGTGCAGCAGATTGAACTTTTCAACAAAGCCTGCTGCGAGGAGGGGAATATCCTCCTTCCTGCGGCGCAGGGGGGGAAGATCTATCCGCACCACGTTCACCCGGTAGTAAAGGTCTTCACGGAACCTCCCGGCACTGACCTCTTCCCGCAGATCGGCATTGGTGGCGGCTATCATCCTGGCGTCGGTGGTCTCCTGGCCAACAGAGCCGAGGGGCTCGAAAGTCTTGTCCTGAAGAACACGAAGAAGCCTTGTCTGAAGGGCGGGGCTGACTTCGCCTATCTCATCGAGAAAGAGCGTCCCGCCTCTGGCCAGAGCGAAGCGCCCCGGCTTGTCCCTGTTCGCCCCGGTAAAAGCGCCGGCCTTGTACCCGAACAGCTCGGACTCAAGCAGGGTGTCCGGCAGGGCACCGCAGTTCACCGCAACGAAGGGACCATTGCCGCGGGGGCCGAGTGAATGAATTGTCCTGGCGAGGAGTTCCTTCCCTGTTCCAGTCTCGCCCTGAATGAGAACCGTGCTTGGACTGGAGGCGACTGCGGGAATCATCTCGAAAAC
>Ga0351839_1056_pt1 | contig 21441 bp, 9 predicted proteins | sample BONcelHFGM3001E4_FD_206881 | JGI IMG/M metagenome (GOLD analysis project Ga0351839, IMG submission 206881) | Enriched cells from coal bed in the Powder River Basin, Montana, United States - BONCAT cells FGM rep1 HSBNCT.FGM.300.1.E4 ... | reverse complement strand
TTTCTTGTCAGAACGCAGTGGAATCAAAAATTTGCAGCATCTGAAACAGGCTACAAAAGAACTTCTGAAAATCACCGATTTAAAGCAAAAACAAAGGGACTTTGAACACCTGCTTTTCAATAAAAGTAAAAGCGAAAAAATATTACTTTTTGAGGATTTTGTCAACTCGCTAACTGACTGAAACGGAAATTGCAAATGTTAATCCCGAGTGTGATTAGTATGCAAAAATAAATAGATTTTTTAAGCGATCCATTCTTGTTTTTCTTCGTTCTGCTTTTTCGACGGTACCCCGGTTATGCATAATTTAGTATTCCATATGTTGCTCAGCGACCGGGCATAGTTTGTTTCTCCTGAAAGCCAAACCAGTATATAAAAAAACGGCAGGATTTCCCGCCGTTTTTTTAAATTCAAGTTTTCAATAGGAATCAATCATCAAACAGATTCATATCATCAAGCACTTTCATGACACCTTTTACTGATGCTGCGGATTCTTCGAGCATCTTTTTCTCTTCTTTGTTCAGGTTCAGTTCAATGATTTCTTCAATGCCTTTAGATCCGAGTTTTACGGGTACACCCATATAAACATCGTTTAGTCCGTATTCGCCAGTGAGCAGTGTACAAACCGGGAAAATCCGTTTCTGATCGTCAACTATGGCTTCAACCATTTGCGCTGCCGCAGCGCCGGGAGCATACCATGCAGAAGTACCCATAAGGTTAACCAGCTCGCCGCCACCTTTTTTGGTTCTTTCCACAATTTTATCGATTTCATCTTTATTCAGCAGATCGGGAAGCGGAATTCCGGCCACTGAGGTAAACCTTGGCAGTGGAACCATGGTATCGCCATGTCCGCCCAGAAGCAGCGAATGTATGTCTTTTGGGGAAACATCAAGTGCTTCAGCCAGAAAAGCTTTATAACGTCCGGTATCAAGAATTCCGGCCATTCCGAATACCCTGCTTGAATGTTTGCGTGCAGCGCGATAAGCAGCATAAGTCATAACATCCAAAGGATTAGAAACCACAATAATAATGGCTTCCGGCGAATACTTAACTACCTTTTCGGTGACTTCCTTAACAATAATTGCATTGGTTTTAATAAGGTCATCGCGGCTCATGCCCGGTTTGCGGGGCAATCCTGATGTAATTACAACAATATTGGAGCCTTTGGTTTTCAGATAATCGTTGGTAACCCCAACAACCCGTGTATTAAAATTGTTGATGGAAGAAGTCTGCCAGATATCCAGGGCTTTGCCTTCAGCAACACCTTCTTTTATATCAACAAGAACAACTTCACGGGTAAGGTCTTTATGTGCAATTACATTTGCACAGGTTGCGCCTACATTTCCGGCGCCGATAACAGTGATTTTTTTCATTTTAAAACATTTGCGATGGTTAATATTAAACCTTTTGCTTCAAAGCTTTTCAGGAAATATCCTCAACAAAGGTAGAAATTTACATATTTACATGCCGAAAAAAGTACAGAAGTTTTTCATTAATATGAATTTTTCCTGACAATTCACTTTCAGCAATCAACTGCAAACCTGATCATCATTGCATTGTGCATCAATAACGGCAATAGTAACCATATTGACAATTTCCGATACACTTGAACCCATCTGCAAAACGTGTATTGATTTGTTAAGTCCCATAAGAATCGGCCCTATGGCTTCGGCTCCACCCATTTCCTGCATCAGCTTGTAAGCGATATTGCCGGCAGTGAGGTAAGGGAATATCAGCGTATTGGCGGGGCTGTCAATCAATTTTGAGAATGGGAAATTCTCGCGAAGCAATTCATTATTCAGTGCAAAATTTGCCTGCAAATCTCCGTCCACAACCAATTCCGGATGCTCTTTGTGCAGCCTTGCAACCGCATTCCGCACCATAATGGGGATATTGCCTTCAACCGAACCAAAATTTGAATAGGAAAGCATGGCAATGCGCGGTTCAATGTTAAACTGGCGCACCATTTCCGCAGTCTGAAGTGTGATTTCAACCAGTTTGTCAATGTCCGGATTCATATTAACGGTAGTATCAGCAAAAAAGAAAGGTCCCTTTTTGGTGATCATGATGTACATGCCCGAAACAATATTTGCTCCCTGTTTTTTTCCTATTATTCTGAGCGCCGGACGAATGGTAGCCGGGTAGCTGCTGGTAAGTCCTGAAATCATGGCATCGGCAAACCCGTTTTCAACCAGACTTGGCCCGAAATAGTTTCTGTGTGCCATCATGTCGAGTGCGGCATTCATGGTAACGCCTCTGCGTTTGCGTTTTTCGTGAAACTGTTTGGCAAACATTTCCCTTCTTGGTTTTTCCTCATCCGACCGGGGGTCAATGATTTCAATATCCTGTAATTCGAGATCATGCTCCAGAATCATACTGAGAATGGTATTCCGGTCGCCCAGAAGGATTGGATGTGCAATTCCCTCCTCAACAACAATTTCGGCGGCTTTCAGAATTTTATAATGTTCAGCTTCAGCAAACACAACCCTTTTCGGATTTTTCCGTGCCCGGGCTTTTATCTGCCTGATCAGCGGATTACTGAGTCCTAATCTTTTATTAAGTTCATCGTTGTAAGCATCCCAATCCAGAATAGGCTTGCGGGCAACGCCAGTTTCCATAGCAGCCTTAGCTACAGCAGGCGCAATATGTGTAATCAGCCTTGGGTCGCTTGGTTTTGGGATGATGTAATCTCTTCCAAATTTAAGATTGGTAACCTGATAGGCAATATTTACCTCTTCGGGAACAGGTTGACAGGCCAGATCGGCAAGCGCATGTGCCGCAGCCAGTTTCATAGTATCGTTGATGGCTGTGGCTCTGACATCGAGGGCTCCTCTGAAAATGTAGGGAAATCCGAGAACATTGTTCACCTGATTGGGAAAATCGGAGCGGCCGGTTCCCATAATAAGATCGCTTCGGGTTGCAACGGCTAGTTCGTATGATATTTCGGGTGTCGGATTTGCAAGAGCAAATACGATAGGATTACTGTTCATTGAAAGGAGCATATCCGGTCTTACTGCACCTGCTACCGATAGCCCCAGAAACATATCCGCACCTTTCATTGCATCGGCCAGCGTGTTTAAATCACGGTCGGTCACAAATTTCATCTTCCATGGATTCAGGTCCGTGCGCGATTTATTCAGCACTCCTTTTGAGTCCACCATCACAAGGTTTTCGGGCTTGACTCCAAGTTTGAGATATAATGCCGAACATGAGATGGCTGAAGCCCCGGCTCCATTTACCACAACTTTGATATCTTCAATTTTCTTTCCGGTAATTTCCAATGCATTCAAAAGCCCGGCTGAAGTAATCATTGCCGTACCATGCTGATCGTCGTGCATTACCGGAATATCCAGCAATTCCTTCAGGCGGTCTTCTACTTCAAAACACTCGGGTGCTTTTATATCCTCCAGATTAATTCCACCAAAAGTTGGTGCAATGGCTTTGATGGTGCTTATCATTCCATCAATGGTTTTGTCATTGATCTCAATATCAAACACATCGATATCAGCATAGATTTTAAAAAGCAGTCCTTTGCCTTCCATAACGGGTTTTCCTGCTTCGGGGCCGATATCGCCCAGTCCTAAAACAGCGGTACCATTAGAGATAACAGCAACCAGATTACCCTTGGCTGTATATTTATAAACATCCTCGGGATTGTCTTTTATTGCGAGACAGGGCTCTGCAACCCCCGGGCTATAGGCCAATGAAAGATCGTATTGTGAGTGATGAGGTTTGGTTGGTATAACCTCAATTTTGCCGGGTCTTCCATCAGCATGATAAGCCAATGCGTTCTTTTTGCTTAAAGGGACTTTCATATCTCAGATTTTCAGGTTGGTATTATTGTAAAAATTCAACATTCTATGCGCATAACAAATGTATAAAACTGCATGAGAACTTCAAACTATTTTCAGAAAACTTTTACCAACTTGAAAGTGTCTGCCTGAAAATAAACATCAATTCAACAAATATCTCTATTTTTGTCGGTTAGCAGCCAAAACATATATCATGTACGCTTTTATAGAAGGGAAAATTTCTGACATTAATCCGGCAAACGTTGTAATCGATTGCAGGGGAGTGGGATATGACATTTCCATTTCTGTAAACACTTACTCTAAGATTAAAGATCTGGAATCATGCAGGTTACATACCCATCTTGTGGTTCGTGAAGATGCCATGATATTGTTTGGATTTGCTGGTGAAGACGAGAAACTGCTTTTCAGAAACCTGATTACGGTTTCGGGAGTTGGTGCAGGTACAGCCAGGCTTATCTTATCATCGCTCACGCCTGAAGAGCTTACCGAAGCTATTGTTTCGGGCAATGTCGCTCTTTTGCAGCGGGTTAAGGGTATTGGAGGCAAAACAGCACAACGTATCATCATCGATCTGAAAGATAAACTGGGCAAAGACCCGGGAATCAGAGAAATTTTGGCCAGTCCGCACAATACTAAGAAAGAGGAGGCGTTATCTGCTTTATCAATGCTTGGGTTTAATAAAGTCCTGGCCGGTAAAACCATTGAGAAAATATTAAAAGATGAAGGATCAGCTATTTCAGTAGAACATCTGATCAAAAGTGCACTTAAAATTTTATGACAACAAAACGCTGTTTCATTTCAGGATTAAATCTCTTAAAAACTTTTAAGAGCCATGCATTCGCTGCTTATCCGAACTTGTAAAACAGTATTTTTACACATACCAAACACTCAAGTTCCTTGGAGCGAATAGTAAAGCATTTTTTCAGGTTGTTGGTTTTTTTGTCGGTAATCACCATTTCGTGGGGTATTCCGGCATCTAACGAATTATTGTACGAGCAGGAAGCTCTGGCAGAGCCACTTTTTCCTCCTGACACTACCAAACCAGCCATTAAGCTACCCTACCCTATCCCCGAATCTGATCCGGGAACTACCCTGCAACCCGAAGAAAAAAACAAACTTTTTCTGGGCACACCGTCCAACTTCAGCGAGGACTTTATTTACGATCCCACAACCAATACCTATAATTACATTCGAAAAGCCGGCGAACTTCCGATTACTACCCCAACATCGCTGAACTTTGAAGAATATAACGAACTGGATCTCAACCGTTCACTCGACAATTTCTGGCGCGAAAAATCAGTAAGCGGACCTGCTGCTTCAAGATCCGGAATTATACCTCAGATTCATATCGGAGGTGAAGTTTTCGACCGTATTTTCGGTGGAAACACCATCGACATCCGCCCTCAGGGAAGTGCAGAAGTTACTTTCGGAGTATTGTCAAATCGCCGGGATGACCCATCACTGGATATAAGACAGCGAAAAACCACCAATTTCGATTTTCAGCAGCGCATTCAAATGAGTGTAATGGCCAAGATCGGAGATAAGATTGAGTTTAACACCAATTACAACACAGAAGCTACCTTCGACTTTGAAAATAAACTCAAACTCAAATACGAAGGAAAAGAAGATGAGATCATCAAACTGATAGAAGCCGGAGATGTTACTTTTCCGCTCAACAGCACACTTATCACCGGAAGTCAGAGTCTTTTCGGGTTAAAAACCCAGATGCAATTTGGTAAAGCTCTGGTAACCGGAGTATTTTCACAACAAAAAAGTGAGACATCCACCATCACCGTTCAGGGAGGTGCACAAACCAGCAAATTCAGTGTCAGGGCACTCGATTACGAAGAAAACCGACATTTCTTTCTGTCGCAGTATTTTGTTGATAATTATGACAATGCACTCAGCAAACTGCCCATCATCAATTCGAATATAAATATTACCAAGATTGAAGTCTGGATTACCAATATCGGACCTGCAGTTACCGATAACCGTAACCTTGTTGCTTTGATGGATTTAGGCGAGCGGCTTCCTCACAACCAAACCATCAGTCCTACCCCGGGAGCACCAGGATATCCTGATAATACTTCAAATAATCTGATTTCCAGATTCGACACTACCCGCATCCGGAATATCAACGAGGTAACCCAATACCTGACAGGTTCTCCATTCGGATACATTTCAGGTACCGACTTTGAAAAGGTTGAAAATGCCCGCAGACTGAATGCCAGCGAGTACACTTTCAATTCAAAAATGGGTTTTATATCGCTCAACAGCACCATGAATCCCGACCAGGTTCTTGCTGTTGCATTTCAATACACAGTTATCGGACAGGATAAAATATATCAGGTTGGAGAATTTTCAGATCAGGGCATAAGCTCACCTCAAACACTGATGGTTAAGCTTTTAAAAAGCACTGCATTGAACACGAAAATTCCAATGTGGAAACTGATGATGAAAAACGTTTACAACATTGGCGCTTTTCAGCTTAACCGCGAAGATTTTATACTGAACATTTTATATTCCGGAAACGAGAACACTGTGCCAACCGGATACTTTACCGAAGGCCCTCCCGGGATAAAAGGTGTTCCTTTACTCAGGATATTTAATTTCGATAACCTTGACCCGCAGCAAAATCCACCGCATGACGGTATTTTTGACTTTATCGACAATGCAGCCCGACAGGGAGGTACTATTCAATCGTCAAATGGTCGTGTATTCTTTACTGTGAGGGAACCATTCGGAAGTTACCTCAGAAACAAACTCGACAACAAGGAACTTGCCGATAAATATTGCTACGATTCTCTTTATACCCTGACCAAGAGCGGCGCACAGCAGTATCCTGACAAGAACCGCTACCTCCTGGAGGGACAATACAAATCTGCATCCGGATCGGAGATATCGCTCAATGCCCTCAACGTTCCTCAGGGATCGGTAAGGGTAACCGCAGGAGGAATACCGCTCACCGAAAATGTGGACTATACCGTTGATTACACCCTTGGTCGTGTTAAAATTATCAATGAAGGCATCCTCAACTCAGGAACACCGGTAAGCATTTCACTTGAAAACAATGCCACCTTTAACCTGCAAACCCAGACCATGATGGGCTTGAATGTTGATTACAAAATAAATAAAGATCTTATTGTAGGCGCTACGCTGATCAATCTTCACGAAAGACCATTGACTCAGAAAACCAATTTCGGACAGGAACCCATTTCCAACACCATGTGGGGAATGAATGTCAACTATCAGACCGAGTCGATGATGCTTACCCGCCTTGTTGACAAACTGCCGTTCTACAGTACCAAAACCCCTTCGCGCATTCAGTTTAACGGTGAATTTGCACATTTTATTCCAGGCCATTCAAAAGCGGTAGGAAAAACGGGCACATCCTATATTGATGACTTTGAAGGAGCAAAATCATCGATTGATCTGAAAAATGTAGGCACATGGTTTCTGGCAAGCACACCTCAGGGTCAGACAAGCAGAGACATGTTTCCTGAAGCAGCCCAGGGCACTGGATTGGCATACGGATTCAACAGGGCAAAACTAGCATGGTACACCATTGATCCGCTGTTTTATGACCGAAACAGCAACCTTCGACCGAAGAACATCTCAAAAGATGAGCTTTCCAGAAATTCAGTAAGGTTGATCCGCGAAAGCGAAATATTCCCCAATTCTGACCCTCCAAATGGTCAGCCAATGAATCTGCCAATTCTCAACCTTACTTTCTTCCCCGAAGAACGAGGACCCTATAATTACGATGTACTTCCTACGGGCGTATCACGCGGACTCTCTGAAACAGGATCGCTGATCTTTCCACGCAGCCGCTGGGGTGGTATTATGAGAAGGATTGAATCCACTGACTTTGAAGCCGCAAATGTGGAGTATATCGAATTCTGGCTGATGGATCCGTTCTCTGAGGTAGAAAACCACAAAGGAGGAGACCTTTATTTCAATCTTGGTGATGTTTCGGAAGATATTTTACGCGATGGCCGTAAGAGCTACGAAAACGGACTTCCCACATCTGCCGAAGTTAAAAATGTTGATACAACTATCTGGGGAAGAGTACCGACGCTTCAGGCTCTGGTCAATGCATTCGACAATGATATTGCAGCCAGGCCATTTCAGGATGTAGGATATGACGGACTGAGTGATGAAGATGAACGTAGTTTCTTCAACGACAACTATTTGCAGGTAATTGCCAATCAATACAGCACTGCATCAGAAGCATATTTAAAGGCTTTTAACGACCCTTCAGCGGATAATTACCACTTCTTCCGCGGATCGGATTATGATGCTGATCCCAAATACGGCAGTGTGATTGAACGGTATAAAATGTATAACGGTGCCGAAGGAAACTCACCGGCTACTGAACAATCCAATGAGAACTTCCAGACTCAGGCAACTACCCTGCCTAATGTTGAAGACATCAACCGCGACAATACCCTGAATGAACAGGAACGTTATTTCCAGTATAAAGTCAATCTGGCTCCTGAAAAAATGAATGTCGGCGAGAATTATATCACTGATATATATACCGCTAACGACATTCCTTTAGAGAACGGGAAAAGAGGTAGTGTAAAATGGTATCAGTTTAAAATTCCGGTTCAAAGCCCCGATGTTGTAGTTGGTAATATCCAGGATTTTAAAAGCATTCGTTTTATCAGAATGTTCCTCAAGGATTTTGAAGAAGAAGTAGTGTTAAGGTTTGCCACCCTTGAACTGGTAAGAGGAGAATGGAGAAAGTATTACAGCAACCTGCTCGCTCCGGGAGAATATATTCCTGATCCGAATCAAAGTCAGACAGCATTCGATATTTCAACAGTCAGTATCGAGGAAAATGGAAGCAGGTCGCCTATACCGTATGTTTTGCCTCCGGATATTGAACGTGAGATTAATGTTGGAACCACCAATTACCAGAGACTTAATGAGCAAGCTATGGTGCTGAAAGTCTGCAACCTGCTTGATGGTGATGCACGCGGAACTTACAAAACAACAGATTTCGACTTCAGGCAGTATAAACGTCTGAAAATGTACATTCATGCTGAGAAATCAATTGAAAGTCAGGAATTGAGAAAAGGAGATGTAACGGTATTTATCCGGATTGGATCTGACTTTACCGAAAACTATTATGAGTACGAAGTTCCTGTGGAATTTACCCCTTGGTTCACTTCTGTTTCCAATTCAAGATTGATATGGCCTGATGCCAACCGCATGGATATTGAACTTTCAAAACTTGTTAAAGCCAAACAACAGCGCAATGAAGTCATGGGAACTACCGGGTCAATGGTTTCTGTTTTCACTCCTTACGAAGTATTTGACGGCGAAAACAAAATCACTGTTGTGGGTATGCCCAGTCTGAGTGACGTGAAAGCTTTTATGATTGGTGTCAGAAATCCAAAAAAACAATACATCACCGATAACGATGATGGTGAAAATAAATGTGCAGAAATCTGGGTAAACGAATTGCGTCTTACTGATTTTGACGAAACCAGTGGTTTTGCAGCCACTGCACGAATGGCCGCCAATCTGGCTGACCTCGGAAACGTGGTTGTTTCAGGAAGCTATTCAACTCCCGGTTTTGGAAGTATAGAGAAGAAAGTAGGAGAACGGTCACAGGAAGCGATCAGCCAGTTTGATGTTGCAACCAATCTTCAGCTTGGAAAATTCTTCCCTGAGAAGGCTGGCATAAAAATTCCGATGCACGTTGACTACTCCGAAATGCGCATGACCCCCAAATACAATCCGCTTGACCCTGATATCCTCTTCAAAGAGGTAATTAATGACCTGAATAAATCTGAAAAGGATTCAGTCAGAAATAAAGTGCAGGACCTTACCCGCCGCACCAACATTAACTTTGTGAATATGCGCAAAGAAAAGATGGGCGCTCAGGGCAAAAACCGGATTTACAGTATTGAAAACTTCGATTTTACTTATGCGTATTCTGAGATCTACCACAAAAATGTTGACCTGGAATACGATAGCCGTAAGCAATACCGTGGAGGTGTAGGATATAACTTTATTTACAATCCCAAACCGGTCAAGCCTCTCCAGAATGTGAAATTCCTGCAAAAGAAATCACTGGCCATAGTGAAAGATTTCAACTTTTACTATATGCCGAAGATGTTTGCATTCCGCACAGACATGAACAGGCAGTACAATGAACGCCTGCTCAGAAACAAGAGCGAAGCACTGATTATACTGGAACCTACTTATACCAAGACCTGGGATTGGAATCGCCTGTTCGACCTGAAGTACGATATTGCTCAATCGCTCAAACTTGAGTACAATGCCAATGCGAATGCTTACGTAACCGAACCTCCCGGAAGAATCAGCAGAACCGACGACGGATATCAGGCCAAACGCGACTCCATATGGGATGAGGTTCTCAATTTCGGAAGCATGAACAGGTTTACCCAAAACATGAACCTGAACTACATTGTGCCTATCAACAAAATACCGATTCTGAACTGGATTAACCTGAATACCCGCTATGCAAGCACATTCCGATGGGAGGCATCGCCGCGATCAATTCAGGCAATAATGGGAAATACCATTGAAAACAGCAATACCATCAACATCAATGGAAATGCCAGACTGAGCAATCTTTATAATAAATCAGCATTCCTCAGGAAGCTCACGCAACCCGCCCGCGGCCAGACACCACCACGACAAGGACCCGGAGGCCGAATGGCACCTCAGCAAAAGGAGGAGCCCAAGGATGCTCTTTCTGACACAACAAAGGTTGAGAAGAAATCTCCTCAGATTGCTAAAATTCTGGGAATCGGCGTTGTAAAACTCATCATTGGATTCAAAGATCTGCAATTTAACTATACCGAATCGCAAGGTACCTTGCTGCCCGGATTTATGCCTCAACCCGACATTCTGGGCAACAGACTAAACGGTATGGCTCCCGGACTTGGATTTGCATTCGGAAGCCAGGAAGATATACGTCTGGATGCTGTCAGAAACGGATGGATCACTTCAGACACGTTACTGAATGCAGCCTATGTTACCCGGCTGACCAAAAACCTGACTGCCAGGGCTACCTATGAGCCCTTCCCTGAGTTTCGTATTGAATTTACTGCCGACAAAACAGAGTCGTTTGGTCATCAGGAGTATTTCAAAGCAAATGCGGCGGGGGACTTTACTACTTCATCTCCGCAGGATCGCGGTTCATTCAGCATGTCGTTCTTCACGCTTAAAACAGCGTTCAAGAAAAACGGAGAGGAGAATATTTCGCCTGTTTTTGAAGATTTTAAAGATAACCGATTAATAATAGCAACCAGACTTGCGGCATTAAATCCAAATTCGGGGAGCATTGACAGCACTGGATTTCCAGGCGGTTATGGTGCAAGTTCTAAGGATGTTCTTATTCCTGCTTTTCTGGCTGCATATACCGGCAATGACCCTACGAAGACAAGCCTTTCTCCTTTCCCGAAGATCCCAATTCCAAACTGGAGGTTCTCCTATTCAGGATTATCGAAACTCGAGTTCTTCAAAAAATACCTTAAACAGCTTACCATTTCACATTCATACAGATCAACCTATTCGGTTGGTAATTACATTTCAAATGCTACTTTCCTTGAAAATCTCGGATTCCCTGCCGGATTTGATGCTGCAGGTAATTTCATTCCTCAGAACGACATTGAAATCATTACCATTACCGAGCAATTCAGTCCTCTGATCAATCTGGATATTACCTGGAACAACAGTCTGCTTTCAAGAATAGAAATCAGAAAATCGCGAAGCCTTTCGCTCAGCTTCGCTAGTAATCAGGTAACTGAAGTCTCAGGAAATGAATTTATTGTTGGAATGGGTTATCGTTTCAAGGATGTGAAACTGAACATGTCAAGCGGAGGAAAAAAGCAGCAACTAAAGAGCGATCTGAATGTAAAACTCGACCTTTCGGTGCGCGAAAACAAAACCATACTTCGCAGGCTGGATGAAGAGATCAATCAGATTTCAACCGGAAACAGAATAATTTCGATCAACTCGTCGGCCGACTACATGATCAATCAGCGATTTAATCTGAGGTTATTCTTCGACAAAACCATAACCAATCCATTTGTTTCATCGCAATTCCCGAATTCTACAACCAATGCAGGTGTGACATTGCGATTTACACTGGCTCAATAAAAACGAGAACGATTTTACTTTTTACGGCTGCTCATTTCAAGGGCAGCCTTTTTTATTTCTGCCCAAAGATTTTCAAAGGCTTTTGAAGCATCAGATCCGGGTCGGAATTCAACCACAGGTTTTCTGAACTGCCCCATACGCTCCACATCGCTCAAATATGGAATAACTGCTTCGCAAAAACCTGACTGGGTTTCTGCCCATTCGTCAAGGATGATTTTTTGCAGATTTTTTCGCCGATCAACCATGGAGAAGAAAGCCAAAGCCCTGCTTTTCTTCCTGAGTGGATGGTCTTCGAGATATTTCATAAGATCCTCGTGCGTGCGGACAGATAAGGTAGTAGGAACAACAGGAAGCAGTAGAATGTCAGTTGCATTAAAAATGCTTGTTGACAATAATGATATACCGGGAGGGCAGTCGATAAAAATCCATTTATAGCTGTCTTTTACCTGCTCAAGAATATGCATTATCCGGTTCTCAGGCTTCTTCATGTTGACAAGAATCTGTTCAGTCTCTCGAAACGCAAAGGTGGCCGGGAAAATATCAAGGTGCACCAGCGAAGTCGCTTTTATGCTATCCTCCACCAACGATTTTCCTTTGAGCAATTTCTTAACGGTAGTTTTTATTTTTGGTTTAACCTTCAGATAAAAAGTTGAGGATGCCTGAGGATCGAGATCAATCAGCAGTGTTTTTTCACCACTCAACGCTGCAAGAGCAGCAAGATTGACAGCAGTGGCTGTTTTCCCAACCCCGCCTTTAATGCTGTAAACCGCAATTGTACACATAATTACAAAATATGAAGGTTCTGCCTGAAATTTAGCAATCTTTTACTCTTAACTAATATTGTTGAGCTCATTGGTAAAAGTAGTGATTTTTACTCAGATCCGCTTTGCCTGCAGATTGCGGTAATTTTTATTTTGATGCACCTGAAAGGGCGTCCCCAAAGGGGGCGAATAAATTATATTAGTTTTGCCAACACTTCAAAAATAGATTCTGCCCGGAATGGTTGATAATTAATTCTCAAATTCGTTTGAAATCACAAGGGTTTTACTAATTTTGACGCTTTAACGAAATCATTAAAAAACCTTATATCATGAACATTCCAGGCAATCTCAGGTACACAAAAGAACACGAATGGATTAAAGCAGAAGGTGAAATCGCTTTGATAGGCGTAACCGAACATGCACAATCGGAGTTGGGCGACATTGTATTTGTTGAAGTTGAAACTGTTGGCGAAACCCTTGAGGCAGGAGAGACATTCGGTACCATTGAAGCCGTTAAAACCGTGAGCGACCTTTATCTGCCAGTTTCAGGAGAAATTCTGGAATTCAACGAAACCCTGAATGGCGCTCCTGAGCAGATCAACAAAGACCCATACGGAGAAGGTTGGATCGTAAAGGTTAAAATGAGCAATCCGGCTGAGTTTGAAAGCCTTCTGGATGCAGCAGAATACGGCGAACTGATCGGTGCCTGACAGTAAAAAAACATCTGCTTCAGAAATTCCACAATTTATAAAAAACCTGTGGCCTGCAATAGTTTGGCTTGGGGGAATATTCGTATTAACCCTGTTTCCGGGCAACTATTTTCCAAAAGTTACGGGTTTATGGAGTCTGTTCTCGGTCGATAAACTTATTCATATCTGTTTATTTGCCGGATTGAGTTACTTGTTGCTATCAGGTCTTGAAAAGCAATATTTCAGATATAACAGACGTTATATACATGTGATTGCTGCTGCATTTTGTATTGGCATAGCATTAATCACCGAATTGTTGCAATGGCAACTGCCTATAAAAAGAGATGGCAATTTTTATGATTTTATTGCCAATTTCGCTGGCATTGTTACTGGTTTCCTGCTTTTTACCTTTCCAAATATTAAAAAATGGAAAAAGTAAAAAACCAATGAAAAAATTATTTAATTTAGCGGTCTGCCTGTGAAGCAGAATTTTTTGCAAAAAAAATATCATTAACCATATGGAAGCAAAGAAAACCCCGAAAGCTGACCTCGAGACAAAGCGTGCGCTTTTTGTTCAGATCGGACTGATTGTTGCCCTTTCTGCTATGCTAGTAGCATTTGAATGGAAGTCGTACGACAAAGTTCAGTTTGACATGACCGGTCGCACAGCTGAAGCTGTTGAGGATGATCTCATTGAAATTACCCAACAGAACAAGCCTCCTCCACCTCCGGCCCCACCTCCAACTACCACACTTATCAACATCGTTCAGGATGATGTTGAGGTAGATGATGATTTTATGATCGATGCCGAAGCCAATCAGTTAACTGAAATCCCTACTTATGTTCCTCCGGCTGTTACTGAAGAGGAAGAGGTAGCGGAAACAGAGATTTTTACAGTTGTTGAAACATCCCCCAGTTTTCCTGGTGGTGACGAAGCCCGCATCCGTTTCTTAACCAACAACATTAAGTATCCCCAAATGGCCCGCGAAAGCAGCATTCAGGGTACTGTTTACGTAACTTTCGTTGTTGAACGCGATGGTGCTGTTACCGACGTCAGGGTTCTTCGCGGAATCGGCGGAGGATGCGACGAAGAAGCCATTCGTGTTATAAAAGCTATGCCAAGATGGAGCCCCGGAAAACAAAGGGGAAAACCAGTACGCGTGCAGTTTAACATGCCCATTAAGTTCACATTGGCAGGTTAATCAAACTCATTAAATTTTTTAAAGGCCCGAAAAGCAATTTTCGGGCCTTTTCATTTCAACACTTCACACATTCTTCTGGTATAATAGCTGCCGAAGTTAACTTCGTTATGAAGGAAAGTATTACATCTCACACATCACTGAAATGACACTTCTGATAGCGAGGTTTGGACAAATAATTTAGCCTCTGGCAAATACTCAATAATTGCATTAAACAATTCCATGAACAATGATAAACACAATCATCAATATTGATAAAGGCCAAAATAAAAAAGCACAGACATGACTTAAACCCGGCTTCTGGCAGTAAGAAGAAAATGAATGAAACTATGTCCTTGTGACTAAGAAATATAACGATTCCAAAACACATACTCCTTTGATGAGGATAGTCCATAAAATGGCAGCAGAGCCTGAAATCAGACCCTGCTGCTGGAAAACAAATATAAAGGAAACTAAGGGGGCAAATTAAACTAATAAATAATTAACATTTAATCCAAAAATTAGTTCACTAAACATCAGAATTACAGAGGTTTTTGTGAATCTGTGCAGATATTGAAAAAGTCATCCTTAAAGTCTGATATTCCCAATTTCTGACCTTTCTTATACACATCAAGAGGTTGTTCAACTTTGGCATCTTCCGACTCTATCACACCGGTTATCTTCACCTCTGTACGACGGTTATCCTGATGCTCTTCATCAGAGCATTTAACACCATCAGAACAACGATTAACCAGTTGATATTCGCCATATCCTTTTGCAGTGATTCGCTTGTTTGAAATTCCATTCAGGACGATATATTCCACAGCTGACTGGGCTCTGCGTTCTGATAGTCGTTCATTGTATTTAAAACTTCCTCTGGAATCGGTATGTGAACCCAATTCAACAATAATATCAGGGTTTTCATTCAAAAAAGCAACCACTTTATCTAACTCAACAGAAGCATCTGCCCGTATGTTCCACTTATCGAAATCATAATAGATGTTTTCCAGTCGGAATATCTGATCTACTTTATACTTACCCAGGAGCAAATCGCGGTTCTCTGCGGTAGTTTCTTTGGCCTTCGGATCAATAGCCAGATGCAGGCAATCAGGTGAGAAACCATTTTTCATTCCCTTCATGACAAAGGAAGATCCTCGTTTGGCCCAGATTTCATAATAACCTTTATCGTCGGTTTTCAGGATAACTATTTCATCAGCTTGCAGATTCCATGCAAAAACGGTGCTGTTTCGGAGCACTTCAAGAGACTCACGATCTTTCACTAGTCCGGATATCAGAACCGAATCGGGGAGTCTTTCTTTAATGGTAATCAAATAAATATCATCATCGCCTTTGCCTCCCGGGCGGTTTGAGCTGATCATTCCTTCCCTGTCATTATCATTGATCACAATTCCAAAGTCATCGGCCGGAGAGTTAACCGGAGCCTTCATATTTTCAGGCTTCCCATAGTTGCTGCCATCAATACTGGACATAAAAACATCGAGGCTACCCAATCCAGGGTGACCATCAGAAGAAAAATATAAAACTTTGTCTTTGTGGATGTATGGGAACATCTCATTACCAAACGTATTGATATTTGATCCCAGATTTTCGGCGGGACCCCAGCCTTCGTCAGTTTTATTGACCTTGTATATATCGGTGCCGCCTTGTCCGCCAGGCATATCAGAAACAAAATAGAGGGTTTTTCCATCAACGGTCAATGCAGGATGCCCGACAGAATAAGAATCGCTATTCAGGAAGAAAGGTTCTGGATCGCTCCATTTATTTTCTTCAAGGTACTTGCTTGAATATATTTTCAGTTTATTGGTATAATAGCGTGTAGAATCAATTTCTCCAATTTTACGGGTAACTCTGGTAAAATATACAGTTTTGAAGTCGGACGAGAAAGTTGCCGGCCCATCATGATATGCCTGACTCAGTCCTGCTGAATAAAGCGAAGGTGCGCCGGGCTCTGAATATTCCTTGCCTTCCTCTTTTTTAAGCTGAGAATAAAACAGATCGAGATAATATGCCCCTGTCCAGCCATATCTTTTTTCACCAGTACGGGCCATACGATCGCTGGTAAATATTACTCCGTCCTTTGCATAAACAGGAGAAAAGTCAGCATAGCTAGTATTTATCGCTTCGGCATTGATGAGCTCATACTCAAATTCCGGCTCAGTCCATTTATTTACTTCGCGGCTATATCTTGCAAAAAGCTCACCCCTTGGATCGCCTGGCTTCAAAACTGCGTACCTCAGAAACTGTTCAGCAGCCTCTTCATATTTACCGATGCTTCGCAAACTTTGTGCGTAGTTAAAAAAGAGATCTGCATTGGTTGTATCTATAACCGTTGCATTGCTATACCATCGCGCAGACTCTTCAAAATTACCGGCAAGCCGATGGCAATCTCCCAGACGCTGCATAGCATAGGCTGCATGCCGGTTGTTTTTTGAAGCGAGCTTTTCGTAATACGGAATCGCTTTGGAGTAGTTAAAAGCAGCAAATAATCTGTCAGCTTTGGCTTTCTGAGCAAACCCCTGAGTTCCCCCGATCAGCAAAGTAACAATCAATAAAACCACATATTTTGTTCTCATAACATTAGTCTTTAAACTTCCTGAAAATAAATCATTTTACGAAACCTAGAAATACCTTGGAGTTAACATCCTTGGCTTAAACAGGTTAATATCATGTGAAATCATGATCTCATGCGATCCCTGCTGATGGGTTTTCATTTCGGTAAGGTAGGTGTCGTATGAATAACCGAGTCTCCAGTTCTCGCTAAGATTCAACTCAATCATAAAAACGAGGGCGTTTTTATTGGTAATGGCATTGCGATTCGTGCGGTATGAAGCTCCAAGCCAGAAGATATCGTTGAAAAGGAAGCTTGCATTGAGGTCCACGTTAAGAGGGGCATTGGCAGTGTACTTAAACATTAAACCAGGCCTGAAAACAATGTTGTCGGTCAGAGGGAATGCAGCACCGGCAATTCCGTAAAAATGACGTGCAAGGGTTGAATAGGTGCTGAGTCCATCTTCGAAATCAACCTTGCCATATTGACTCTCAAACAATTGTTTGGATGATACGCCAAGATAATATGATTTCGTATAGTAGTAAATTCCGAAGTTGGCATCCGGCTGTATTTTATTCTTGGGACGGCTTAAGCTGACAGGATCATCGCCATCGCGCATTTCAACAGCATCCCAATCCACATTAACCTGGTTGAAGCCAGCCTGAAGCCCGAGAGACAGGATTCCGTTTAGCAACCTTACCCTGTATGCATAGTTGCCCATAAAACCAACATCGGTGAAAGGTCCCGTCTGGTCAGCATAAACATACATTCCCAAAGCAACATTTTCGTTTCGCATGGGCGAATGAGCGCTGAATGTAAGTGTCCGGGGAGCTCCATCGCCAAAGCCGACCCATTGGTAGCGATTAAGCAGGGTCATGGTTAGAACATCCCGGCTGCCTGAATAAGCAGGGTTTATAACCAGCCTGTTGAACATAAACTGGCTATACAAGGCATCTCGCTGTGCAGAAGCAGCTATGGTTAGCAGGAATAGTCCTATGATGATGATTGACTTTTTCATTGTGTTGGCTGTTATAGGTTTCTTGATTCTTCTCAATTGGTATCTTGATTCTTGCGGAAACTCTGGCTGATAAGGCGAGTGTTTTTCACCTTATCAGCCAGACTCCTCAATTTTTAATTATTACTGCCATGAATGATTACCCATCCGGTGTATATTTCATTCAGTGACCTTATTTTCACTATGTAGTAATAGGTTCCATCAGGAAGTTTCTTTCCATACCTGTTGGTGCCATCCCATACCACACTGCTGTTGTTGTAGCCTGTGAACTCCCTTAACTGGTCGCTCCAGCGATTGAAAATCAACACTTCATTGTCAGGATATTCTTCAATACCATCAATAACCCAGGTATCGTTTCTTCCATCGCCGTTTGGTGTTATTCCGTTGTAGATTACAATACCTTCACGACCATCGTCAGGCACAATTACAATTACTGATTTTGCTGTGTCAGAGATTGCAATTTCGTTCAAATCATAAAGAACGTAGGTATATTCATCAACACCGGTGAAGTCCAGATCAGGTGTGTAAGTCACAGTCATGTCCGAATGCAATTCAATACTTCCGTTTGAAGGAGGTGTCAGAATCTTAATGGCCGCGTTAATTCCAGTAGGAATATAGTCGTTGTTAAGATTAAAAATCAGACGAGCAGTATTAACAAGCGTAGTATCCCTATCGTTTAAAGCAACGAGGAAGATTGGCAATGGAGGATCTTCGCCTTCAATTGTGATGGTTACGTTGGCCTCGTCGCACAATCCACTTAAATCGCATACACGGTAAACAAATACATCGGTACCAAAGAATCCGGCATTCGGGGTATAAAGTATGCTTCCGTTCTGAGAATCAACCATGGTGAAGCCATTGGCAGGATTACTGATAACAGTGACTGTTGTGGGATCAATGTTGTTGTCGCAGTCAGTATCGTTGATGAGAACGGCAATACTTACAGGCATATTCATGTCGGTAGTTGCATAATCATCAACTGCTACAGGTCCTGCAACTACAGTCACCTGCATTTCGCATATTGCAGTGTTCCCGTGGATATCAGTAACTGTCCATGCGATATTGTGTACGCCCACTGGGTAAATTCCACTTGCATTTCCGCTTCCATTGAAACTGTTAATTACATTTTCAATGCCGCAATTATCAGAAACAACAGGCTCAGGAATTTCAACCATGGCATTACAATCAGAGCCTGCAACAACAGTAATATCCTCAGGACATTCTATCATTGGAAGTTCATTATCGGTAACAACAACAGTCATCTCACAGATTGCTGTCAGTCCATGAATATCGGTAACGGTCCATGAAATGTTTGTTACTCCAACCGGATAAACACCACTGGCGTCGGCACTTCCGTTATAACTATTTACAACGCTTTCTATGCCGCAGTTGTCAGAAACCTCTGGCTGAGGGACTGTAACGTAAGCTTCACAAACACCAGGATCGGTATTGACTGCTACATTCTCAGGACAGATGATAGCCGGTGCTTCGTTATCGGTAACAGCAACGGTCATCGTGCATTCAGCAGTAAGTCCGTGTATATCTGTTACTATCCAGGTTATGGTGGTGATACCCTCCGGATAGAGGCCGCTTGCATCAGCTGTTCCGTTAAAGCTGTTAACGATGCTTGCTATTCCGCAGTTGTCTGATACCTCTGGCTGAGGAACAGTAACATTGGCTTCGCATACACCAGGATCGGTATTTACCGCAATGCTTTCAGGACAGATAATCACCGGTGCTTCGTTATCAGTTACAGTAACAGTCATGCTGCATTCTGCTGTCAGACCGTGGATATCGGTAACAATCCAGTTTATGGTAGTAGTTCCAACAGGATAGATGCCACTTGCATCAGCTGTTCCGTTAAAGCTGTTGACAACACTTGCTATTCCGCAGTTGTCAGAGACCTCAGGCTGAGGAACAGTAACATTGGCTTCGCATACACCAGGATCGGTATTTACCACAATGCTCTCAGGGCAAATAATAACAGGTGCTTCATTGTCAATTACTGTAACATTCATGAAGCAACTGCTTGAATTGCCAGACATATCGACAACTGTCCACCAAACTATGGTTGTACCTACCGGATAAATTGCAGATGCATTATCGGTCTGGGTATAAGTGTTGGTGATTGTACGAATTTGGCAGTTGTCACTCACGATTGGCTGAGGCACCGCAACATATGCTTCACATACTCCCGGATCGTTGAAAACTGTGATGTGCTGAGGACAAATGATATGAGGATCCTCGTTATCAACAACGGTAACTGTCATGCTGCAAGTAGAAGTATTGCCACATTCATCGGTTGCAGTCCAGATTATGGTAGTAACTCCTAATTCGTAAAAACCACTGGCATTTGAGGTTCCATTATGGCTGTTTACAATAGTTACACTGCTGCATGCATCATTGAATGCTGGTACCGGGACCTGCACTGTGGCACCACAAATTCCAGAGTCAGTATTTACAGTAATGTTTTGCGGACATGTTATAACCGGTGACTGTGTGTCAACTATGGTGAAGGTAGCACTGGTGGTTGTGGTGTTGCCGCAATCGTCTGTTGCTGTCCAGATCACTGTTGCTGTGCCAGTGGCGCCGCAAAGGTTACTCAGTCCTTCAAAATTGTTGGTGATTTCTACTTCACCGCAGTTGTCGGTTGCAGCTACATTGGCAAGCCAGTTTTCGAGGGCTTCTCCATTACCTGATCCGTCGCATTCAACAATAATATCAACCGGAATAGTAGTAAATACCGGAAGTTCGGTATCTACTGTCCAGGTATAGGTAATACTTACCGGAAGTGCTGCATTGAGGCAGGCATCGGTATAGTTGGCTGTCCAGGTCTGGGTGTAAGCACATCCTGTATTGGATGGTCCAGCGGTGGTTACATCAGGTGTGAATGTTCCTGCACAGTTGTCAAGTCCTGTAAATTCAGGAGCTACAACATTCGGGTTGCATCCAATGTCGCCGCTTGTGGCGGTGGTGCTGATGACCGGAAGTTCGGTATCTACAGTCCAGGTATAGGTAATACTTACCGGAAGTGCTGCATTGTTGCAGGCGTCGGTATAGTTGGCTGTCCAGGTCTGGGTGTAAGCACATCCTGTGTTGGTTGAGCCAGCAGTAGTTACATTCGGTGTGAATGCACCTTCGCAGTTGTCAAGACCTGTAAATACAGGAGCTACAATGGTTGGGTTACATCCAAAGTCGCCGCTTGTGGCGGTGGTGCTGATGACCGGAAGTTCGGTATCTACTGTCCAGGTATAGGTAATACTTACCGGAAGTGCTGC
>Ga0351839_1040_pt1 | contig 25721 bp, 18 predicted proteins | sample BONcelHFGM3001E4_FD_206881 | JGI IMG/M metagenome (GOLD analysis project Ga0351839, IMG submission 206881) | Enriched cells from coal bed in the Powder River Basin, Montana, United States - BONCAT cells FGM rep1 HSBNCT.FGM.300.1.E4 ... | reverse complement strand
CCCTCCGGTCGGTTGCAATGCCGCTTTGAATATCATTGAATTTGCAATTCAATAAATATTTTCAGCTAATGGATAATTGCAAATTATCCAGTGTTCAGAGCGGCATTGCAAATGCCGCTCAGCTTTAACGTTGGTTCAATTTATTTACATCCTAATCAATATTATACGATGGTGGCTAAGCGGCATTTGTAATGCCGCTTTGAACATCATTGAATTTGCAATTCAATAATATTTTTTATCTTTGAAGCACTATGCCAACTGGTTATCAAATAAAAGATCAAACATCCCCATATTACCTTACTTTTCAGGTGATTTACTGGATAGATTTGTTTTCAAGACAAGCTTATCGTGACATTATACTTGATAGTCTTAAATATTGCCAACGTGAAAGAGGTCTTGAAATATATGCCTGGGTTATTATGAGTAATCATATTCATATTCTGGCAAAGAGTAATACCGGACAATTAAGCAGTACTATACGCGATTTCAAAAAATTTACCAGCAAAGCATTTATTCAATATATTTCAGATGGTTCTGATGAAAGCCGAAAGGAATGGATGTTGCGTTTGTTCCGACATGCTGCCAAACGGCAGAATAAAACGGGGGAATTTCAGGTTTGGACACACGAAAACCATGCAATAGAAACCACCAGCAATGCTTTTATAGAATCAAAGGTTGAGTATATTCATAATAATCCGGTCAGAGCTGGAATAGTTAGCAAACCGGAGGATTATATGTATTCCAGCGCACCGGCTTATGCTGGTTATGAAGGATTAATTGATATTATCCCGATAACTTTCCGTGTAAAAACTGTTCGGTGATGAGATTGACTTTTAGAAATATTTGAAAGTTATTTGGATAATTGCAAATTATCCAGTGTTCAGAGCGGCATTACAAATGCCGCTCAGCTTTGGCGTTTGTTCAATATATTTTCATCGTACTAAATATTGATTAGGATGTAAATAAATTGAACCAACGTTAAAGCTGAGCCGCATTTAGCTTCGCTGAGCTCCCTCCGGTCGGTTGCAATGCCGCTCTGAACACTGGATAATTTGCAATTATCCAGCAATCTGCCAGAGGCAAAATTACATACATTAAAAGTGATTTGATCGCTGAAAAACCTATCCCTAATTATCCCTGAAATCCTTTTTTCGGTTCAGCTTCAGATCCTGCAATACACTGGCTTTCACCTTTATGTAAAAATTCCAGCTTTTGTAGTATCCTATCGGAATCCAGTTAAAACGCATTTCCCAGCAATGCAGATCGCGGTAGATATTCACTGAGGTGTATGACAGTTTGTGCGACTTAAAATCATAGCCCGATGCCAATGAAACTTTCCATTTCGGGGTAAGGCTGATATCGCCATTGAAACCCAGCGTTTGAACCACTTCGCTTTTAACGGTTTGTGTGGCAGGCATATTTCGTCCGGTGTAATTCAGATTGTACCTGAATCCAAAGTTCCATGGGTTGCTCCAGTCGATGTAATTCTGTGGATTCAAAACGAATTCCTCCTGCTCTTGCTTGGCTTCATCCGATTTGGGCGACGGAGCTTTCGTCTTCTTTCCGGAAGCAAAATTATAATCCAGCGAGAAACTCCACGCAGAATTGTCACGCCGCAGCAGGCGGTGATTTTTATCCCATTCAAATTGATTGATTCTGCGCCCGGTTGTAGTAACCACATAAGGGTCCCAAACGCTGGAATAAGAAATCTGAAGCTTTTTAAACAGTGTAGTTCGTGCATTGATGCTTACCAGCGACCATTGCAATGAATCTTTGGCCAGGTCGTATGAGGTGCCGATCGAAAAACTCTCAATCAGCATAATTTTTTTTGTCCCGGTTATTGTATCGCTTTTTGAGCGAACCTTCATTTCAAGGTTATTGCTGATACTCATATTCACCCTTCCTGAGCGCCCATCGGGTGGAGAACCGTAAACGGATGAAAAATTAGTGCCATCACCAAAAACGGAGTACCGCTGAAAATTTCCAATGGTATCTACCTGAACTTCTTTGTAATAGCCAAATTCAGGTCTGCCAAAATCGGGCCGCAACGAAAATGAAAGCGAGGGCTTTACTACATGACGGATTGCCCTAACCGGTGTCCTTTTGAACTGCACCATTCCATAAAGTGTTGTGCTCAGAGAAGAGGTAAATCCGAAATCACGACCGGCTTTAAATCCGTCGATGGTATCATTTCGCACATAGCCCGGCTGAAATGTGGTGTCGTCAACCATAAAACCCTCAACCCATGTCCTTTGCAGACTTTTCGAATACCACCTTTCGGTGAAATCCAGTGTATTGCTCATGGTAAAGTGTTTAAGGAATTTGATGCTTGACGAAATCGGAATCTTGTGCTGCATCCCGTTGCGGAAAGCATTGAACATGGCAGGTTTAAAGAGCATCGAATCAATTACCGATACATCATTGCGGGCTGTCATCGAGTAGTTTACACTGATATTGTCATACCACTTCAGGTTGGTGACTTTGCCGGGTCTGCGAAGCGGATAAAACCGGTTTGCCGACATCGAAATACTTGGCAACGAAAGATTTACCAGCTTGGTTGATGTATTCTGACTGTGGCTCAATGCGCCACTGAACGATATCTTATCCTTGAAAAGGCTTGTCTGATAACTGATGCTTGACTGAAAGGTATTTGAAAGCAAATCCTGCGTAGTGGTAGGATTGTAGCGGTTATACTGACTTGAAACAAAGTTGACATTTGCGCTGAAGCGTGACTTCGGCCTTGCCCGGGGATCCTGGCTATGGGTCCATGCAACCCTGAAATCGCGGTTTCGCTTGAAACTTTCGGTTTCTCTTATGCCCTCCGTATTGATTGCATAGCTGAAATTGAATGATCCGTTAAATTTGTAGCGCTTGCGATAATTAAACAGTGGCTTCAACGCCCAGCTTCCGCGTGAATAGATATCGCCAACCAAACGCAGTTCCATGTAGTCATTGATGCCGAAATAGTATCCGCCGTTTTCAAGATAAAAACCACGGTTGGCCGATTCGCCATAGGTAGGAATAAGTATGCCCGAAGTCTGCCCGCGTTTGTTGGGAAACATCCCGAAAGGGAGCACAAGCGGCAGAGGAACATCCTCAATGGTGAGAAATGCAGGTCCGGTAATTATTTTATTGTTCGGAATTACCTTGGCTTTGGTAAATTTAATACTGAAGTGCGGATGTTCGAGGTTGCAGGTGGTATAACCCCCGTGCCGCATATTGCTGATGTTATCCTGCAGCTTCTTCACCACTTCGCCGTGCAGGTACCCCTCACCCTCCTTGGTTATCACATTCTTAATCAAGCCTTTGGTGGTTCTGAAGTTATAGTCGATCTGATCGGAAGTAAAAGACTGATCTCCCTCAATAAATACAGGTTTACCATATGATATTCCGGCTGAATCGAGCAATGGCCTTGCTCTGAGCATATTGGTACCAAAATCGATTTCGATAAATGCAGCTTTCTGATGAATTTTATCGTACTTGATATCGGCATCGCGATACATGAAAACCTTCTGCCTTTCCAGATCGAGACTAATGGAATCGGTGGCACTGTATTCGACCTTACTGGTTATGGAGCTTTTCTTCTTCGGGCGGGTCTGCCCCGGTTTTAGGGTATCTGCTATTTTGTTGACATTAAAAACAGAAGTATCAACCACCATCCGAATGGTATCGGGTGTAATCAATAAGGATGAATCCGCTTCCTGAGCATAGGATTTGCCCGGTGAAACCGCAAAACAAAAAATTAAATTCAAGGCAAGTAAAAAGGTAAAAATTAAAACCTGCCTTATTTCAGAAGCGGTGTATTTCAATTAATGTTAAATTTGTCTGTTTTTCAGGCCTTTTTTCCACAATAATCAGACTAAAAAACAGTTCTGATAAAGTGTGCAAAAAGCCTGTTTACGTAAAAGCCTGTTTCCCAGCATGCTGAAACAACGAAAATTGTCATCAGCTCTATTGGAAAACCGTGTCAAAACTAACGAAAATATAGATGGAGTTTAAACGTGCGTTCCTCATTTTTATTCTGCTTGCCTGCGGAATATTTCTGTTGCCTTCTTTTTCAACGGCTCAGAAGGTGCAAAGGGTTGTTATTGATGCTGGTCACGGTGGCCACGACCCGGGCGCAGTTGGCAAAATAAGCAAAGAAAAAGACATTGTACTTGCCATTGCTTTAAAAACCGGTAAGCTCATCAATGAGAACATGAAAGATGTTGAGGTGATTTACACACGCAAAACAGATGTCTTTGTTGAGTTGCACCGCAGGGCCAGAATTGCCAACGAAGCCAAAGCAGATCTGTTTATTTCCATCCATTGCAATGCAAATAAATCGACAACCCCCTACGGATCAGAAACCTATGTAATGGGGTTACACCGCAGCGACGCCAACCTTGCTGTTGCTCAGCTCGAAAATGCTTCCATTCTGCTTGAAGATGATTATCATGTTCAATATGAAGGATTTGACCCTAAATCACCCGAAGGGTTTATATTTTTCTCGATGCTTCAGAATGCATACCTCGATCAAAGCCTGTATCTGGCATCCGGTGTTCAGAAATACTTCAGAGATGTGGTAAACTTTTATGACCGTGGAGTAAAACAAGCCGGATTTCTGGTTCTTTACAAAACCACCATGCCATCGGTACTGATAGAAGCAGGTTTTATCAGCAATGCGAATGAAGAAAAACTCCTCGCATCGGAACAAGGGCAAAACAACATTGCAAAATCGATTTATAACGCCGTCCGCGATTATAAACTAAGCGTTGAAAAAGGCAATAAGTCATTCCCTTTGGCTGAAAATATTCTGACAAAAGACATTAGTGACTACTCCACTACTTCACAAGAGCAAGTCAATCAGAGCGTTGAAAATAAGAATACCGCTGTTGCTGAAAAGTCGCAAAATGCTTCAGGGCTGGTTTTCAGGGTTCAGTTTATGATCTCAAAAACGATGATAGCGACATCTGCAAAACAATTTAAGGATATTCCTTCGGTAAATTATTATCTGCATCAGGGAATGTACAAATACACAGCAGGGAATGAATCTTCATTCGACAAAGCGCTTAAAGTCAGGGCGGAAATGGTTCAGCGCGGATACAAAGATGCTTTTGTTGTTGCTTTTTTGAATGGAGAGCGCATTGATTTGAATAAAGCCCGCGAGATGTCAATGAAATAACAAACCAATGGATTTTAGCCACAAAAAAGCATATATTTTTTGAATTAATGCCGGGCCTTTATGAAACTGAGGAACAATGAATGGCAATGCTTTTGGTAGTCCTAAAATCTATAAGTCAGGATTTGACTAATTGAGAACAAGCATTTTACAAAAACCAGGTAATCACGAGTCAAGCCCTGACTTTCAATGAATCAGCGACAAACTTATGGATTTTAGGTTAATCTTCTGACCTGGCGCTTCAAACATTTTACTTTTTTTATACCTTTGTCTCTTTAGGAATTACTATGAAGATATTCAAATTTTCGCGTGAAGTAAAAGTCGGCATTCTTACAGTGGTGACTTTGTCTGCTTTTGTCTGGAGCTACAATTTTCTGAAAGGCCGTGATGTATTCAGAAAGCAGAGGATTTTCTATGCAGTGTATGACAATGTAGCCGGCCTTATGACAGCCAACTCAATCACTATCAATGGATTGAATGTAGGGCAGGTCAACAAGATGTATTTTTATCCCGGAAATCCGGAACGTGTTGTGGTAGAAATAAATATGTCGAACAATGTTCCAGTTCCCTCCAATTCAACAGCCCGTATTTTCAGTTCCGACCTGCTTGGTACCAGAGGCATTCAGATTATTCCAGGCGATTCGCCGATAATGGCACAATCGGGCGACACCCTGATTTCGGCAATGCAGCTTAGTCTTCAGGACGAAGTAAATGACATGGTGGAACCCATCATGCGAAAAACCGAAAATCTCATTACCTCATTCGATACTGTGCTGAATGTGCTCAGCGATATTTTCAACAAAGAAACCCGCGACAATCTGACCGGAACGGTTTTGAGCCTCAGAAAGACAATGCAGAATCTGGAAAGTTCAACCCTGGCCATCGATACTTTGGTAGATGGTCAGAAAATAAGACTGGCAAGGATAATTTCAAATGTGGAGTCAATCAGCTCAAACCTGAAGGATAACAATGCAAACCTGAATCGTATCATCAGCAATGTAGCTATTTTAAGCGATTCTCTGGCTCAGGCCGATGTGGCAGGCACCATGGGCAAAGTAAACCGGGCTGTGAGCGGATTAAACTCCATTGTTCAAAAAATTGAACAGGGAGAAGGCTCTCTGGGCCAACTGGTTAACAACCAGAAAATGTACAATGAGCTTGAAACAGCATCCCGCGAACTGAATCTGCTGCTCGAAGATATGCGTTTAAATCCGGATAGATACATCCACTTCTCGGTATTTGGTCGAAGCCCAAAAAAGAATCAGTACCAGCAACCGCTGAAAGAAACTGAATAAATCACCTCATCCTCCGTCACAAAAATGCGACGGGGCAGACTGCCTCGCGGTACCTTCTCCTGCCTTCACCAACCGCTCGACCTCCGTGCACTCCCCTTGTCCCCATCTCACCTTGTCTCCGTGTCTCCGACTCACCTCTCACTTCTCACCTCTCTCCTTATCTCATTATCTCCATGTCTCCGTGTCTCCGACTCACCTCTCACCTCTCACCTCTTTCCAAATTCGCTTTTCATTCTTCACTTTTCACTTTTCACTTTTCACTTTTCACTTTTCACTTTTCACCTTAATAGCTTCCGATAAACAGCGCCCCACATTTTCAATGCTACAGGAATAATATGATCGGGAAAATCATAATCGGGATGATGAAGTGGAGGATGATTTTCACCGGCACCGATTCCAAACAAAACAGCTTTGCTTTGCAGGCCGAAATGCGCAAAATCTTCTGACCATCTGAATGGCAGCACAGCACTGAGCAACGCTGTCCCCGTTTCTTTTGCAGCTTCTTTCACCCATTTTACAGGTTCATCATGGTTGATGGTTGCCGGAAACTCTTCGGTATAAGTGATTTCAAAATCCAGCCCGGCACTTTGTGATGCCTTCATTACCATATCATCTGCAAGAGCGCATAACGTTTCCATATCCTCGTTCAGGTAAGCGCGCAAGGTTGCCATAAGAACCGCTTCTCCCGGCGAAGTACCGAACGAAGGCTTACCCATATTTGCATGAATAAGGGTGAGCATTACGAAATCAGTAAATTTTGCTGTATTTCCGTTTCGCGTTAATCCGGGCAGACCGGACATCAACTGTGCCATCACCGATGCAGGGCTTTGTCCTTTTTCAGGCTCAGAAGCATGAGAAGTGCGGCCTTTCAGCCTGATGATCATTCCGCACGATGCCGCAGCAAAAGTTCCGGCCCTTACCACTGCAGATGAAGCCGGAAAGCCGGGCAGATTATGTATTGCAAAGCAGTAATCCGGCTTAAGCAAATTAAAATCAGGATTTTCAAGAATTTCCTTAGCCCCTCTACCGGTTTCTTCAGCAGGCTGGAATAAAAGAATCAGTTTCCCCTTTTCAGGACGATTTGCAGCAACCTCCGAGGCAAATCCTGCAAGTATGGCTGTATGTCCATCATGTCCGCACTTATGCGAAACTCCCTGATTGGCAGATGCGTAAGGAAGATTTGAAGTTTCGTGAATCGGAAGTGCATCAATATCGGCCCGGAACAAAACCACCGGCCCGGGTTTTCCGCTATCAAATACGGCCCAGATTCCCTTTCCATCGGTACCTTTTTGAAGCAAATCAGGATTCAATTCTGCTAACAAAGTTGAAATATATTGTGTTGTTTCAGTTTCTGCTCCGGAAAGTTCAGGAAACTGGTGCAACTGATGTCTTAAATTTTTAACGTCTTCTATCATTGAAACTGATTTTTTGCAAAGATAGGCACCATATCAACTCAGGTATTAAATGACTGTAGTTTATATGGTATTTAAAATTGGACGGATGTAGTTTGTCCGAAACAGGTGGGAAAACTCAGCCAGATTGAATTGAATTACAAATTCAATGGTGGTTATTACAGAACTACGGACTCCTTTTAGCGGCGAAACTGAAGGTTCTGAAAAATCACACAAACTTCACAACGGCTGTTTTGTAAAATCGTGCTAAATTTGTGGCCGAAAAGATTTCGTTTTTAAATCAGACAATACAATATACCATGGGAAGAGCATTTGAATTCCGCAAAGCACGAAAAATGAAACGATGGGGCAATATGGCAAAGGTATTTACCCGCATCGGAAAAGATATTGAAATGGCTGTTAAATCAGGTGGACCCGATCCTGCCATGAATCCAAAGCTTCGTTTGCTTATTCAGAATGCAAGAAGCGAAAATATGCCGAAAGAGAATGTTGAACGTGCGATAAAAAGAGCGGTATCAAAAGACTCAACCGACTACAAAGAAGTGGTTTACGAAGGTTATGGCCCTCACGGAATTGCAGTGGTGGTTGAAACTGCCACTGACAATCCAACCCGTACCGTTGGCAATGTGCGCAGTTACTTTACCCGTAACGGAGGCAGTCTGGGAACCATGGGAATGCTCGATTTTCTCTTTGAACGTAAATGCTCGTTTAAGGTTGCCATGAAGGAAGGCATTGAAATCGAAGACCTTGAACTTGAAATGATTGACTACGGCGTAGAAGAGATTTTTGTGGATGAAGGCGAAATTCATATTTATTCGGAATTTACCAGTTTCGGCCCGATTCAGAAATATCTTGAAGAAAATCACTTCGAAATCAGAAGTTTTGCCTTTGAGCGGATTCCCAACGACACCAAAGCCCTTACACCAGAACAACAGGCCGATTTCGACAAAATGCTTGAACGCATGGATGATGATGAAGACATCACCAATGTGTTTCATAATATAAAATAAGGGATGTAGTCGGGCACTTGTTGCGCTGATTCATGCGACGCTGGCGCGCGTCCCCTGACGCGTGCCTCAGTGACGCGTACCTCAGCGACACGCGACAGCGACACGCGCCAGCGAAGCACTTACATCAGTTTGTCAAACGCCTGTTTCATTTGCAATAATGCTTTATCAACCACCGACCGTGGGCAGGCAAGGTTTATGCGCATAAAACCCTCTCCTCCCGGGCCGAATTGTTTGCCTGCATTCAATCCAAGTCCTGCATCATTTACCATAAAATCCATAAGTTGTACATCGGTCATTCCGGTTTCCCTGAAATCGAGCCATGCCATATAGGTTGCCTCGGGGCGCATAACTTTGACCTTTGGCAGATTTTCAGCGGCAAATTTCATCAGCTCACTGATATTTCCGTCGATATAGTCCAGCAACTCATCAACCCACTGATCGCCATGAGTATAGGCCGCTTCAGCAGCTATATTTCCAAACAGATTGCCCATTTCAACATGCAAAGACTCAATCACATTTTTATACTTTTTCAGCAGTTCAGGATTGCTGATGATAACCGAAGCAGTTGATAATCCAGCCAGATTAAAAGTTTTGCTGGGCGCCACCAATGTAATGGTCTGCGCTGCGATTTCGGGTGAAATTGCAGACAGCACCGTATGTTTGTAACCGATATTTACCAGATCACTGTGAATCTCGTCAGACACCATCAACACATTGTATTTCAGGCAAATGCCGGCCATTTTCTCCAGTTCATCTTTGGTCCATGCAGTTCCACCCGGGTTGTGCGGATTACAAAGCATCAGCATGGAAGCTCCTTCGCGACATAACTGCTCAAGGTTTTCAAAATCCATGTGATACCTTCCATTTTTTATAACCAAAGGATTGTAAACGAGTTTGCGGCCATGTTTTTTAACAGCATCAAAAAAAGGAAAATAGACCGGCGGTTGAACAATAATCCTGTCGCGGCGACGCGTAAAAGCCAGCGTACACATATTCAGAGCCGGAACAATTCCCGGAGAAAATGCGATCCACTCTTTTTTAACTTCCCAGTTATGCCTTCGGGAAAGCCAGGTAATGAGCGCAGAAAAATAGGAATCTGTTCTGATTGAATAACCCAGAATTTCATGCGATGCCCGATTACGAATGGCGTCCATCACAAAATCAGGAGTACGGAAATCCATATCGGCAACCCACATGGGAAGCACTGTTTCGTTTTTGAAGAACATTTCCCGCAAGTCGTATTTCACACATGCAGTATTGCTTCTTTCGATTATTTCGTTGAAATTGTATGACATATTTTAGGTTTAAAAGCCGGGAAATCAATTCATGATCCTTCCGGCAAAAATAGTTATTGACAATTAAGAAACACGATAATACATACAGTGTTTTTCATTTTATTCTTATTTATTGTATCGATAGAAAACTTATAGCGAAGGATTTTCGTTTTCGGCTATCAGGAATTACTTTACATTCAAATTACTATTTTTTTCATTTACAATGAGATGACCGTCAGAAAGCCGTATTTTTGCAAAACGACATGATTGCCCCTTTCATGGGAAATTCCGAAAATATTCCACGCAAATCAATTGATCTTTCAAAAGCACCCCCTGAGACTACTACCGTCTGCATAATGAAGCCGGCAGATCCTCAGGGTTTTAATATTCACCCATATTTCTGCACTGTCAATCCCAGCGGCTATCTTACCGCCAAAGGACGCATTTCGGAAGATGAGCAACTCGACCCTGAAAAAGGTCAGGACGTAGGTTCGCAAATTGCTGCCCTTGCAAATTCCATCGAAATGCAGACACTTGTCAAACGTTTCGCCCCGGTAAAAAGCAAACCCGGCAGCTTTCTGAAGGATATTGATAAGGATTATATGAAATCGGTGGTGATGCCTTTTATCGACAACACACTGTCAGAAATCATAAAACTTATCATTGCAAACAACATTCAGGTTTACATGCACGAAACATTGCCAAACCTTTATGAAAACGAGCAAGTAGTTATAGAACCCATACCTGCAAGAGCCCGTCTAAACTTTACCCGCACCGACGAAGGAACCAGTTATACCCTGAGTGCCTTTATGGGAAATAAGCAGATTGACCTTTTGCAGCCCGGCAATGCAATCATTACCAGAGACCCTTGCTTATTGCTTCACGAAAAGCACCTTTTATTTTTTGACTCTGAAATTGACGGGAATCTGCTGAGTCCTTTCCTCAAAAAGCAATCCATTGAAATTCCCAAACGCATTGAAAAGGACTATTTCGGGAAATTCATCCGTAAACTTGTCAACCGCTGCGAGATAGAAGCCGATGGATTTAAGGTAGAAACCATCAAACCAGAGCCTGAAGCTGAAATTACTCCGGATATTGACTGGCAGGGCAAACCCGTTCTGATACTCTCATTTGCGTATGGCGACAAAAGCATACAGCCCAACAACCCCAATAAATCCATCACCTCAATGTTTGCGGATAAAGATGGATTTGTTTTTTCGCGTCTGAAGCGTGAATTGGCCTGGGAAAAAGAGATGCAGAAAAAGCTGAAAAGCTTCGGACTTGCACAAAGCGCTGCAACTTATAAACTTCCCACAGAAAACAGTTCCTCGTTTCTGGCGTTGATCGACTGGTTGATTATACATCAGAGTGATCTGGCTGAAGCCGGATTCAAAATCAGCCAGCATCCGGAAAGAGGTTTTATACTGGCCAAAAGTACAGTCAGAACCAACATACGCAGCACCAACGATTGGTTCGATCTTAACGCAGTGGTAGAAGCAGGCAATTATTCATTTCCGTTTTTCAGACTAAGGGAAAATATCCTGAATGGAGATAGGGAATATGTGTTGCCTTCGGGTGAAATATTTCTGATACCCGAGCCCTGGATGACAGAATATACTGAGCTCATGATGTTTGCCGAAGGAATTGGCGACAAACCGCGTATCAGGAAACATCATTTTATGCTACTAAAGCCATTTCAGTTTCCTGAAGCGGAGGAATTAGCAGCCATAGTACATCCAAACATTTCGTCACCGCTTCCCGAGCTGCATAATGTAACGCTCCGTCCTTATCAGGAATATGGTTATCGCCGGATTTCGAACCTGTTCAGCAAAAATTTCGGAAGTATTCTGGCCGATGATATGGGGCTTGGAAAGACTTTACAGGCAATAGCGCTGCTTGCTGATTTATATCCTCAAACCGACGAAATTCAGATTCCGGAATCAAATCAGGACAAAGAATCCGGCCCTGGTCTGCAACTCGATATTTTTTCCGCTTTGGCACCAGCATCCGATATTTTGCATTCGGAAACCAAAGCATTTCCTGCCGTTTCAAAAACAGCCAGTCTGATTGTAATGCCGGCTTCGCTGATCCACAACTGGTATTATGAGCTGAAACGATTTGCCCCCTGGATAAGGATACATACTTATACCGGCCCGAACCGAAAGATCAATCAGCCCATGCTGAAGCGCGCAAATGTAATTCTCACCACTTATGGCACGCTTCGCAACGACATTGAAAAACTTGAAACATACAATTTTACTGTTGCCATACTCGACGAGAGTCAGCAGATAAAAAACCCTGCTTCATCAACCGCAAAAGCTGCTTTCAGGATTAAGTGCAAAAACCGTCTGGCAATGAGTGGCACACCTGTCGAGAACAGCCTGGCGGATTTGTGGTCGCAAATGCAGTATGTAAATCCGGGTATGCTCGGAAGCCTGAAAACTTTCCAAACGGAATATGTAAATCCTTCGCGGAAGCACATAAGGCAGGATGCCACAGAAAAGCTGAAACTGATGATTGCGCCATTTGTCATCCGCCGCACCAAAGCTGAAGTTGCCCCTGAATTGCCTCCGGTAAGCGAGTCGATAGCCTGGTGCACAATGACTGACCAACAGCAGAAGATTTATGAAACCGAAAAGTCGGGGATAAGAAATACGCTGCTGAGTCAATTGGCTTCCGGCGAACAAAACATGAATGCAACTCTGGTGCTAAAGGCTCTGATGAAACTGAGGCAGATTGCTTGTCATCCCACACTTGCAGGTGATGAAAATAATATCGGCAGCGGGAAATTTGAAGATGCAACCGAAAAACTGGAAACCCTGATTGCTGAGAATCACAAAGTTCTGATTTTTTCATCCTTTGTGAAACACCTTGACCTATATGAAAACTGGTGTCAGGAACATGACATAAAGTATTCGAAACTTATTGGATCAACTTCTAACCGCGAAGAAGTTGTAAATACCTTCAAGGAAGGTGATGACGTTCAGGTTTTCCTTATTTCGTTGAAAGCCGGAGGTGTAGGATTGAATCTTCAGGAAGCCGGCTATGTATTTCTGCTTGATCCGTGGTGGAATCCCGCGGCTGAAAGTCAGGCCATAAGTCGTTCACACCGCATTGGTCAGGACAAAAATGTGTTTGTTTACCGCTTTATCTCAACCGGGACTGTTGAAGAAAAAATCATACGGCTTCAGGACAAAAAGCGCAAACTTGCCGACAGTGTAATTCAATCTGAAGAATTTCTGGCGAAGCTGAGTACTGAAGAAATCAGTGAATTGTTTGAATAACAATCTGAACTGCGTTTCATTATTTGAAATTTAATCGTTTTATTCTTTCCTGCACGTGCCTGCCAAAGACAGATTTGAATTTAATCAAATGCATAACGTTTTGTATTTCGCCCTTTCAGGGCTTAGAAAGTAATTGCTTCATTACGATGGGCTTCACCCATCGTTAATGTATATCGCCCTTTCAGGGCTTTCATTATTATGTTTTCATTAAGATAAAGTGGTTCTTCCTATAGCTAATTCATTGCGCTCTTTCCAGACTTTTAATATGTATAGCCCTGAAAGGGCGAAATCTGATAACACAGTGGCGAAGCCCTGTGATACTGTGATGTAATACCTGAAAATAAGCCCTGAAAGGGCGAAATAACTTCCCACAAGAAAGTTAATCCTTCTCACTGGAAAGTGGAAAAATGCTTTCAAACTTTCTGAAGATGAACAAGGATGCTGTTTACACCTGTCATATCCGCATTATGCTCATTTTTTTTGAGTCTCAACTCCGCATGACATAGTATATAATTGATTGTGAATGTATTAAACAGGAGCAACGCTGACCCAACCCACCATGTCAAAATAATTTCGCTAAAGCGGATCAAAAAAAACCGATTCCTTAGGTTTTCTGTATAAAAGCTATTCTCAAAGCATACATTCCTATCGAAAAAAGCGCATCCGAAACCCTGAAAAAAAATTCCCGATTTTCATGGCTTAAGTCCAAGTCTTTGTTTACTTTCACCACCTGAAATGCAAGGCATTTTTGAGCAGAATTATTTATAAAAACGGAACCTGACCACAACTTCCAAAAACACTACAAGACACTCAGGGACAATTTGTTACATAATATTTCCCGAAACAAATGTAGCTTTTTTTGAAGTGGTGAAGCCTTTGTGGTTTTCGTCTGGTCAGCGTCATTTCAGGAAGAAATTGGATACCATTGCAATCGATTTCTGAAAACAAAAGACGTAGTAAAATGAATTGACCGGAAAAACTGCCCGGATTTTTTGAAAAAAAACGTGAAACAGGTTATCCAAAAACAGAAGAGTCAACAAGCTGAATCAAACAAAAACAACATAACCAAGAACTTAATTAAAATCACCTGAAATGAGTAACAACATTATGACAGCCGCACCTGAAAAAGTGCTTTTCAGCCAGACTGATGTAGAAGAACTGATGCATCGCTTTCATTATTCCGATGAAACCAAAGCCGTTATCCGTGAAGAAAACCTTCTGCCAACCGGTGTTTTGAGCCGTTTGCATGCCACCTTTCCGCAACATTCCGGTATGCGTGAAAAGGAAGAGTTTCATTTCAACGATAAAAAACAATACACAGGGTTAAATGGCTTCAGAGAAATCAATGCCATTCTTGAAGAAAATGGCATACACATCGGACATCTTGAAGAACGCGAACTGTTCATTCATGTTTACCGTTTCATGGCAACCAAGCATGTGCTGAATACGATCAACTGGGCAAACTTTGAAAAAGACTCCGTTTTTCAGCTGGTATTTCCGCAGCCTGGAATGATTCGCCCTGATGTTGCAAAAGCCTATCTGAGTGCATCATCCGAAGAGGAAAAAATGCAGATTGTGAAGGATTACATGAAGGAAACCAATCCACACGATGGTAAGCAACAGATCAATAAACCAACTTTCATCAATACCGATGGTGAAGCTGTTGTGGTTGAAGGCAGTCAGCACAAATATCCGCAATGCCAGTTGATTTTCGACGTACAAACCCAGAACTGCTTTGCTTTCTGCAATTACTGTTTCCGTCATGCTCAGGTGCGCGGCGATGAGGATATGTTTGTACAGAGGGACATTTCGCAGATTCATGATTATCTGAAACAACACAAAGAAGTGAGCGATGTGCTGATTACCGGTGGTGATGCCGGATATATCAGTGCCGATCGCTTCGAAAATTACATTACACCCATCATTGAAGATCCTGAGCTTGGCCATATCAAAACCATCCGACTGGGAACCCGCGTGCTGACTTTCAATCCCGAACTGGTGATTATGCCATCTTACAACAAGATGCTCAGTTTGTTTCAGAAGTTGTACGACAATGGAATACAACTTGTTTTCATGTCGCATTTCTCTACCCCGCGCGAGTTAATGAACCCCAGCACCGTAGCTGCAATCCGCAGACTTAAGGCGCATGGAGCAACAGTAAAAAGCCAGAGCCCCATTATGAACCACATCAGTCTGTTCTCCGACGAAAACGGCGAAGTAGATGTTGACCGTTCAGCACAAAACTGGATCGATCTCGGCAATCTGCTGGCGATGCTTGGTGTGGGATTCCACTCTATGTACTGCGCACGTCCAACCGGTGAGCATCACTATTTCACCCAACCGCTGGCAAAGATCAACGAAGTGTTCAGCAAAGTTTACAGGTCACTTGCTTCTATCAACCGCCCGTCGAGATACATTACCATGACCTCCTCAGCAGGGAAAGTGTCAATGCTGGGTACTGTTGATCTCAACGGCGAAAAACTGTTTGCCCTTAAGTTCAATGAAGCCCGTAACATGGAATGGATGGATAAGGTTTATCTTACCAGATATGATGAGCATGAAAACACAATGGCCAACCTGAAGCCTTATGGTGCTGACAAACATTTCTTTGAAGAAGAACTGAACGCCATTGAGTCACATCTGGAGTCATCCATCAAGACATCGCGCAAGAAATAGTTGACCTTAAAACTTTTATATGATCAACAAGGTAGCAAAGACAGCCGCTGAAGCTGTTGCTGATATTTTTGACGGAGCCACGATAATGATCAGTGGATTCGGAGAAGCCGGCAGCCCTATTGAACTGATACATGCCCTGATCGACCACGGTGCAAAAAACCTCACCGTAGTGAGCAACAACACCGGCAACGGGCACATTGGTCTTGCAGCGCTTATCGAAAACAAGCAGGTAAAAAAAATGATCTGCTCATTTCCAAGAACAGCCAATTCAATCGTTTTTCCGGAGCTTTACCGTCAGGGCGAAATTGAACTCGAACTTGTTCCGCAAGGTACGCTGGCTGAGCGCATCAGGGCCGGTGGCGCAGGAATTCCTGCATTCTTCACCCCTACTTCGGTAAATACTCCACTGGCCATTGGCAAGGAAACCCGGATTTTCGAAGGCAAACCTTACGTAATGGAATTCGGAATAAAAGCAGACTTTGCGCTTGTTAAATGCAAAACTGCTGACCGTTACGGAAATCTGTTGTTCAACAAAACTGCCCGGAATTTCGGTCCCGTGATGTGCATGGCTGCAAAATCAGCCATTGTGCAGGCTTCCGAAATCGTTGAGATTGGCAGTATTGATCCTGAAATCGTGGTCACACCCGGAATATTCGTAAAAAAAGTAGTTGAAATTACCCATCCTGTCAGTGAAAATCAACTGATCAGGGAGAACAGGAGGTACCCATGGTAGCAGAAATCAAAGGCTGGAATCGCGAACAAATGGCTCAGAAAATCGCCGGCGATATCCCCGATGGAGCCTATGTAAACCTTGGCATCGGACTACCCGAATTGGTTGCCAATTACATTCCCGAAGGCAGAGAAGTTATTTTTCATACCGAGAACGGATTGCTGGGTGTTGGCCCTTCGCCTGCCAAAGAAGATGAGGACGACGAACTGATCAATGCCGGCAAAAAACCGGTTACAACCATCAAAGGATCCTGCTTTTTTCATCATGCCGACAGCTTTGCGATGATTCGCGGCGGTCATATCGACATTTGTGTGCTTGGCGCATTTCAGGTGTCAGAAAACGGAGACCTTGCCAACTGGTCAACCGGTGAGCCTGGCGCAATTCCTGCGGTTGGCGGTGCAATGGATCTGGTGGAAGGTGTAAAAACCATCATCATTTTTACCCAGCACAACACCAAAAACGGTGAACCTAAAATTGTGAAAGAATGCACCTATCCCCTTACAGGTAAAGGAGTAGTCAGCCATATTTACACCGATTATGCCGTAATTGATGTCACCGATAACGGAATGTTTGTGCGGGAAATGGCCCCCGGAATTGACTTTGAATTCCTGAAAAGCTGCACAGAAGCTGAACTGAAACAATATTAATCCAACCAATCAAAAATATCTACAAGCCATGTCAATACTGCAAAATGAATTGATAAAAGCCAAAGAAACCGAGGAAGAATTGTATAAAAAGGCCTGCGAAGTTATGCCGGGCGGTATCAGCCGCAATGTGGTGTACCGCAAGCCTCACCCTTTTTATGTTTCTGAAGCAGCCGGCTGCTATGTAACCGATATTAACGGAGCAAAAAAGGTTGACTTTGCCAACAACATCGCTTCTCTGATTCATGGTCATGCACATCCGGCCATAGTGGAAGCTGTTTGCAACCAGATTAAGAAAGGTACCGCTTATACCATAGGCACTGAGATTGAAATAGAGCATGCTAAATTGCTGTGCGACAGGGTTCCAGGATTTGACAAAATCCGTTTTATGAACTCTGGAACTGAAGCGGTGATGGCGATGATTAAAGCAGCCCGTGCTTATACCGGCAAACCTAAAATTGCCAAAGCCGAAGGTGGTTATCATGGCAGTTTCGACACTGCTGAAGTAAGCCAGAGTGCTTCGCCTGCAACCTGGGGCGACATAAACAGTCCAAATAGTGTGCCTCACGTTCCCGGAACCCCGCAAGGCATTCTCGACAATGTTGTGATTTATCCTTACAATGACATTGAGCGCACCATTAACATTCTGAATCGGAATGCTTCAGACATTGCCTGTGTTATCATTGATCCGGTTCCGCATCGTATTGGAATGGTGCAGGCTACACCCGAATTTGTAGAAGCTGTTTACAACTGGACACGTCAAAACAATGCATTGCTTTGCTTTGATGAAGTAATCTGTTTCAGGGTAGCGTACGAAGGTGCTCAATCCAACTACAAGGTGAAACCCGATCTCACATCGCTCGGAAAAATCATCGGTGGCGGATTCCCTATCGGCGCATTTGCCGGCAGAAAAGAAATAATGAACATCCTTGATCCGGGTGGAAATGATTACAGATTCCCGCTTTCCGGAACATTCTCGGCCAATCCGGTTTCAATGACCGCTGGTAAAATAGCAATGGAAATGCTCACCCGTGATGCCATGGACAAACTGAACAAAAACTCTCAGATTGCCATCAACCAGATTTACGAAGCAGGTAAACTTGCCGGCATTCCGCTGAGCATCACCGGAAAAGGATCAATGTTCAAAGTCCATTTCAGGGAAACTGCACCCACTACATACCGCGATTGCTATGAAGATGCGCACACAAAAAAGATCATGAACCTTTTCCTCGAAAAAATGTACGAAGAAAATATCATAATGATCAACTCATGTTCATGTGTACTCTCCACGGTGGTTACCCAGACAGAAATTGATTTGCTGAGTGAGGCTATGCTGAAGAGTTTCAAACACATTAAACCTCATCTGGAAGTTTAATTGAATAACGTCTCATTCTAGAACAATACTGCGCCATTACACGAATGTCACACTGAGCGGGTCCGATAGCTATCGGAACGAAGTGTTCTAACACCATTTTTTACTTTTTACTTTAATCAAACCATGAAAGAAGTATTTATCTGCGACGCAATACGCACACCTGTCGGCCGCTATGGCGGATCATTGTCATCTGTCAGAACCGATGATCTGGCTGCATTGCCCATCAAAGCCATTCTTGAACGAAATCCAGGTATCGACCCGGCATTGATCGACGATGTAATCTTTGGCTGTGCCAATCAGGCTGGTGAAGATAACCGCAATGTGGCTCGCATGGCATTACTTCTTGCTGGCTTGCCTTACGGAGTTCCCGGGGTAACCGTTAACCGCCTTTGCGGATCGGGAATGGAAGCCATCGGTGCGGCAGCCCGCGCCATCAAAGCCGGCGAAGCAGAACTGATTATTGCCGGTGGTGTTGAAAGCATGACCCGTGCTCCTTTTGTTATGGGAAAAGCCACTGAAGCCTTTGCCCGTCAGAATGAAATTTATGACACCACCATCGGCTGGCGTTTTGTAAATAAGAAACTTGCTCAGCTTTATGGCGTGGATTCTATGATAGAAACCGCTGAAAATCTGGCACAGGATATGAACATCAGCCGTGAAGATCAGGATCTTTTTGCCTACCGCAGTCAGTTGAAAGCCAAAGAAGCAAAAGAGAAAGGTTTTTTCACCAGTGAAATTATTCCGGTTTCTATTCCTGTTGCAAAGTCAAACCCAATCATTTTCAGTGAAGACGAATATCCTCGTCTTACTCCGCTTGATAAACTGGCTACGCTGAAAGTAATCACCCGCCCCGGTGGAACCATTACTGCGGCCAATGCTTCAGGTGTGAATGATGGTGCTGCCGCATTGATTATTGCTTCTGCTGAAGCTGTTAAAAAATACAACCTCAAACCACTTGCCCGCGTTATTGCCATGCAGAGTGCGGGTGTTCCTCCCAGAATCATGGGAATCGGGCCGGTGCCGGCAACACAGAAATTACTGAAACTTACCGGACTTTCTCTCGGCGATTTTGAAGTGATTGAACTGAATGAAGCCTTTGCAGCCCAATCTCTGGCCTGCACCCGGCAATTGGGACTTGCCGATGATGATCCACGCATAAACCCATTGGGTGGAGCCATTGCCATCGGCCATCCGCTGGGCATGAGCGGGGCACGCATTGTCACCACTGCAGTGCATCAGCTGCAACGCAATCAGCTTAGCAAGGCACTGTGCACAATGTGTATTGGTGTTGGACAAGGGATTGCTATAGCTATAGAGAGGGTTTAGTATTGTTATTGCTGCCTTCAGGTGAACGTGGTTACAGGGGAAATAAGGTTGGGAAGAAAAATTAAGGTTGGAGATGTTTGGGTAGGTTGTCTGTTACTAAGGTTTGGAAGATAATTTAAGGTTGACCTTGCTAACAATAAACCAGAGTGATATTTTCAACTTTTCTGACCTTGAATTAGGATAACGAATAACATTACCCTTGTCTGACTGGCCAATGTGATCTAACCATTCAATTTGATTTGTCAGCCAGGCTCAACCTCAACTTCAACCTCAACTTCTGATCAAAGCAAAAATTAACCTTAATCACTCTTAATAACCTTAGTAACAAAACTGACCCCAAAGATTTTTTAACCTTATTTTACTCTTCAGAACCTTATCAGGTAAAACACTTTTTTTACAAGGGAAATAAGGTTGGGAAGAAATATTAAGGTGGCGGTGATCCGGTGGGTTGTCTGTTACTAAGGTTTGGAAGATAATTAAAGTTGATCCTGGTCAAAACAAAATTGCCCTTTTCAGCTCATCATTACATTGTCGTAGATCCCTTGTGAATGTATAACAAATAAGTAACGCTAACCGCAACACCCATGTCACACTAAGTTCGCCGCGGTAAATCGAAGTGCCTGAAAAGTTTTTAATCCGATTGTAATCTTTTTCCAATTTCTTCGTCTAAAAATTTACACATCCCCGAATCCTTCCGGGGATTTGTTTGTTTTAATTAATTAACCATATTTATTAACCAATTCCAGCACATATGAAAACAATCCTTTTACTTCTTTTAACCATGACACTGACCTTTGCAGGCTTGCAGACTTCAGCTCAGACAAGCCAGATGCCTCCCCTGCTCGACCGTGAGCTCTTCTTCGACAATCCGGAAATATCCGGCGGACAACTATCCCCTGATGGTGCATTTATTTCATTTATCAAACCTTTGAACGGAGTAATGAACATCTGGGTAAAAAAACTGGAGGACCCCTTTGAAGCTGCACGACCGCTCACCGCTGACACAAAGCGCCCGATCCGTTCCTATTTCTGGTCGAGAGACGGAAAGTTTATTTTATATGTTCAGGACAAAGGCGGAGATGAAAATTTCAACATATACGCAGTAAATCCGGCTGAGAATCCCCAGCCCGGCGCTGAAGTTCCGCTTAACCGCGACCTTACCAACCTTACAGGGGTCAGGGTTCAGATACATGCCGTTCCAAAAACCGATCCTGATGCCATTTACATCGGACTGAACGACCGCGACCCGGCCTGGCACGATCTTTACAAAATGAAACTTTCTACCGGAGAGCGCACGCTTATTCGCCAGAATTCCGGCGAAGACCGCATCACCGGATGGATTTTTGACTGGGACGACAACCTGAGAATGGCCAGTCGCTCCAATATGGATGGCAGCAACGATCTGCTCAGGGTTGATGAAAACGGGTTCACCCCGGTTTATTCAACCAATGTTTTTGAGATGGCTTATCCTGCCGGATTCCACAAAGACAACCAAAAAGTTTATCTTGTTACCAACAAGGGCGACAATGTGGATCTCACCCGCTTGATTCTATTTGACCTGAAATCACTGAAAGAAGAGTTTATTGAAGATGATCCGCTGAAACGCGTTGATCTTGGCAATGTTGCTTTTTCGGATGTAAGACGCGAAATACTTTTCACTACCTACGAAGACGACCGCACCCGATATAACTGGAAAGACAAAGAATTTGAAGCTGACTATAAGCTGATTGAAGAGCGGCTTCCGGGTGTTGAACCTTACTTCGCCCGCACCACTGCTGATGAGCGCTTCTGGATTATTGGTTCATACAGCGATGTTGATCCCGGAACTACTTACCTTTTTGATCGTGAGACCAAAAAACTCACTTTCCAGTATCGTCCACGGCCAAATATTCCGGTTGATCAAATGGCAAACATGCAGGCCATTCGCTACAAATCTTCTGATGGACTTGAAATTCCGGCATTCCTTACATTGCCTAAAGGTGTGGAAGCTAAAAACCTTCCGCTGATTGTGATGCCTCACGGAGGACCATGGGCGCGAAGCGGCTGGGGATTTAATTCCTATGCACAGTTTCTGGCAAACCGCGGTTATGCGGTGCTTGATCCCAACTTCAGGGCATCCACAGGTTATGGAAAAAGTTTTGTAAATGCAGGAAACAATCAGTGGGGCCGCAAAATGCAGGATGACATTACCTGGGGCGTAAAATACCTGATTGATCAGGGAATTGTGGATGCCAAAAAGGTCGCCATCATGGGTGGATCTTATGGCGGATATGCTACACTGGCTGGCCTTGCATTTACTCCCGATGTTTATGCATGTGGTGTTTCCATTGTTGGTCCGTCAAATCTGATCACCCTGCTTAACTCAATTCCGCCTTACTGGGAATCCATACGCAAGGTATTTCATGTACGCATGGGCGACCCATCCACACCGGAAGGACTGGAAGATCTGAAAAAGATGTCGCCACTGTTCTCTGCCGATAAGATAACTTCGCCTTTGCTGGTTGTTCAGGGAGCCAATGATCCCCGGGTAAAACAGCACGAATCTGATCAGATTGTTGTTGCTTTGCGCGACCGTGGATTTGCTGTGGAATACATAGTTGCACCCGATGAAGGCCATGGCTTTGCCAACCCCGTAAATAATATGGCCATGCTGGCTGCTACCGAGAAGTTCCTTGCCAAACATCTGGGTGGTCGTTATCAGGAAAGCATGAAACCCGATGTTGCTGCCAGATTGCCGGAAATTACCGTTGATCCGAAAACCGTAGTTTTGCAGGAGGTGGAGAAATAAAGAAAACCAAGCGTCTGCTTTTAAACACCAACGCCCGGGAGAGATTCCGGGCGTTGTTGTTAATTGATAATTAAGCCATTAGATTAGTATGCAGTTGCAGATTGAATTAACCTGATTTCTTTCCTTAAGCCACCAAATTCTATTAAGATTCGGGTAAAATGTTTGTTAAATTCCTTACTTTCGTATTGGAATTGCCAATACACGCACCCAATGTGATTTAGCTAAAGAAAAAATATGAACACAAGTAACGAAAATGAGCCGGTAGTTGTATTTGCGGGCAATGCATGGCAGGCCGGATTGCTCAAAAGCCTTCTGGAAAATGCAGAAATAGAAGCATTTTTGAAAGATGAAGTCATTGGAACCTTAAATCCGTGGTGGACAGCATCTGGTGGTGTGGGTTCAGTTAAAGTGGTGGTTGATGCGGAAAATTTTGATAAGGCAATGCTTGTCGTTGAAGAGTTTGAAAGCAATCTGAAAGAGGAAAAGACTACTGAGCTCAACCACAATGACGAGCCCGAAACAGATGCTTAGACCTTACCGGGAAAGATTACTTTCGTGTTTTTCAGAAACTTGGTTATTGTAAAATGTCTTGCCAGCAGGTTCTCCCCCGGTGCCTGAGCTCAGTCGAAGGCTGAGGGGGAGTTAGAGGGGGTACTCATATTGAGAAGTTATTTTAATAAAAATTTATTAAACTATTATGCAAAACAAAATAGAAACAACCAGACTCATCATTTCAGATGCAACTTTGGATGAGTGTGATGAACTGCAGTCCATCTGCGAAACCTGGGAGGATAAAAAACTGATGGAAGGCGAAGATTTTGAACCGGACTTTATAAAAAAATGCCTGACCGTGGGCGATCTGCCTCCTTTACCCCATGCCTCAAAGGATAATTACAGACTCAAGTCCATCTTATTGAAAGAATCCGGGAAGCTGATTGGGTTTACCGATTTGTATTTCGGTTACCCCGATGAAGAAACCGCATGGATAAGCATATTTATGATTTCTAAAGATTATCGCAAGAGTGGTTATGCACAGGAAGCCATTGATTCTATTTTTACTGAGTGTTCCAAAGCTGGTTTTAAAAACATCGGGATCGGGGTATTTCTGAAAAACTGGAGAGGGCTAAGGTTCTGGACAAAAGCTGGCTTCACAGAAGTAACCGGCATTTCAGGAAATGCAGAATACAGCGAAAATACATTTGCTTTTATCAGGCTTTTGAAAAGCATATAAAACTACCTCAAACCCATATTAAAATCAATTCATTGAACAAGCCCGCTTAATGTATGTTTAAACTGATGTTACTGCAAAAAAGTCTTTTACTATAAACTTTGCAACAATTTTCCGTTATGGCTGATCAATCTCTTTACCCTGCAATCTGTCCGCACATAGCAATGTGTTGCTGTATTTTTTCGGAATACCGGAAGAGTTTTGCTTTGGAGCGTTAATAGATTAACATATCGCAATAAAACAGCAAATGCCCTTCCGTTAAACGAGAGGGCATTTTTTGTGACAGATTTTAAAACTAAAACAACAAAAAGAAAAGGAACATAAACACATGGCACACCCGATTTTTGAACACAACGCCAGATTCGTCAAGTTATCTTTCGACAGAAAACTTCTGTGTAATTGGGCTGATGAATTGTTTGAATGGCTTTTTTGCATTCATCCGGCTTATGCCGATAAGAATACTTTTATCTATAAGGAGATTGAACTGAAACAAAAACTGACTGAGTTTATAGATCAGACCAATCGATGCAATGTCAGTGCAGAGGTGTTTATTGAACCGTTTTTCAATAAATTGCCACGGATTCATGCTTTGTTAAGAGATGATCTGGAAGCTTTTTACAGATTTGATCCCGCGGCGGCTTCAATGGATGAAGTTTTGTATGCCTATCCCGGATTTTTTGCAATTTCGGTGCATCGGCTGGCTCATGAACTGTTCCGAATGAAAGTGCCGCTGATTCCCAGATTATTGTCAGAATATTCACACAGCAAAACCGGTATCGACATTCACCCGGGCGCTTCTATCGGTGAGCGTTTTCTTATCGATCATGGAACCGGTGTGGTCATAGGCGAAACATGTGTGATTGGAAACGATGTGAAAATTTATCAGGGCGTTACGCTTGGAGCTTTAAGTGTGAACAGAGAAAGTGCAGAAACAAAAAGGCATCCTGCCATCGGAAACAGGGTGGTGATTTATGCCAATGCAACCATTCTCGGCGGAAATACCCTTATCGGCGATGACTCAATAATCGGCGGAAATGTCTGGATCACACATTCAATTCCACCTCAATCGCTGGTATTCCACAAAAGTGAAATCGTGATTAAAAACAACAACGTTTTTCCTGAACCACTAAACTTTGTCATTTAACAAAAACTCAAAACCATGAAAGCGAACAACATATTAGATACCATCGGGAACACCCCGCATATAAGGATCAACAAACTTTTTGGCAAAAAGCACGAAGTCTGGATCAAACTGGAACGAAATAATCCGGGCAACAGCATCAAGGACCGGATAGCCTTGTCCATGATCGAAGATGCTGAGAACAGAGGCATCTTAACCAAAGACAGCGTCATAATTGAACCGACATCCGGCAATACCGGAATTGGACTTGCGCTGGTGGCTGCGGTTAAAGGCTATAAACTGCTTCTTGTCATGCCTGAATCGATGAGCATTGAACGGCGGAAGTTAATGGCGGTTTATGGTGCTCAATTTGAGCTGACTCCCCGCGAAAAAGGCAT
>Ga0351839_1037_pt1 | contig 26668 bp, 20 predicted proteins | sample BONcelHFGM3001E4_FD_206881 | JGI IMG/M metagenome (GOLD analysis project Ga0351839, IMG submission 206881) | Enriched cells from coal bed in the Powder River Basin, Montana, United States - BONCAT cells FGM rep1 HSBNCT.FGM.300.1.E4 ... | reverse complement strand
CAAAACTGAACTGCAGACTTTTTCCCAATCAACAACGGCTAACACCAACGTGTTTTTAAATCATCATCGTCTCCCTTTTTGCAGGTCTTACACCAGTGTTTATTGGTTTCTTACACGGTTGTAAACCTGTTTATATATACGGCAGCTCCTGTTTGTATTGCTTAATCGTCTTGGCTGTTATTGATCAACCGGCCGCCACAAATTTAAACAATCATGATCTCGACACCGCTTTCTATAAGTGCCTTTCTGCAATTTTCAGGAACCGCATCGGTGATAACCAGGGCTATGTCCAGCAAAGGCATGAGCGAGACCACGCCGCGCCTGTTGAATTTTGATGAGTCAGTCAGTATGATGCGCCGCTTTGCGCTCTTGGCCATCGCCCGCACTGCTTCAGTGCGCAATAGGTTCACATTGGAAAAACCCTGCTCGGCATCAAATCCGTCCGTGCCGATAAAAAACTTGTCTACAAAAAATTCGCGTGCGCATACCCTCACCAGGGGACCTGTCATTACTTGTGCGTCGGGTTCGTAATAACCGCCCAAAAGCACTGCACGCGCGCCTGAAAAAGACCGTATATGCGCCGCAATGAACGCTGAATTTGTGATGATGGTAATGTCGCGCTTTTTTGCCGCAAGCTCAGCAGCGAGCATTGCACAGGTCGATCCGGATTCGATCATGATCGTTTCTCCGTTTTCAACCATCTCCTCAGCCATGTGTGCAATTCTTTTTTTTATCTCATAGTTAAATGACATCCTGTAATTGACGTCGTCCTGGGAAACACGCAAGGCAAAACCGTGCTGGCGCCTTAAAAGCCCTTTTTCCTCCAGAGCCGCGAGGTCTTTGCGAACAGTCACCGCCGAGACATCGAGCATCTGCGCCAATATAGCCACATCAAGGCTTCTTGATTCGTTGAGCATATCCAAGATTTTAAGACGACGTTCGTTCATCATCAAAGCACCTGCTCTGTCCTTGCAATAATATCATCCTGTGTCTGGCGCGAAAGCACATTGAAAAACGCCGAGTAGCCCGCCACGCGGACGATCAGGTCTCCGTGTTTCTCCGGGTGCTCCTGGGCATCAAGCAGCGTCTCGCGCGACACCACGTTGTATTGTATATGGAACCCATGCAGCGAATCGAAAAAAGTACGGATAAGCAGCAGCAGTTTCTCACGGTCCCTTTGATTTGCGAGCATCGTCGGCACAACTTTTTGATTGAGCAGTACGCCGCCCGTGATTTTTTCTGTGCGCAGCTTGGAAACGGATTTCAAAACGCTTGTCGGGCCGTTGACATCCATAGAATGGGTCGGAGAACAGCCTTCCGCCAAGGGTTCTCCGGCGTAGCGTCCGTCAGGAGTCGCCAGCGTATTTGCCCCTTGGGGTACGTTCGCAGATATCGAAGAGGTGCCGGCATAGTACACACCGCCGATAGGCCCGCGGCCATAGCGCGTGTTCTTGTATTTGTTAAGCTCATCGATATAACTGTCATAGCCCTTGACCACGAGCGCGTCTACGTAGTCGTCATCATTGCCGTATTTGGGCGCCGCGAGCAGCAGCTGCCGGATACGCTCACCCTCTTCACCTTCAAAGTTGCTCAACAGCGCATTCCACAGTTCAGCACGCGTCATGGTTTTTTCTTCATAGACGCATTTTTTGATTGCCGCCAGCGAATCTCCCAAGTTGGCAATGCCGACCTGAAGATCGCTGATAAAGTCATAGACGGCACCGCCTTCTTTTAAGTGCTTCCCTCTGGCAATGCAATCGTCAGTCAGCGCTGAGCACAGTATATCAGGGACTTCCTGTTCGATCACCATATCCGCAGAAGAGTCGAGAATCACAGCCTGCCTGCAGAATTCGCGAATGAAGACATCCCATGCGTGCATCACTTCATCGAAGGTTCCCATGTCAAGAAAATGCCCAACGCCGCTAAATACACGCTTTGCGCTTTGAATATCGACGCCGTCGTTGAGCGCGATCATCAATGTTTTGGGGAAGTTTAAAAAGCTCATGCCCGTGCAGCGGTAACCCCATTTGCCGGGAACCGCAACTTCAACGCAGCCAATGGCGCTGTAATTCATAGCATCATCTTTTTTAACACCGAGGTTTATAAACGACGGTATGATGATCTCATCGTTGTTGAACGCCGGCATTCCAAAGCCGCAGCGAATCACTTCTATGCATTCGCGCATGAATTCGTTGCTCAGTCCGCTGTGGTAACGCACCGTCAGGTTGGGTTGGGGCAAATGGCACCGCGCCACGCTCTTCAATATTAGATAGCTTAACTCATTGACCGCATCCTTGCCGTCCGCCGTCTGCCCGCCGATCGTGACATTCTGATAAAGCGGGCTGCCCGCCGAAAAACGCGTATGCGACCAGCTTCTTATTTTGTTGATGGATATCGTTTTGAGCCAAAGGTTCTCGAGAAGCTCTAAGGCCGCCTCTTCCGCCATGCCTTCCGCTTTGCTTTTCAAGTAGTACGGATAACAAAACTGATCAAGCCTCCCGTACGAAAGCGAATGGCCGTTAGACTCTATCTGCAGTATCAAATGGATCAACCACACGCTTTGCAGCGCTTCATGGAAGGTCTCGGCAGGATATCTGGGTACTTTCCGGCAGATCCGCGCGATCTCTAAAAGCTCTTCGGCGCGCTGCACAGAAGCCGTTTTGGCCTGCTCTTCAGCCAGGTCCGCGAATCGGTTTGCAAAGGCTTCCACGGCGTCAAGCACGATCAAAATGGCACGGTAAAAATAACTTTTTTTAAGATCTGCAAATTCGGCAAGATTGAGTATATTCTGCGCAGCCAGGGTTTGAGCCCTCACGCCTTCGATGCCTTCGCTTAGAATCCTGCTGTAACTGACCGCAACATGCGCGTCGCCTGACGTGATGTTTCCCTCCGTCTTGATAATGCCCAGATCATACAGCAGCCGCGAATCCGCAGGGAAAGCGGCATAGCCCTTGTCCTTTAATGTGCGCCCCTTCCAGTATGGGTATATGTCTCTAAGTATCTGTTTATTCTCTTCTGTAATGGTGAACCGGTCCCCATCCCTTTTTTCGAATTCATCAAGTTCCGCGACGACCCAGTCTATAGCATATTCAGGGAAAATAGGTGCAGCCCTGTTTGCGCTTGCATGGTTGCCGACGATCAGTTCGTCCGGATCAATAAATATTGACATGTTGCGCAATACAGCATCCACCATATACGCGCGTTTTAAAACAACCTGATCCTGTTCATGCGCTCTGTAAGCTTGCGTTGTGTAAACGGCCCTTTGCGTACAGACAGCAGGCTGTGTGCCCATTATCCTTTTTCGTATCGCTGCTGTTCTTGGGTGCAGTTCACCAAAATAACTCATTATATATCTCCCAAAAAAATTTAACCAAGAATAAGCTCTGCGGCGCCCGTGATGCCAAAATCTTTTTCAATCTCCGCGAATCGGAAATGGACCGGCTGCGGTATATGATTGTATCTGTCAAATTCTTCTCTAATGCGCCCAAAAAGCGCTTCGCCAAAGTTACAAAGGCCTCCGCCAAAAACAAACAGATCGATATTGAGCAGCTGATAAATGTTAAATACACATACGGCAAGGTAGTGCGACATGTTCTTAACAGTCTCTATGGCCAGCCTGTCATTTTTATTGTAAGCTTTTAAAATTTCGACGCAATCGATTTCTTTTGAATCGGCCAGTATACTCTCTTCCCCCTCCGCAAGACGCGCTTTGACGTGTACCGGAGCGTACTTGCCCGAAACATACGACATAAAACAGCCGTGATTCCTGCATCCGCAAAGCAGCCCTTCGTCAGGTGTTATAAGCATATGCCCGCATTCTCCGGCCCAGCCGTAGCTGCCGCGAAACACTTTTCCGTCAATGACGATACCGCTGCCTATGCCCGTTCCGACTGCCACATAGACCATATGCCTGCTGCCGCGGCCTGCGCCGCGCCTGTGCTCCGCAAGTGCGGCCACGTTGCCGTCGTTATCCAAAACGATTTGTACAGGCAGGCGCTCGGCAATATAATCACGCATTGCAAAATCCCTGATGTTGGTCATTGAGGCCGTCATGCATACAAAGCCTTTGTCGAAGAGTATAAACGAAGGCATACAGACGCCCACACCTTTGAGCTGCTCAATCCTGAGCCGATTTTTATCAAGCAGAATATTGACATTTTCAACGATAGCATCCGAAAAGGCCGGGCCATCCGCTTTGATATCGGTGGGATGCTGGATCCTGTCTACCAGCATGCCCTCACTGTTAAAAAGGCCGTATGCGACTTTTGTGCCGCCTGCATCAACGCCAATGACATATTTTTTTTGCAATGCTGATACTCCATTTAGATTTGTTATTTATTATATATGAAGTAGTTTCATATGTCAATTCACATTTTATTTTTATAATTATATTTACCTTCATATGAAACCTATGGTATTATAATTCGTAGTTTATGGCACAAGCCTTCCATGCAACGGCCAATGATAAAGGAGACATATTTGTGAAAGCTTTGATCTTTAATATCCAGAGATTTTCGCTTCATGACGGGAAAGGTATACGTACCACGGTATTCTTCAAGGGCTGCAATCTGCGGTGCAACTGGTGTGCCAACCCCGAGTCGCTCTCTTTGGAACCGGAATTGATGCAGGGCAAACCAGTCGGTAAATATTATACGGTTGAGGAATTGATGGCCGAGATATTGAAAGACAAGCCGTTTTACGATAAGAGCAACGGCGGCGTCACTCTTTCCGGCGGCGAGCCTCTTCTGCAGGCGGATTTTGTTTCCGCACTTTGCGATGCTCTTCACGCCTCAGGTATCAATGTCGCCATTGAAACGGCCGCAAGCGTTCCAAAGGCGATATTTGCCAAGATATTAAAGAAATGCGATCATGCATTTATCGATTTAAAGCATTGGGACGTAAATAAGCATCTTGAAGGCACCGGTACTGACAACCGGCAGATACTTGCCAACATCCGGTATGCGCTTGCCCACAAGCTGCCGGTGACGCTCCGCATCCCGATCATTCCCGGCTACAATGATTCCCGCGCTGATGCCCTGGCCTTCTCAGAGCTGTTAAAGACGCTTGGCGCATCAGATGTGCAGCTTTTGCCGTTTCATCAGCTTGGCGAAAGCAAGTATACCAGGCTAGGCATGCCTTATGAATATTCGGGCATCCCGCAGCTTGGCGAAGAAAGCCTTGAGGAGTACTCAAGGATACTGTCCGATGCGGGCATCAAGATACAAATCGGCGGTTGACGGCAGCCTGCCCGTTTTTTACCGCCTTTTAAGCCTTCGCACAAGAGGCTTAACACAAACCGGCGCAGGCACGTGTGTATCGGTTTTTTTCGTCAGTTGCCCGGTGCTGGTGTCAATTTCAAAGACGACAATGTTGTCGCTGTCCTGATTCGCACAAAAAAGATAATGCCCCGTTGCGTCGATCGCAAAGTTTCTCGGCGTTTTCCCTCCGCATGGCGCAAAGCCTTCAAAAGAAAGTAAACCGCTGTCAACATCAATACGGAAGATCGCAATATTGTCAAGGCCGCGGTTGGAGCAATATAGGAACTGGCCGTTTGGCGTGATATGAAGGTCTGCGCTGATGTTGCCCTCTCTGGCTGCGCCTGCCGGCACGGCGGACACCTTTTGTATTGTGCCAAGCGTTCCTGTCCCCTTGTCAAATGCGGCCACAGATACCGAAGAATCGAGTTCGTTGACGATATAGCAGAATCTCCCGTCTGCGCTGAATTCACAGCATCTTGGGCCTGCGCCCGCTTGTGCCGCAAAATCCGTCATGCCCGCGTCTGAAAGCGGGGTGCCCGCGTCTTTGTACCTGTACGCTCTGACAAGATCCGTGCCAAGATCGCATATGTATGCATACTTTGCGTCTTTTGAAAACGTTGCGGAATGCGCATGCGGCCCTGCCTGCCTTTCGGGGTTTGCACTTTTGCCTTCATATTGTATGAATTGTGCCGTCATGCCGAGCGCGCCGTCCTTTTGGATCGGATATACGCTTAAGCTTCCGCTTGAATAATTACTGACCACCAAAAACCTGCCGTCCGGGCTTATAGCCGCATGGCACGGGTCTGTGCCTCCTGTGGCTGACTGGCCGATGGGTTCAAGGCTCCCGTCTTCCCGGACAGAAAACGCACTGACTGCCCCCGACGGTTTGCCCATAAATACCTTGAGCTCGTTGACTGCGTACAGCTTCGCAGTATCGCTGTCCACAGCGAGGTAGGATGGGTTGTCAGCCTTCGTGATGCTTTTTAGTTTGAGCTCTACGCTATCCGTGTCAAATTCATATAAGTAGATGCCTTCTCCCTTCCCCTCAAAGATCTGTCCGGTGCCGAACTCTATCGGGAGGGTATAAGTGCCGACATATACGTCCTGTTTGATTCCCATCTTTGTTTTCTTCCTTATCGAATTAATAGATCCGGCCGCTCTACCGTCATCCCGTTTTTGGCCTTGATTTTTACTGACGGCCAGTTGCGAGAATCGGTCAGCACTTCAAATCCGTTTTTGCTGACCAGGATCGTGTCCTCAGATTTTGTCCCCGTGATGGACGGATTCCAGGTGAACGCCTGATTGTTATGGACATGCTCATGATGCTTCGGCGTCGCGAGAAAATCCCTTGTTGCATATCCCGTCGGCCCGCCCTGATGCAGCAGCTTCCATTCGTCTTTGTAACCGGCCTCTTCATATTCGCCGGTAATCACTTTGAAGATATCGGCGATGCTTCTGCCGACAACAGTATTAACAATCACCTCTGCGTCGATTTTTCTGACGAGCTCAAACTTGCGAATAAGTTCTTCCGGCGGATTGCCAAAATGTATGAACCGCGTCAAATTCGCAAACAGCCCGTATTTCCTGCCGCAAAGAACCACCATTGCGTATTTGTCGATTTTCTTGTCCGTGTCGACAGGGTGGCGGTATTTGAATATCCGTCTGTCAGACGCCACCAAGGCTACGGATGCTTCAATGCCAAACCTCATGACTTTGCCGGCAAGATTTGCGCATACCTCCTGCTCCGTATCGCCCGGCAGGATCTCTCTGCATGTTTGCTCCACCGCGTTTGTGCAAATCAAAGAGAGCTCTCTGTAGCGCACAATCTCTTTTGGCAAAAGCGAAAACCGAAGCTTTTTTAAATCCTCATAGATATCATCAGCATCCGGAAGCGGCTTATCCGAACCCATTTTAAGCGCCCCGAATCTTCTTCGTATACAGCCAATATAATCTTCTTCCCACCAGTTGATTTCCAACAGCTCATAGTCCAGGCCCCCAAGGCCTTCTTCCTCCATCATCCGGTACTTTTCGACCTGGTTTGCAATGCAGTATTTTTGGTCTGCCGTAATAAAAAGCGCAACCATGCCAAATTCCGTAGATCGTATGATATGGCTGATTCTTCCGGCCGTGAGCCATGAAAAAGTATCCCGCCGAAACAGGAGTATGCCTTCGTACCCGTGTGATTTCATGTATTCTCTCAGCTGATTTTCTTTTATTTCAATTTCTTTCATCGTTGGCCCCGTAACATTTTCTATTTTAAATAACTCAGGTACTGTTTCTGATAAGCAAGCATCATATCCAAAAGCTGTTCCGCTTTTTTAAGGCTGCTGACAACAGGCTCAGCCAGCAAAGCATGCAAAACAAGCTCCTTCGATCGATGAATCACGGCATCTGTCGTAAGTTCAAGTGCTCCCACCCGGTTTCGAAGAAGCGCCTCAAACCCCTTTGGCATAAACTCAAGCGCAATGCCGTGGATACCGCCTGCATCAACCCTGGCCGGAACTTCAACATAGATATCTTCAGGCAGGCATCCAACGAAACCGTCGTTGCGTATATTAACGGCGAGCTCTTCATGGCCTGAATCCGTAACCATGCCTTCAATTATGGGCACGACCCGCCAATATTCCGACGGCAACGTGCCTTCTTTGAGCCTTTGGCCCTCATTTATCGGCTTTGTGCATTCATGCATGTAGTTATTATAAAAATCCAGTATGCCTTTGTGGTCTGCCGCTTCCTGCGCCCACTGTATGTATTCACCGAAATGGCTGTCCGTTGTATTTGGTAAAAATCCATACACTCTGATGATCTCCCTGAACAAACCCCTCTCCGGCAGCTTCCCGTAATATTCCAGCGCTTTTTTACGTATGTCCGGATAGGCGTCTTTGCCTGTATTTTTGTATTTTGCTTCTGTCAGGATACCAAAATGATTCAACCCGCCGACTTTGATTGACAGGTTAGAAAAATCGGTGCCCAGTATTTTCGGCAAATGTTCGATAAGGGAGGAGATTTCGTGGCATACGCCGACGATATTCAAGCCGGGAAATTTTTTAGAAATAGCCAGGCATATCGTACTCATCGGATTGCTTAAGTTTATCACCAGGGCTTTTGGACATATTTTTGTGATGTCCTCACAGATTTCAAGTATCGGCGGAATGATCCTCAGTGAATGAAATATGCCGCCCGCCCCCCCGTTTTCCCCGTAAACCTGCGGAATACCCAACTGGAGGGGAAGCCTCCAATCCTGTTCCCAAAGAGCGTATCTGTTGCCAACCTCGATAGAGATAATGCAAAAGTCCGCTCCTTTCAATGCCTGCTCTCTTGACGTTGTCGCAATAACATGAAAGGGCAGGCTGTTGCTTTCTATATAGTCACGGGAGACGGATTCAACCTTCTTCAGTGCTTGCGCATTGATATCGTATAAAACAACGGTTGCTCCTTCAAGCGCCTTGCATTTAAAGATGTCGCCCAGGGCGCCAAGCCCAAACATCGCGCTCCCTGCGCCTATCAATACTATCCTCTTTTGCATATTCATTCTCCTTTTTTCTTGTTCGCATTTGGCCTGCGCTAAAGCTGTCAAATAACCCGAAATAACAGCGGTATCTGTCAGTTGTTGTATAACCCTTTATAGTTATTGAATTCGTTGATGATTTTATCGTAAAACGCCTGATTCAAGGCGCTCTCAAGCCCCCATCTTACGGCGCCGAGCACCGGCATCTTCTCAAGCTTAATAAAGCTAATTTTTTTCGCCCTGTTCATTTCACAAAGTTTCTCTTTAAGCCGCTCTAATCCCTCCTGATGGCTTGCTTTTAAGAAAACGGACCCGGCAAGCACCACCTCGATTTCATCAAGATCCCGCAGGTTCGTCTCATGGATTGCAGCATGAATAGCTTTTGCATTGTCTTCACCCATTTCACGCAATATGTTCAATGCCGTTTTGTCTTTGTTTTCCGCCGCTTTAAAAACAACAACAGCCAGATCTTTTAATTCAAGCGTCTTGTTCTCTATGCGCGAGACCAGTTCGTCCATCATGTCATATTTTGAATTAATGCTGAGAATCTCGAACAATATATCGGCCATACAGGTATCAGTCTCATTCAGGAAAAGCGATTCATACACTTTTGCAACGGCTTTTTTCCCAAGCAGGTATGCGCTCCCGTTGTCAGCCGTTAATTCAAAGCTGCCCCCTATTTGAATGGTATTGCCGTTCTGGTCGATCGCCGCTACGGCATATCCTGTCCCGTTTATTGAGCAGACGCCAAAACCGCCGCGACACCCGGCTTTCACCCCAAGAAACGCGTCATTGCACAGTATATAATCCTTATATCCTATGTCTTTTAAAATACTTTCTATACGCACATGATGATACTTTGTGTCAATGCCCGCCAATCCAAGAACACTTCTTTGAATATCCTCCATAGAGATCCTGTTTTTTCTCAACAGCGTATTGGTGAGGGCGCAAAGCTCCTGCCTCATTTCATTGTATCCGCCGTCGAGATACTCATGGTTCGTTCCGCCCCAGCGTACCAAATCAACAAACCGTCCGTCGGTATCAAACAATGCAGCGTGTGTCTTTGTGCCGCCGCCATCAATTCCTAAAACATATTTTCCCATAGTATCTCTCTTCCCTTACAAAACTTATTTGATTTCTCCGTTTCTTTACGTTTTCGCCTTGCCTGCGCAACAGCGGATGATATTTTTGATGTCACGCCGCTTATTCATTCCACTGTGGTACGCGTGGATTCCCTTATGATCAGCCTGTGTTTCAACAATATATGCTGAGAAGATCGTGTTTTGCCATCCAGCAGATCAATAAGAACACTCATTGCTTTTGCCCCGATGTCATAAGTTGGCTGAGAAACGGTCGTTACTCCCGGATCATATATCATCGAAAAGGAAATATTATCGAAGCCAAAAACAGAAATATCCTCCGGCACTTTGATGTTTTTGTTTTTCAATGCTTTGATAACGCCGATGGCCTGCATGTCAGAAATAGCAAATATTGCGGTCGGCTTGACATTCTGCTTCAATAGTTTTTGCGCACAACGGTAACCACTCTTAAAACCGTAGTCGCCCCGAACAATAAGGTTTTGTTCCAACTCTATATTTGCATCATGCAAAGCCCTCTTATATCCCGCCTCTCGTTGTTCAGCCGAAGAATAATGGGGATTGCAGCCCACCAATGCGATTTTTTTGTGTCCAATGCCAATCAAATAGCTTACAGCCTCATAAGCTGCTTTTTCATTATCGATTGAGACATAGGAAAGGTTTTCCGATTTGTATTCAAAACACTGAACAACAGGGTGTATCGCACCGATCTCTTCCAATTCTTCGATGCTTGATTCCTGCGACATGATGATCGCACCGTCAGCCTGCTTATATTTCAATAAGTCGAGGTATTTGCCCTCTTTGTCTCTATTGGATTCGGTATTGCATATCATGGTCAAGTAGCCCATTTTATCTGCGACAAACCGAATACCTCTGACAGCCTTTGAATAAAAAGGGTTGGATATTGTGGGCAGCAATATGAGTACGACATTCGTTTTGTTGCGCCTTAATATCCTTCCGCTAAGGTTCGGGCTGTAATTGGTCACTTTGATTGCCTGCAGCACCGCTTCACGCGTTTCCTCTTTGACTTTTTCGCTGTCATTCAAAACACGCGAAACCGTTGCCACGGATACATTGGCTCTTTTGGCCACCTCCTGAATGGGTGTCATCGCCGTACCAGCCTTTTTCTTATGTAATGCATTACATTTTGTATTTTACCACACTTCCAAAAAGACTGCAATATTGAATTTGCCAGCGCGAATGATTTTTTCTCAGCAAAGAAATACACACGTCAAAGCCCAAGGCTTCAACGGCTTATTTGACTGGCTTTTACTCATGTGCCTGTTTTGTGTTTTTTTGGTCTTTGCGTAACCTTTTATAATTATCAAATTCATCTGAAACTTTTTCAAAGGATACGCGGCTGCCAATGCTTTCAAACCCCCATCTTACGGCGCCAAGCACAGGCATCTTCTCAAGTTTAATAAAATTAATCTTTTTTGCCCTGTTCATTTCACAAAGTTTCTCTTTGAGCCGGACGATCCCCTCTTGATGGCTTCCTTTTACATAGATAGACCCTGCGAGCACCACATCGATTTCATCAAGTTGTTGCAGCTGAGACTCATTGATCGCGGCTTGAATGGCTTTTGCATTGTCTTCACCCATTTCACGCAAAATATTCAATGCTGTGATGTCGTTGTTGTTCGCAGCTTCAAAAATAACAACGGCGAGGTCTTTTAATTCAAGCGTCTTGTTTTCAATACGCGTGATCAGCTCATCCATCAACTGTTCTTTTGCGTCAATATTCAAGATCCCAAACAAAATTTCGGTCATGCAGGTGGGCTTCTTCTCCAGAAAAAGTGCATCATATACTTTTGATACGACTTTTTTGCCAAGCAGGTATCCGCCGCCGTTATCAGCTGTGAGTTCGAATTGGCCGCCTATTTGCACCATCTTTCCATCTTGGTCGATGGCTGTGACGACGCAGCCTGTACCGTTTATAGCGCAGACACCATACCCCAGGCGGCACCCGGCCTTAACGCCGAGATAAGCATCATTGTACAGTAAATAATCCTGATAACCTATTTCTTTTAATATGCTGTCTATACGGATATAGTGGCATTTGGTATCCAGCCCTGCCAAACCGAAAACGCTTTTTATGACATCCTCCATGCAGATCCTGTTTTTTCTCAACAGCGTATTGGTGAGGGCGCACAGCTCCTGTCTCATTTCATTGTATCCGCCGTCGAGATACTCATGGTTTGTTCCGCCCCAGTGCACAAGATCTACAAAGCTGCCGTCGGTATCAAACAATGCAGCATGGGTCTTCGTGCCGCCGCCGTCAATACCTAAAATGTATTTCCCCATAATGTCCTCTTCCTAAATCATTTGGGCCGCCGCTTTGTCCAAGATCACCGTCACATCTTTGTGTAAAAGCAGCATAGATGCCGGAAAATCAGTTTCTAAAGTTTTTTGCCGCGACAGCTTAGCGACGATCTGCGCCTTGCCCTGCCCGTTGGCAACAAGAACGATCTTTCTGGCCTGCAGTATATTTGCGATGCCCATTGTGATGGCCTGTTTGGGTACATCATCAATACTGTCAAAAAACCTTGAATTGGCTTTGATCGTCTCTTCGTTCATTTGCTGCAGATGGGTAAAAGCTTGCAATTTGTTTTTGTGGGGCAGGTTAAAGCCGATATGTCCGTCCGTGCCAATGCCCAGAAAGATCACGTCAAGGCCGCCGCATTGCCCAAGCTTTTCATTAAAATCTGCGCAGGCTTTTTCTTTATCTTCAGCCAGCACATCAGGCACATATGTCTTGTTTAAATCAATATTGATTTTTTTATATAAATGGTGATACAGATAATAGTAATAGCCCTGCGGGTCATCCTTCGGCAATGAGACGTATTCGTCTATATTGAATGATGTGACCCTTGAAAAGTCAAGCCCCTCTTTTTGATGCATGTCGGCAAGCTTTTCTAAGGCGCCTACAGGCGTACTGCCGGTCGGCAGAGCGACAACGGCCTCCGGCTTTTCTCGGATCACGTCAGCGATGATATTTGCAGCTGTGCTGCTTATTTCCTCATACGTTTCTTTGATGATAAATTTCATATCCGGATTCCTTTCTTTATTATTATCCCCCGACAGTCACGGTAAGACCCTGCTGTTTCGCAAAATCAATAGCTTCCTGTAAATCGGTGTCTTCGGGCTCACTGATATCTTCCAGCAAATACTTTTTGCCAAGTTTATTGTATTTGCCGATCCCAAGCTTATGATACTTCAAAATGTCGATCTGTTTCACGTTGTTGAGCTTGGTTGCAAATGCGATCCTGTCCATTAAATCTTTCCCGTCGTTGATGCCCGGAATATATATGAATCTTAAGACCAAAGGCATGTGCGCGGCAGATAATTTTTGCGCGTTATCAAGTATGATCTTATTGGAGATGCCCGTATACTTTTTATGGGCTTGAGGGTCAAAAAATTTTATATCCAGCAAGACCAAATCAATGACCCCAAGCAGGCTTTCAAAAACTTCCCATTGCGCATAACCTGCAGTCTCCAAAGCAACGTGGATCTGATTTTCTTTTAGTTTTTCTGCTGCACACCTTATAAATTCAGGGTGCATAAGCGGTTCCCCGCCCGAAAACGTGACACCACCGCCGGACGCATCATAAAACACCTTATCCTTTTTAAGCTCATCCACAAGCGCATCAATGGTATAGAGGATGCCGGTTTTTTCATACACGTTTGCAGCGCATACCTCCATGCAGCGGCCGCATGACGTGCATAGGCTGCGGTCGATACGATACTTGCCCTCCTCTAAAAATATCGCGCCTTGCGGGCATTTTTCCATGCATTTGCCGCACGATGTACACCTTTGGGCATGCACAAGGATCTCTGGTGTGCTGCTAATGGCTTCCGGATTGGCACACCACAGGCAGCCAAGAGGGCAGCCTTTCATAAAGACAGTGCTGCGGATCCCCGGGCCGTCTTTTGTTGCGTATTTTTGAATCCTTGTAATCAGGCCTTTTTGTGCGGAGCTACATGGCATTGTGTTCTGTCCTTCCTATAATCGCATCCTGCACGTTTGGTGTCAGCGATGCAAACAATGCACAATACCCCGCGACCCGTACCATGATATCCGGATATTTTTCAGGGCTCTTTTGGGCCTCTTTTAAAACGCCAGAATCAATGACGTTAAACTGCACATGGAAATTTCCAAGCAGTCTGTTGGCATTGAGAAGCGCAACAAACTTTACTAAATTGTCATCTCCGGAAAGCATGCCCGGCGAAAGCTTGATGTTCAACAGCTGGCCGCCCGCCATTTTGCAGTTCGGCAATTTCGATATCGATTTTAAGACTGCTGTTGGCCCTTGTTTATCAGTGCCGATAGTCGGTGAAGCGCCTTCATTGAGCGGTTCGCCCGCTGCCCTCCCGTCCGGCGTCGCCCCGACATCCATACCGTAAGGCACATAGGAGGAAATGTTCGAGGTCGACATGGTATATCCGCAGCCAAAAGGGCCGTTGCCGAAGCGTTCGTTCTTATAATCCGGCAGCAGCTTAAGATATGATAGGTATACATCCGCAGCGATGCTGTCAGCATAATCATCGTCATTGCCGAATTTTGGCGCATTTTGCGCGAGCCTGCGTATCGCAGCCCCCTCTTCGCCCCCCCAGTTATCATCGATCGCGCTTTTCAGCTGTTCAAACGTGATCACTTTTTCATCAAAAACGAGTTTCTTGATCGCGGCCAGCGAATTACTGACCACCGCGGTGCCGATCGTTGACTGGCTGACAAAATCAAACTCAGCGCCGCCTTCTTTCAATGTTTTCCCGCGCTCGATACACTTGTCGACAAGCGCCGATGCAAAGGGGTCGCTGTCATGGTGTTTTAGTGACCGGTCGCACACATAATCACTTTCTACAGCCAGATCAGTATAGAATTTCAAGAATCTTTCCCACGTGCGCCAGAGTTCATCGTAATCGGCAAAACGGCTGATGCTGTTATCCGTCTTGTCAACCGATATTAGACGGATGCCCGTATGCGGATCAAATCCGTTGCCAAGCATCAGTTCGACGATTTTTCCGAAATTCATATAGGTCATCCCTGTCGCCCTGTGTCCCCATCTGCCCGGAATGGCTATTTCCACACATCCCATCGACGCATAATCCCTGGCCACTTCTTCTGGTATGTTGATGGATTTTAGCGCAGCGATGGCCGTTTCGTCGCAGAACATAGAGGGCATTCCAAACCCTTCCCTGATGAGTTTGGCGGATTCGAATAGCAGCTTCTTTGGAGAGCCGTGCCAATAACGGACCGAAAGATTCGGCTCCGGCATTCTCGAGAGATCCATGGCATCAAGGCACAGGTAGGACAGTTCGTTGGTGCCGTCCGTGCCGTCGGCTTTCATGCCTCCGACCATAAGGTTCGAATACAGCGGATACCCCGCGCTGAATTTTGTATGATCCCAGGGCCTTATCTTGTTCAGCGTGTTTAATTTGACAAAAAACAACGCGGTATACTCCAGCGCCTTTTCCTTCGTCAAGCCTTTATGCATATCCGCGTCAAAGAACGGGTACATGTATTGGTCAAATCTTCCGAACGAGAATGAATGCCCGTTGCTTTCGATCATCATCAGCAGATGTGTAAAGTAAACAGCCTGAAGCGCTTCAAGGTAAGTCTTTGGCGCGCCTTTGAAAACTCTGCCGCAGGTCTTTGAAATATCCAAAAGCTCCGCTTTCCTTTGCCCGTCGCTTTCCAGCAAGGACATTTCATAGGCCTTATCGGCAAACCTTTGCGCAAATTTCAAAGCCGCGTTGAGCGAGATCACGACCGCTCTGTAAAAGTCTCGTTTTTTGGTGTCAAGATCAGCTGCTTTCAGCTTTTCTTCCGCTTCCTGAATTATGCCGCTAAGCCCGACCGAGAGTATTTTTTCGTGATTGGGGATAATATGGCCGTCCCCCGACATGGAAATGCCGCCCCGGTGGATCACATTTTGTTTTTCTGCCAGAATGTTCGTTTGTGTAAGATTGCTGCTGACCTGATCCAGATGGGTCTTCCCCTTCCAGTATTCCTGGATGCTCAATAGCTCGTTCTTTGTCTCTTCTTTTATCTTAAAAGCATCTCCCGGACGTTTTTCAAAATCATCCAGCTCGTCTAAGACCCATTCAAAAGAATATTCAGGAAAAATAGGCGCCGCCCAAAGCTCAGAGGCCTGGTTGCCAACGATCATCTGCTCTGGCTCGATAAATATCGTCATTTCCGACAATATCTTGTCAAAAGCTTTCGCCCTTCTTATGATGATGGGCTCATCTTCGGTGGCCTTATATGAGTCAGTAATAAGCAACGCACGTTCACTGCAAACACCGGGGGTGGTGTGCAGCAATGCCTCACGCACTCTTTTGACTCTTCTCCCGTTATCAAGATCTGTCATTTTTTATCCTCCCTATATTCCTAAGCGCAAAAATCAAGCGCAAATCATTAATGGGCAGTAATCACATTCACACCTTTTTGCCGTAAGGCATCTGCATCTTTTTTACCAAGAAGGTCGTCTGTGATGATAAAGTCTAATTCATCTATGTCTAATATCTTTGAAAAGAAACTCACACCGCACTTTTCATGTCCTGCTATCAGTATCTTTTGCTTTGAGGAGACTGCCATTGCTTTTTTTACCTCTGCATCCAACTCATCCGGCACTGTGACGCCCCGGCACAAATCAAAACCCTGAGCGCCGATAAACGCTTTATCTGCATTGAATTTATGAAAAAAATCAATGGTCATTGCGCCGATAAAACCGGCCGATTTTTCATCATAAATCCCCGGAGCCATGATCAGCTTGATCTTTGGGTAACCCTGCAGTATATTCCCGACGACTAACGAATTTGTGATGACTGTGATTCTTTTTCCCTGTAAATGCTTTGCTGTCTGCAGCGTGGTGGTGCCGCAATCGATAATGACAGATTCACCGTCCTGTATCAGCTTTGAAGCCTCATAGCCCATTGTTTTTTTCTTTTCGGCCATCTGTCCGGATTTAAGCGAAAAGCTCGGCTCGATCGCGGTGCCTTCATTCAGCTGGGCACCGCCGTAATTGGTCGATACGATACCCTGTTTTTCAAAAATAGCCAGATCACGCCTGATGGTCATGGTGGAAACATCAAAAGATTTTGATAATTCATTGACCTCAACGGATTTTTCATCCAGCAGGATATCATATATCCTTCTTCTTCTTTCAGCTGATGTCGCCATAAATAAATTCTCCGTTTGTTTATAGTCTCATCATAGCATCAAAAAACACATCTGTAAACATTATTATTTGTTGTTTTGTTATCTTTGTTTGCCTGTGACTGCGGCATACTGTATGCCATTCACCACGTCGAAGCAACTTTGTCAAACCAATTAAAAAGCAAAATGGCTTTGACCATCGCCAAAGCCATAAGAAAACCATCCATGAATACAAGGATTTGTTTTTCTATACAGCGCCGCTCATGGCATAGTAGATGGCGCCAATCGCCTGCGCAAATTGGGCAATTGTATAGTGCGGATCGTTTTTAAGCTGTTTCATTAATGGCGTATTGGCCATTTCATTGTCCGCAGCGATAAGCGTGATCCCTTCGACAACTCTTCGGGCGCCCTTTTGCATCAGTTCGAAGCAAAGCCTGTTCTTGACCAGCCTGCCGAATAAGTATCTTTGCTTCGCCTTGGGGTGCATGATGTCTTCTGTCTCAAGCCACGTGACCGCAAGAAATTCCCCTAAATCTTCAAAAATCCTTTTGCACACGGCGCAATTTTCTCTTTCCGGAAGCGCCATCATGTGCTCTAAAAATGGTTTTCTTTGATCTATCGGTGTGATCGGCACAAAAAGCCCCTCCGGCCTTTCCTCAATAAACCCTTTTTGAATCAGCTCATCATAAAGGTCTTTTCTCTCCTGCGTAAAATACTTGATCGCCAGTCTGAAAACGCCGCTTTGGCTTGTGTACTTTTGCAGCGTGCCCGGCAAACCTGTGTTGAAATTATTGATGCTCCGCAAATCGTCCGGCTGATACTGTTTTTCGGGAAAACTGCCAAGGTCAATAATGAAATTATAAACCTCGAGCGGTATTTCCGGGATCTCGCCGTGCTCATCGACCCACCCCGTTCCAAGCTCGGTACCGAGCGTGTGTGCAAAGACGCCGTCTTCGACCTTTTCTTCCCCCTCGCCAAAGGCCATTTCTATGGCAGCGGTATAAGCTGCCATAGGCCCGTCGTTTGTCATTTTGACGATGCCGCCCTTGGCGCAGTGCGGCTGCAGCATTTCGTTAAGGTGCGTCAGCCGCGCGAATTCTTTTTCGTAATCGATGCTGCTGTTGTCTCTGATACCCCTTGTTTTATACACTTCACCGCCGACGATTTTGTTTTTGATCACGACATCCGGGAAGCAAAGCCCTATGCCGTCAAACAAAAGGGTTCTTTGTCCGTAATATTCATCACAGATGGCAACCGCCGTTTGAATGGACGCATTATCCGCGGTTTTTTCCATGGCTCTCTTAAGCAGCCGGCCGATCTTTTCTTCGCCGCCTAAAGCATTGAACGTCAACTGATGCCTGACAAGCTTTACAAGCAGCAAAACAGGATCAATGAGTTGATTGATACGGGTAAAGTTTGCCGGGAACCAGTCATATTCTTTAAAGAATTCAATGTTGTTATCAATGGAAACGGCCATTTTGATATCCGTCCCGCCAATGTCTATGCCGCAAAGTGTGCCTTTGAGGTTTTTTGCCGTATCTACATAAGAAACCTTTGCTATTACCGGTTTCAAGCCTTCTTTTGCTGCGGCAGGCATGGATTTGATATCCTGTACGTCTATATTAAAATCGCAGCCGCCGACGCTCCCGAGCATCCGCTCAATCACGTTGATGCTCCTTCCGTATCCGATCCTGTCTTTGCGCGCTGCTCCGATACCAAAAACATCTGAAAGGCTGTTTGTGAGTGACAGTACATCTTTATTCTTTGTGTCTATGTAGATGCTGAGTTTTTTCCCGCCGAGCGATGAGAGAACATTGTATATCCTGGCATAGACATAACTCTTGATAAATTCTTCGCCTTCCGCCAAAGGAGGGATACTGATCACAAACCTGCTTTGTTTGCCATCCTCCAAAAGGTCAAGTATGCAGTGGATGTCACTTTTTCCCTTGTCAGCGTCAAAAGTGCGCCGCACATCCGAGATATAAACCGGCCGCCCCTCTTTTGCTATGCGTACAAACTCAGCAGTTCTCATTCTTTTCCCTCCAAAATGTTATTCACCAGAGCCTTTTTTCTTTCCATTTCATGAGGCGGCAATGGTTTTGCCTCCTTGCCGACAAGGTATGGTTCATTGATTGTCAAGAATTTATCGGCTGCCAATGGGTTGTAGTTGAGCAGTTCTAGCTTGATGCCGCTCCCAAAGCTTGCGACAAAACGCGCGATTTGCGCAATATTGTCATCATCATCTGTATAACCCGGGATCAACGGTATTCTCACCAGCATATTGACCCTGCGCTCAATCAGGTTGGCCGCATTCTTGAGTATCATCCGGTTGCTTTTGCCTGTCACCTGCTTGTGTTTTTTTTCGTCAAATATTTTGATGTCTGCGATAAATTGATCCGTGACGCCCAAAAAGTCCAAAACGTCTTCTTCTCTCGCATAAAGGCACGTTTCCATGGCTGTGCCAAGACCGTGGGTTTTGCACTTTGACAGCAAGCTCAAGCAAAAATCCTTCTGCGATAAAGGTTCCCCGCCCGATAAAGTGATCCCGCCGCCAGAGTTGTTATAAAAAACACTGTCCTTTAATAATTCTTCGATCACTTCATCGTCGGTGATCTCGTACCCGTTCATTTTCAGCGCCAACGGAGGGCAGCCCTCAACGCATTTGCCGCATAGCGTGCATTTTTGTTTGTCTATCTGCACCTTGCCATCCGAAATGTGCAGCGCATCATATTTACATGCCTTCTCACATCGGCCGCATCCTATGCATAATGTCGGGAACCACATCACGTCAATAGCTTTGTGCCTTCCTTCAGGATTTTGGCACCAGGGGCATCTTAGCGGACACCCCTTTACAAAAACAGTGCTGCGCAGCCCGTCTCCGTCATGGACAGTAAATCTTGATATGTCAAAGATGACTCCCTTCACATCGCTCATCAGCTATACCATGTCCGCTCAATGATTTCATTCTGGAGATCGCCTGCAAGCTCAGTGAAATAAGCAGTGTATCCGGCAACACGGACCGTCAGGCTTCTGTACGCTTCGGGGTCTTTCTGTGCCTGCAGCAGGTCTTCCTTGTTGACAACGTTAAACTGCACATGAATGATGTTTAAGTCAATAAAGGCTTTGAGCAGTGCTGTGAATTTTTCAATCCCCTCTTCGTCTTTGAACATTGAAGGAGAAAATTTCATGTTAAGCAGCGTGCCGTTGCTGCCGAGCATGGAGTCTATCCGCGAGACAGATCTTAATAAAGCCGTCGGCCCCTTGATGTCTCTGCCGTAGACGGCGGACAGCCCGCCGTCGGCCAAAGGTTTTTGCGCTTTGCGGCCGTCAGGCGTCGCCCCGACATTCGCGCCCATCGGAACATGCGCAGAAACCGTGTAAAGCCCGGTATGGTAAGGGCCGCCCCGCACGTTCTTAAGCCCTTTGAATTTGTCGGCAAAGTATTTGATCCATTTGTATCCGATCATGTCCACCCATTCAATGTCATTGCCGAATTTGGGCGCATGGTTGAGCAAAGTCAGGCGCAGCGGTTCGTCGTCCTGATAATTTGCCACCAGTGCATTGTAAAGCTCCTGACTGGAGATTTTTTTGCCTTCATATACCATTGACTTGAGTGCCGCAAGGCTGTCGGCGATATTCGCAGGCTGTATAGCCTGGATGCCCGATAAATTGTAATGCGCGCCGCCTTCCGTGATATCCATGCCCTTATCGAGGCAATCGTCGACCACCGCCGAGAGAAAGGCTGACGGAAGTATCTGCGCATGCAGCTTTTCAACGGTTTCGCAGCAGCGTATCATCGGTTCAAAAAAATAATCGATCTGCTGTTTAAATGCCGCCTCAACATCTTCAAATGTATGATGCTGCGCCAGGGTGCCTGTTTTGGCGCCCATCTGCTTGCCGGTCAGCATGCAGACCCCGTCATTTAACGCAAGCTCCAAGGCTTTGACCATATTAAACATGGCAGCGTCGCTCCATCCTAAACTGTTGCCGTGGGTCGTTAATTCGACGCAGCCAATGATGGCATAGTTTTTTGCGTCAAACGCGCTTATCCCCTTGTCCATCAAAGCCGGTATCACGGCCTCATCGTTGAATATCTGCGGCATGCCGCTGCCAAGGCCAATCACTTTGGCACACGTTTTTAGAAATCTGTCTGACGCGCCTTTGAAAACCCTTGCCGACAGATTGGGCTGAGGCAGCCCCAAATGCGCCTGCGCTTTCAAGAATAAATATGACAACTCGTTGGCAGCTTCCTCGCCTTCCTGGGTAATGCCGCCGAGCGCCACATTGAAGCCGATAGGGAAACCTGCAAAATACTTGGCGCTGTTCGAGCTCCTCAAATACACGATCTGATTGAATTTGAGCCAAAGCGCCTCAACGATCTCAAGCGCCATTTCATATGTGATCAGCCCGTTATCAAAATCCCTTTTGAAATAGGGATACAGGTACTGGTCAGCCCTGCCAGGCGAAAACGAAGACGCGTTTGACTCCATCTGCAGAATCACATACAAGAACCAGAAAGATTGAACCGCTTCCCGAAAACTTTGTGCCGGCTTCTTTTTGAGCGTGTTGCATATACTGGCGATCTCAAGGTATTCATTTTTGGCAGCAAAATCTTTTTCTTTTTGTGCCAAGCCTGCTGCAAGCCGTTCGTACCTTTCGATAAACGCGATCGCGCCTTCAAGCACGATGGCAACAGCCTTATAAAACTCGCTTTTTTGCGGTTCCGCTTCCTTAATACGTGCCTTCACATCTTCAAGCAGACCCGCTGGGCCAAGCTTGATCCATTTTTCGGTATTCGGGCAGACGTGTCCCTGCGCGTGGTCGGTTTGGTTGATCTTAGCCACTTTTCCAATGCGCGACATCTCCTCTCCAAGGATCTGCCCCACTTTATCCTCGAGTGTTTTGCCTTTCCAGTATGGCAGTATCTCGTGTCTGAAAACGTCTATATCTTCTGGCCTGACATAGAATTTGTCCTGAGGGCGCTCATGCAAATGGCAGATCTCCTCATCGACCCATGACAAGCCCGATTCAGGAAAAATCACACCAGCCCTGACTCCTGCTGTCCGATTGCCGACGATCAGCTCGCCTTTGTCGATCCTTATCGCAATTTGCGTGAGCGATTCGCGAAGCGCAAGGGCTCTTTTGATTCTGACAGACTCTTTTTCATTTTGCTTGTAGACACGGGTTATTATCTTTGCCTGCTCGATAGACGCATACCTGTTTTCCTTCAGCATGCTGTTTCTGAGCGTCTGTATCCTTTTGCTTATCTTTAAACGGTCAATCAGATCGATGTAGTTTTCCATGAGTTAACCTCCTTTTATACGGCACGTTTTATTGAATGCGTTTCCAATGCCATGCCATGCGTGTCGTTTTTGATTAGCTTTTGGGTGCAAAATAGCCAAAACTCTTCATCGTGTTCTGTTTGAATCTGCTGTCTGGTTGTAACTTTTGGTATGATATCATTATACAGCCTCAATGAAAAATGAAAACACCCATTACTGACGTTTAGGTGTACAAAACTGAACTATAGGAATTTTCTGAAATCTGTCGGGCTGACACCATGGCGTTTCTTGAACAATCGCGAAAAATATTTTGCAGATTCAAACCCAATGTTTCGGGATATTTCTTCTATTGGCATATCCTTTTTGGCCAGAAGCCTTTTCGCAGCTTCAAGCCTTAGAGAGGTTATGTACTGGGTCGGCGTCTGGCCTGTTTTTTGTTTGAATTTTCGTATCAGGTACGATTCGCTGACATACACAAGATCAGCTAATTCTTTTATTGTGATAGGCAAAGAAGAATTTTCATTGATGTAGTGCAAGACTATATCAGTCATAGACTGGAAGCTGTCATTCCGTATCCTGATTAGCTGTGTAAACAGTATCTTTATACAATGGTCAATAATCTCTTCGCGGCAATCTTTTCTCTTTGATTCTTCAAGGATCAGCGCAAGCAGCCATTCGAGTGTGCCCGTGTTGTCTGAAACATGAATGATGCTGTCAAAGACAAAGTTTGTGCTCTCGATCCATAAACATATCACCTCTTGATGTCTTGTTGGATCCAGAAACTCCTGATGATCAAAGCCACAGGGATAGACAACAAGATTGTAAAGAGAGACCTGCAGCTTTTTCTCCAGTATCTCGATATTCGCGTTGCCTTTTAAGAAAAACAAAATCTCCATATGCTTGTGATGGTGTCTGTTTAAATTCCAGATATCGCTGCGTTCGTTGAACTTCTCACAAAAGACGACTTTAAACCTGCTTTGTTCTATTTGGCACAAAAAACGGCTTTCAATTTCATTATTCATATTCTTAAATCCTTGAATTATCTATCGTTATGATGCTTAGGATGCTTGATTGGTGCTTACTTTTTATATTTTATCTTTAAAATGACACTGTGGTCAATCATTTTGGAGAATTCTGTACAATTTTCGCTTTTATACGAAAAAAACATCAGCGCACTTGAAGTGACGTTGAACAATGCACCGCCGCAGCTGCTGTCCAGGTTGAAGCAGCCATATCGAAGAAAGCATATGGTTTTCCGCCACGGTTTATTGATTAGCTTCTTTAAGATTAAAGAGAGAACGCTTCTTAAAAGCGCAAAAATTCAATGGCCAAGCAATACTTTTTTCAGTTTATTTTTAGATAAAATGGTTGACGCAGCATGTTTTTTGTTATAAAATACTCCTTGCGTCCGTTGGACGTTGATGACGCGGGGTAGAGCAGTTTGGTAGCTCGTCGGGCTCATAACCCGGAGGCCGTGGGTTCAAATCCCTCCCCCGCAACCATTTTACACCATGACCCGATTGGACATATTTCAGTCGGGTTATGCATATGGCGGCATGGCTCAGTTGGCTAGAGCAATCGGTTCATACCCGATAGGTCGTTGGTTCGAGTCCAACTGCCGCTACCAGAAAAAGCCCTTCAAAGAAGGGCTTTTTGCATTGAGCGCGTATTTTTAGCTTGCTTGATGTGCCTTATGCTCTGTTTTCATATTGCACCATTACTTATAGATTGCGCAAATAAGAGCGAAATAGCAGGAGAGCATCTCAATAAAACAGACCCGTATTTGCAAATTTTCCTTCGTTTTCCCTCGAATGACGTAAATTCACGTGATATAAGACGACATGAAAGTGATTGATATGGGTTTAAAAAGCGTAGACAAAATATAAGCTTTAAGCCTCTTATTCATCTTTGAATTGTGAAACTATATGGAAAATGTAAACAGCATATTGGTTTACAGGTATTTTTAAAAATACGGCAGAAAGGGATTTAACCCCGTTGCCGCCGTATTTAAATAAATATGCTGTCGCTAAACAAAACAATTATTGGTGCTCAGCCTTTCCCAAACAGAATTAATAGACCAGCTACGATTGCAACGATGGCCAATATGATCAAGACGATTGGAATTGCAATTGCTGGTATGAAATACAAAAGACCGGTCACAATTAGCCAGATGCCCAATAAGGTCATTCCGAGGCTTTTACTAATCTTCATTTTACATACCTCCTTTCTTAAAAGCTGAAATAACATACAACAGAGAATATCCCGCAAAAACGTTGCACCATAGTATTTAATTCGACCTCAATCGTATATATCCTTTAAAGATATCACGATAAAGATCTTCATCCTTCAATATTTATCAACCATTGAATCCAATGATGGGAAGCACCCCAAAAAGACTCTTCTGCTGACATTTAAACTTCAGATAATAATGACTTGACCATGCTGGAGCCACGAGATATATTGACATTAGAATATAAAATGTGATCAATCTTATCAAATGTTACGTTGACTCTTCATTTCAGAACTATTTTTAGAAAAAGAAGGTGAGCTTCTTGGATTCTTTTGCCATCGTACTCATCGCGGTTGCCGTGTTAGGATCAGCCGCCATCGCAGTAAAATTTGCTCTGCAGCATAAAAGAAGAACAAACAGCTGGCTTCGCAACCATGAGGACAGCCTTGAGCGCCAGAAGAACGGCGTTTGGGCCAATGCGCTGGTGGTTCACTCCAAAGGTTCAAATCCGCCGATACACAGTATAAAAATGCCCATGACGTTAACGCTGGAGGTAACGCCGCCAAGCGGAAAACCATACCGGGCCACAACGCAGTGGAGCGTAGATATTTCTGCCTTGTGTTATGTGGCTCAGGGCCAGGAAGTGGCTGTTATCATTGACAGGGACAATGCTAAAATCATTTATCCTCATGCTTCATGGGCAACATTTATCGGGGAATAGCACCTCGTTTTTCAGCATGGATACATTAAGCGATGGCATAACAAGTCTCAACACAATCATAACCATGTCTTAGGAGGTTGCTATGAGAACAGGAATATGTCTAAAATGCGGCTCAGCAGACGTTTTCTCTTGCAAGGTGTCAAATCAGGGCGGCGGGGTACATTATTCTTCTGAACACCCATTTGTCCTTCGTCTAAGAAATACTTATTCTTGGAGAGGCGTCGAAAATTGGGAAACATGCCTTTGTGCGAATTGCGGCTATTTTGAGAACTATATAATGGATATGGACTCCATATCAAAAGTAGTGGACAGCTCAGATTCAATATGGAAGAGAATCGGGAACTGATATCACGCATTTGCCCAATGATTCACTCCCTCGCTTGATGCTAATTTATTAAAAGGCAAAGCTTGTTCAGTATGAAATCTGGTATTTATACCATGCTTTTAGCATCGCTGTGCTCTGATTATATGCAAAAGGGTTAGCATTAGCCATATATGCAGCTTCAATTGTAAACAATACAGAATAGCCCCTCTTTTTCTTGACAGCCCAAAAGCACTTATATATCATTGTGAGTAGTCATAAGCAAAATTCTTTGAAGGAGATGAGAGTAGGAGACGAAAGATTGATACGGGTTTTTGCTGTACGAGCATACAGGCTGTATCATGTCTTAGCACTGAAAAGAAAGGTTTGGTAAACTATGAAAAGAACAATCTTTATTTTGTTGGCCTTTGCTCTTTTGTTCAGTATGGTTTCGGTTGCTTTTGCAGCTGAGAGTCCGCCGGATTATGAGCTGAGTTCCAATTCCCCCACGCAGGGCAATGAACCCATTGTCCTAAGCTTGAAGAACAACTCTTCAGAATCAATGACTGTTTCCGGCCCGATTGAAGTCGGCGTTGGTCGTTGGCAGGTTAAGGATCTTGATGAAGCTGTCGGCGATGTCATTTTAAACGGCCAAGATAATCTGGTCATCCCTGCCGGCGAATCAAGAGTCATCGCAGAAATCGCATCCGGCGCGCCGGGCGGATGGCGTCCGTATGATACGGCAGACCGCACGATGACGATCGACGTTTGGCTGTACATAGACGGTTTATATCATCGCCTTCATCAAATTACTCATACGATAACACCTTCGCCTGATCCAGGGTATGATCTGGTTCTTAGCGCAAACAGCCCCAACCCCTATATTGAGGGCGCGGACATGCCGCTGATTCTTTCTCTCACAAACAATTCTGATGAAACCGTTACTGTCAGCGGGAAAGCCGTTGTTGACGGAGACGGCAGCGGCGGCCAAGAGTATGATCTTATCGGCGGCGGCCCTGTTCTTATTCCGTCCGGGCAGACAGTTCAGGTTGTGCAAGTCAACGCCGGCCCGCCCCATATGTGGAACAACTTCTATTTTCCCCAAATCAACC
>Ga0351839_1033_pt1 | contig 27046 bp, 24 predicted proteins | sample BONcelHFGM3001E4_FD_206881 | JGI IMG/M metagenome (GOLD analysis project Ga0351839, IMG submission 206881) | Enriched cells from coal bed in the Powder River Basin, Montana, United States - BONCAT cells FGM rep1 HSBNCT.FGM.300.1.E4 ... | reverse complement strand
AACTGTTCCATTGGTCGGTCACATAGGCCGTAACGACATAGGCATCCGTATCGACCGGCGCGCCGGAATCGTTGTAGGCGCGGCCATAGACGTAGGAAAGATCCGTGGCGCCATAGGGCGGCACATACTCCAGCTTGAGCAGGGGCAGCTCGTCAGCCAGCGCGTTGATCCCCAGCAACAGCAAAGCAGCAAACACAGCAAGCCATATCAAGCGTTTCATAGACTTTCCTCCGGTTGTCCTGCCTGTGTGGAACCCTTCTTGTTTACCATTATAAGGCAGAGCATAGGAAAGTCAAGCTACGCAACAGGCGGGCGGTCGCCCCTGCTCCGCCAAAGGCTTGTACCGTCAGGGAAAACGGAAAGCCAGCCGCAATCAGCATTGAAGGCGACGCGCAGGCAGCACCACGCCCGTATCGCATACGCGGCGCATGGACGGCATACGCAACGTGCAAACAGTAGCCATTGGCTGCGACCCGAACGCGGCACAGGCCAAGCGGGAGATCATCGCGTATTTACAGGAAAATGGGTATGCGCTGACCGATTTTGGCAGTGACGACCCCATCTACACCAACGTCGCCGTCAAGGTGGCGCAGGCGGTGGCTGACGGACAGTACGACCGGGGCATCCTCTTGTGCGGCACGGGCATCGGCGTATCGCTCGCGGCTAACAAGGTGAAGGTCGCTTATGCCTCACTGCTGACGGGCATTTACTCGGCGGAGCGCGCGCGCAAGAGCAAAGACGCCAACATCGCGTGCTTTGGCGCATTCACGCTGGGCATCGCCCACATGAAGCGGTTGGCTGAAGCGTTTTAAGCGCGGAGTACGAGCCGGACGGCCCGTCCCAGCCAAAGGTAGAACGTATCCGCTTCTTTGAAACGCGGTAGCCGGAGGGCTACCCCTTTGGGGATGTGCGACCGGTAGGGATAATGCGTTTATCCTTATGGATGCGGAAGGGCTTGCTCTGATTTTATGCGGCAATGTCGCATAAGTATCACGGCAAGCCCTTCCGCGTTGTTTATTTGAACGCAAATCAGCGACGGATTTTGGGACAACTGGGCTGGAGCCGCCGTTACCCAAGCGGATGCAGGCCGCGCTTTTACGTCGGCGCTTACGGAGGGGGTAAAAACCGTCGGCACGAACGCCCTGACGCCATCAAAAAGAAATCCCAGACCTCGCATGCAGGGAAAGGCGCGAAAAGCGGAAGTATAACATGCCCGTCCCATGCATCTGGCGCGGATACCCTTTATTCAACGCAGCGTATTCTGGTTTACCTGCTCATTCACACGCGAGTATTTCCCATGTCTCTTCATGCTCCGCCGTCTCGCCGGGCTTGATGGGCCGCTCGCCGCCAAATGTCTCCATCTCGGCCATCCAGTTACCCGCCCCAATGAACGCCGCGATGTTGCAGCCACCAAGCGGATAGTGCGCATCCGGCTGAAAGATGACCGTCTTGCGGAACACAGACGTATCGCCTCTGAGCTGCACAATACCTTTTTCCGCTCGCGCGCATCGCTTCACGCAGCGCCCTTTGGGGGTCAAAGTCAACACGTCGCCGCAGATGGTGACCGAGTCGTCATCCAGGCGGGTCACATTGCCCGCAAACACACGCGGCATGGCCATATAGACCACATCCCACGCCGTATCCGGCTCGGGGCAACCCAGCGGTATCTCGATAGGCCTGGTTGCCACCACGCAGGTGGGCGACCAAACACCGCCGGAGTAGAGCATCTCCCCCTCGTTTCGCAGGCAATTCGTCACGCGCACGCGGCCATCCGGCAAGGCGCGTATGCGCATACCGCGCGCGATGCGGTTGGGTTGCGCGGGCGGCGCAAATACATCCAGCCCGTTTTCCATGAGCGTGACACGGCAGGGGGCGTTATCCGGCAGATAGGTATCCTCACTCTCGTCGGCCATGGGGCGGGTCAGCCACACGCGGTGGCCGCCGTATAAGCGCCAAGCGCCGCGCCGGGCACCATTTATGTCCCAGTAGAGCAGGTTTTGGTCGCCGGGTCTGGAAAACCATGCGATGCGAGGGCCCGCGCCCGTCACCACCACCATCCGGCAGCAGTCGGTGGTCAGTTCCACCGCATCCAGCCCATCAAAGGTGATCTCGTGCACGTCCATGCGTCACCTCACAACGCCAGCTCGTAGATGCGTTTCGCCTCGGCGCGATCGATGGGCGGGATGCTTGCCAACTTTCCATCCGCCCCGAAAGACACGCTCACCAGCCCGTCGGTCAGCATGTCCAGATCGGCCTTGGTGCATCCGAACTGGCTGATGCGGCTCTCCACACCCACGCGCCGCACGAAGGCCTCCAGCGTGTCCGCAGCCTTATGCAAATCGTTCGTGCCAAACACAAGCGCGGCCAGTTTCACAAAACGCGCGCTGTCGGGCCGGTCCGCAAAAAACCGCATCCACGCCAGCATCATGCAGGCAAGCGTAGCCCCGTGCGTGGCGCGGAAGTGCGAGCTGAGCACATGCCCCATCTGATGCATGGGCGTCCAGCCCTGCACACCGCAGGTGAGCCAGCCATTCAGGCCCACGGTAGCGCTCCACTGCATCAATCCGCGCAGCTGGATATCGGCGGGGTGTGCCAGCACCTTCTCAACATTTTCGTAGATGGCGTGGATCACCCCGATCTGCATATGGTCGTGCAGGCTCAAGTTGCCAAATGTCGCCTCATCGCTGAAGAAGAACGGCTCCACAACATGGCTCATCGCGTCCAGCGCGCCGCAGGCTGTCTGGTAGGCGGGCAGCGTGACCGTCAGCGCCGGGTCCAAGATGGATACCTTGGGGTACAGGCAAGAGGGTTCCCACACGTAGCTCTTGCGCAGCGTCGTTTCATCGGTAATAACGGCGGTGGGGTTCATTTCGCTGGCGGTGGCAGGCAGTGTGGGCACCATGACCATCGGCAGCGCGTCCGTGGGGGGGATCTGGTAGCCGTCCTCGCTGTGCGTAAAGCGGATCATACGGCGCAGGTCGTGCGGGTAAAGAATGCCAGCCGCGATCACCTTCGCCAGGTCCATTGCGCTGCCTCCGCCAAGGCCGATCACTACATCCACGCCCTCCTGCCTGCCGATGGCCACGCCCTGCCGCGCCTCTGAAAGCTTTGGGTTGGCGGTTGCCAGAAACGCATCCGCGCAGGAAAGGCCGCATTCGGCCAGCCAGCCGTGAATACGCTGCGGCAAGTCGCCGTAAAACCCCACATCGGCATAGGATACCAGCAGCGCGCGCTTGCCGTAGCGCGCCGCCTCCACGCCCACACAGCGCACCTCTCCCGGCCCATACAGCACCTTGACGGGGTTGTAGAAGGTAAAGTTATTCATACTTCATCTTACTCCCTTTCGGTACGATTTTCCGGCGGTAGGCCGTAACCACCGCAACGCCCATAATCAGCAGCAGGCCCTTGATCACCTGCCCCACCGCGAAGCCGGAACCCAGCATGGTAAGCCCGCTGGTGAGCGCGCTTAACACCAGCGCGCCGATGAATGTGCCCACTACGTTCGCCTTGCCCAGCCGCAGCGCCATCGCACCCAGAAACACGATCGTAAAACCGTTGAGGAAGAACGACGAGCCCATGCTCGGCTGGCCGGATTTGTACACCGTGAGCACATACACAATGCCGCCAAACGCTGCGAAGAAACTCGATAACACGAACGTGGCCGTGATTACGCGACCCGTTTTGACGCCTGTCTCCTTTACGGCCTGCCGGTTTTCCGCCAGCGCGTACACATACTGGCCGTATCGCGTTTTCTCCTGCACCAGCAGCGCCAAGGCATACAACGCAACCGCGATCACAAACACAACGGGGAAGCCCAGCACGTCGCCTACAAAAAACTTGTAAAGCGCCGTCGAGTTCAGCCTTTTGATGGACAGCACCGAGCCATTGTAGAGGATGTTGGCCACAGCGCCGGCAATGGTCGACGTGGCAATGGTGGTGATGAGGGAATGGAACTGCAGCTTCACCACCAGCAGGCTGGTCAAAAGCCCAAAACCCACGCCCGCGAGCAGGCACAGGCCCGCCGCGAGCATCGGGTCCACGCGCGCATTCAGCATCACGGCAAACAGCATGCTTGCGCAGCTTGCCACCTCGGGGAAGGACGCGTCCATCTCGCTCATGCCAATCACCCACGTAAGGCCCAGCACCATGATGGCGATGGAACCCGCCGCTTTCAGGATGTTCATGAGGTTATAGACTTGGTAGAACGCCTTGCCGTTGAGGATGCTGAATAATGCCATCACCAGCAGCAACACACCCAGCAGCGCGAATTCCATGCCGAAAAGCCGCCTGAGCCAACGTTTGTGCCTCATTTCGCCTGCGCCTCCTTCGCCGCACACACGGCCGGCGTTTTCTCCCGCACGACGACTTTCGAGAGCAAAATCGCGAGGATCAGCACGAAACCCGTCACCAGATTGGACCAGAAGAAAGGAATGTTGATGGATGTGAAGCCCGTGGCGATGGCCGTGACCAGCAGCGCCCCCAGCGCTGTGCCCAGCACGCAGGGCCGCTTGAACACCGACATGCCAATGTACACCGCCGTGAAGCACGGCATCAGCAGGTTCATGCCAATTTTAACATTACCATAGCCCTGCCGCGCAGTCATGATGAGCGCGGCCAGCGCCGCAAAGGTACCGCAAAGCACATACGCCAGCACGATGGTGCGGTTGACGTTCACGCCACTGAGGTACGCCGCCCGCTCGGTTGCGCCCACGGCGTAAAACGCGCGACCAAAGCGTGAAAGCTCCAGCAGGTAGTAACTCACCAGCAGCACCGCTACCATGATATACACCGGCAACGGTATGCCCAGCACCAGGTACTGCGACAGATAGTGTGTTTTGGCCTCGATAAAGTTCTGCATGATGAAGGCGCCGTCCGAAAACACATAACCAAGCCCGAAAGCAATGGAGCCAATGGCGATGGTGGTGATGATATCCGGCAGCTTGAGCTTGCCCACAGCTATGCCAGATACCGTGCCCCACCCCGCGCCAGCCAGCACACCGCACAGCATGGCCGGTACGGGGTGCCAGCCTTGGCTCACCAACCAGGCCATCAGCACGCCGCAAAAGCAACTGGTCATGTAAAACGAGATGTCCGACCGCCCGATGGCGATGACGAATGTGAGGCCTACCGCCGCTATCACCGTCGTGGACACCGATTGAATCATGTTGATGATATTGGCGGAGGTCAGAAACGTAGGCTGAAGCACCTGAAACACGACCAGCACAATCAAAAACAACGCCGCGAACAGTACGATGGGCAGGCGCTCGGCAAGCAGTTTTTTCATCACGCGCACACCTCCCCGCTGGAAATGGCATGAACCAGCATTTCTTTGAGCGTGAGCCCTTCGGCGTCCTTTTGAAGCGTAGTCTCGCCCTTGTAGATGACCATCACCCGATCGGCGTTGCCCAGCGCCTCCTCCGGCTCTGATGTGATGATGATGACCGCCGCCCGTGCCGCCAGCTTGCGCATCATCTCATAGATGCCGCTCTTGGCGCCCACATCCACACCCACAGTGGGCTCGCAGAAGATGTACACATCCGCGTCCGCATACAGGCCCTTGCCGATGACCACCTTCTGCTGGTTGCCGCCGGAGAGCTCATTCACCTTCTTTAGCACCGTCGGGGTGGCAATGGAGAGTTTTTCCACCACTTCCTGCGCCGCCTTCGTTTCCAGCCGCCTGTCCACCATACCCAGCCGCCGCACAGCCTTTTCCAGCCGCGCAATGGTCACGTTGACCGCGATGGACAGGTTGTGCAGGTATCCTTCCGTTTTGCGGTTGCCCGGCACCAGAAACAGACCGCTACGGATGGCCGCGGCTGGGCTTTTCAGGCGCAAGGGCTTGCCGTCCTTTGCGATTTCGCCCGACGTTTGCGCCATCGCGCCTACGAGCACTTTGGACAGCTCGTCAATGCCCGAGCCCACCAGCCCGAACACGCCGAACACCTCGCCGCGGCGCGCCGCAAAGCTCAGGTTTTCAAAACGCCCCTCCAGTGAAAGGTTTTGAACCGACAGACAGACATCTGCGGACAGCGCTTTGGCGCGCGGGGGGTAGAGCTGGCTTAACCGCTCCCCCAGCATCAACTCCGCGATGTGCCCCGAATCCACCGCGCCGCCCACGATCTCCTCGCGACAAACACAGCGCCCGCCGCGGTAAACCGAAAAGCTGTCGCACACCTGCGCGACCTCGTCCAAGTGATGAGTGATATAAATGATCGAAACACCGCTTTGCTTGAGCGTGTGGATAAACGAAAACAGCGTGTGCTTCTCTTTCTCCGTCAGGATGGAAGTGGGCTCATCTAAAATGAGCAGCCTGCACTCCTTGGACAGCGCACGCAAAATGGCGATGATCTCGCGCTCCACGCTGCTCATCATGTACACGGGTTTTTCTACGTCAATATCAAAAGGATAACGAGCAACCAGCTCGCGCGCCATGTTCCGGAGGGCGCGACGGTTTATGCCCGCGAGCAGCGCCTCGCACGCGCCTTCATGCCCCAGATAGATATTCTCATACCCTGTGTAGGATTCCACCATCTGCGGGTCCTGATATACGGCGGAAATACCGCATGCAATCGCATCCTTGGGCGTAGCGATCTGCGCAGGCTCGCCGCACAGCAGTATCTCGCCGCTGTCGCGCGTATACACGCCGCTTAAAACTTTGATCATGGTGGATTTACCCGCGCCGTTGATGCCCAGCAGCGCGTGCGCCTCGCCCGCCTTGACGAGCAGGTCCGCCCCGTCCAGCGCCTTCAGGCCGGCGAAGTTTTTACAGATGCCCCGCATTTCCAAAATATAGCTCATTGGCAAGCCTCCGCAGGAAAAAATCGGGGACAAGGGCCTCCCCCTGTCCCCGTTTTGGTGCGCATCAGATGGAGGGCACCCAGAGGTTGTCGGTCAGGCTGTTCTCGGTCAGCGCCTGATTGAGCAGCTCGACATAGCCGGGCAGGTCGTAGCTGAGCAGCAGTTCCCACGCCGTTTTGTCGCCCACCTTGTAGTCGCGGATCGTGTTCACCTCACCGATCATCGTGCTGGTGACGGCATAACCCTCTACAAGCACCAGGCGCGGCACGGTCTTGCCCTCGTTGTAGTTCATGGCGTACTGCACGAGCAGCCGCGGCATGGTGTAGATGTTCTCGCCCGCGCTCATCACAAAGCTCTGCGGGTAGTTGATCATGTAGTTCCAGCACTCCTCGCCGCCGTCGCAGCCGGTGTACATGATCTCCGGCCGCGCCTCGCCGGTAAGCACGAGCCCTTCGAAGGCGGCGCCGTCCCACGCGCACCAGATACCGCGCAGCTCTTTGGCCGTATCGGCTGCCAGCCATGTGCTGATGGTGGAGGAGGGGGTCACCGCGCCGGTGGAATCCCACGACCAGGTGTAGGCAACCTCGATGTTGCCGTACTTCTCCAGCGCCAGCACATCTTCCGCGCCCAGGTCGCGCTGGTGCCAGCTCTCGTTGGAGGGCAGCATGATCATGCCGATCTTGATCGTATCGGTCGCGCCATACATGGCCTGCAACTGATCGCACAGGAAGGTCATGGTGGTCTTGCCGCAGGCGTAGTTGTCAAACAGTACGGTGCTGACCGCGTCGACCCCGCTCACAAACCCGTCGGAAAGGTACACGGGGATGCCCGCGTCGCAGGCTTCCTTTACGGCCTCCGCGATGCCGGTGGGGTCACTGGGGGTGATGAACAGCGCCTTGGGCCCCTTGGCGATGAACGCACGGATTTGTTCCGTCTGGCGTACGGGATCGTAGTTGGCATCCACGATGGAGAAGTTGGTGATGCCAAACTTCTCGAACGACTCCGTAAAGCCGGTCTTCTGGCGCTGGCCGGAGGCATTCTCCGCCCAGCCCAGCGATACGGCGTAGAAGTCATCCTCGGCGAAGGCCGCGGCGCTGAACGCGAACATACCGGCCAGCAAAGCGACAACCATGAGGAAGGACGTCAGTTTCTTCATAAGGTATCCCTCTTTTCGTTTATTACCAAAGCGCGTGCACCAGCGCTTCAGGTTCTGTGTTGGATCGCCTCCGCTTCATAAGGCGAGCTTTGTCAGCGCTTCGCCCAGCTGCGCCTGCATATCTGCGGCCAGCTGGAAGGTGGGCAGCAGGCGCTCGTACTGAGCCGCAGCCGGGGGCTCGGGCGTGATACGTTGCAGCGCGTGATGTGCGGTGCGCACATCGCTGAGGCTCTTCCATAGCCCCGTGCCTACTGCGGCGCAGGCCATGGCGCCTAAGCTGCCCGCATCCTGCCCCACATTGGTCGACAGAACATCCATTCCATAAGCATTGGCGATTATCTGCCGCCAAACACGGCTCTTGCCGCCGCCGCCCACCAGCAGCATGTCCTTTCCGATGGGGGTAATGGTGCGCAGCACATCCAGCGACAGCCGCAGGTTCAGCGCAACACCTTCCAGCGTGGCACGCAGCACATCAGCGCGGGTATGGGCAAGCGTGAGGCCCAGGAATGCCCCACGGATATTGGGTGATTTCTCCGTAGCGCTACCGCCCGCGAGGCTAGGGTTAAAGAGCAGGCGGTTCGCGCCCACGGGAGAGGTGGCGGCCAACGCGGTCATCAAGTCGTACACATCCAACTGTTCCAACTCTGCCTGAGCGACCAAATCGAGGCAGAGGTTGTTTTTAACCCAGCGCAGGCTGTTGCCTGCGGAAAAGATGCATGTGGCGCTGGCGAACATCCCGGGTATGCAGTGGGCGAACACATAGCTGCGCCGCGTGGGGTTCACAATGGGCGTGTGCGAGGTCACGGCGATCCACGCCGAGGTGCCCAGCGACGTGTAGGCATCCCCATCCGCAACGCAGGCCGCGCCCAACGCCATGCAGGCGTTATCCACCCCGCCGGCTACCACCGGCGTGCCCTGCAATAGCCCCAGTGCCGCAGCCGATGCCGCCGTGAGCTTGCCCACGATGTCCGCGGAAGCCATAAGAGGGGGCAACTTCGACGCATCCACGCCAGCCGCGCGAAGGTAATCCGTGCGGTAGACCATGTCTCGCAGGTCATACGCGCCGCTGCCGGAGGCATAGCTGTGGTCGGTGGCCATCACATTGGTCAGGCGGTAATTCACATAATCCTTGGTTCCCAAGAAGCATGCGGCTTTTTTATATAAATCAGGACTATTGTCCTTCAGCCACATGAGTTTGAACAGCGAATAGAGCGGTGCGGGAAAACCGTTGCCGGTAACCGTGTACCACTGAACCTCATCGACCGTTTCAAAAAAGCGCTTAGCCTGCGCGCCTGCCCTGCTGTCGGTCCAGATGGGCGTGAGTGAAGTGAGCAGCGAACCATCCGCGCCAAGCGGCGCGGCGGCCAAACTGTGGCCCGATACAGCCAACCCGGCAACCGTGTCCGGCGCAATGCCAGTCTTCGCCAACAGATTCTGCGTGCTCTGTACAACGCTCTGCCACCAATCCTCCGGCAGTTGCTCATGAAAGCCCTCGGGAGAAAAATGGGTATCCACAGAGATGAACGCGCTGGCCAGCGCCGCGCCGTGCGCATCATAAACCGATGCCTTGGTACCGCCCGTGCCCAAATCGTATGCGATCACATGCTCCAAGGCGATCCACTCTCCCTGCGGTTTTTCGATCTCTACGGTATCGGTTTGCATCGCCCTGCGTGGACGTCAGCCAGCGCAGAGGTTTACAAGTGCAGGCGCGTTATCAGTATGTATCGTCGCCCACAGCGGTTAAGGAGAACTCGTCCGTGCGGCCCAGACGGCCGTCCACTTCCTTCATGATGGAAATGATGCTGCGCAGGCCGATACCAAAGCGCGAGCAGCCTGCATCCACCATGGCGAGCATCGCATCCAGTGTGCGCACCCCCCCTGCGGCCTTGATGCGCGCCGCGTTGCCGATGGTCTGGCGGATGATGCGGATGGTCTCCACCGTGGTGGGCTTGCCTGCCCAACCAGTACCCGTTTTGACGAAAGCGACACCTGCGCGAACGGCCAGTTCCGCCCCGCGTCGTATCTCGTCGTCCGTTAGGTAAGCGATCTCCAAGATGCACTTGGTGGGCTTGCCTTCCGCAGCATCCACCACTGCGCGTATATCGTTATATACAAGCTCGTTCAAGCCGCTCTTCAACGCGCCGATGTTGATGACCATGTCCAACTCGTGAACGCCAGCGGCCAATTGCTCCCGCGTGCCAAACACCTTTTGCTGCGTCGTATCCGCGCCAGAGGGAAAGCCTACAGTGCCTCCTACCATGATATCCGGCTCATCGCGCAGCATCTCCACCAGCCGCGGTGTAAAGCAGGGCATGGCGAACGCGCAAATGAAGCGGTAGTGTTTGGCGGCGGCGACGATCTGGTTCAACTCACCAAGCGTCACATCTGCGCGTACCCCGCTGATATCGACCATGCGCGCGACGTTTTTGAGCAGTTCACTATCCATAAGCATCGTCCTTTCCTATTCGACGGATACATAATAACATCACTATCTTTCAAAGTCAACCCCCGATTTCCATTCTGTTGATATTTCCTTTGGATCCCATGTATTACTTTGCGGAGCAGCGTAAAGGGCGTGCGAAAGAGTATGATCTTTCGCACGCCCTTCTGCTGCCACCACGGGCTCGCTTTTCCCAGCTTTCATTTCGGCGGTCGCTGATACCGCCCATTCATGAAAACCTCAAACTCGTAGCGCCCGCCCACAAGGCTCACATGATCCACATCCACGGGCACGCCGTTTTGAAAGCAAATGCGCGACAGGTAGACCAGCGCGGTACCCACGGGCACATCAAGCATCTGCGCTTCCTCAAAGCTGGCGTTTTTGGCAGTGATACGGTCCTGTGCGGCGTCGATCGCCACACCGTAATAGTCCTGCAGGAAATCATACAGACGTGTGAACCTGCTGGTGTGGCTCTCGATCCCCGGCACCAGCGAGGCCTTCAGGTAGTTTTTCATAATGGCGATGGGCACGTCGTCTGCGGTCTGGATGCGCTGAACACGCACCACCTCGGTGCCCTCGCTCACGCCCAATTCGCGTGCCAATGTGGCCGAGGCCGCAACCCGATCAATGTACATATTTTTGGTGGCTACGTGGTAGCCGCGGCGCTCCAGTGTTTCAGATGTGGAGGTAACCACATTCAGGTTCTGGCTGGTGCGGTAGTCCAACACCTCGGTTCCCCTGCCCTGCTTTGTCTCCAAAAACCCTTCACGGGAAAGGATTTCAACCGCCTTGCGCACAGTGGTACGGCTGACATCAAAAATCTTCTCAAGCTCTGACTCCGTAGGCAAAAGCGATCCGATGGCATAGCTGCCTTCGAGGATCTGTTTCTTGAGAACGTTGTATACGCGCATATAGGCCTGCATTTTCGCCATACTGACACGCTCCTTACGGCGCTTGGAATTGATTCATCATTATATTATGATAAATTAGTACTGCCTGTCAAGTGTCGCGAGTGAATATCAGGCTTCCTGGCATAAGAGGTTGACAAGCAACGCCGTATAGGTAATAATGTTTTTACCCATTCATGCGTATAAACGAACAGATGCACACGATAGGTAGTGATGTTGTGAGGCGGGTGCGTGGAGCGTTCCATCTCCTCAGCAAAAGGATGATGCTGAGTCTGTGCTGGCTGGCATACACGGCAGCGTATCTGGCTCGCTCCGGTATATCAGCCGGTTACCCTACACTGGCGCTGCATTACGGTACAAACGAAGCATGGCTGGGGGCAGTTGGCTCCGCCTTTTTCGCTGCGTATGCGATCGGCCAACTGGTCAACGGTTTTCTGGGCGATCGCGTGAGCCCGGCTCGTTTCGTTCTGCTGTCGATGGTCGGCAGCACAGCCGTGTATGCGTTGATCCTGACTGTAGACAACGCCGCGATATTACCATGGCTCTGGGGGCTTAATGGCGTGTTCCTGTCCATGTTGTGGGGGCCAATGCTGCGTCTTTTGTGTATGCGCTTCAGCCATGCGCGCAAGGAGACGCTCGCCGTACTGATGGGCACGGCACCCGTGGGCGGCTACTGCCTTGGTTGGCTGGTGCTGGCACCCGCCGTGCCCACATGGGGCTGGCAGGCGGTCTTTATCGCCCCACTGGCGCTGACAGCGCTGCTGATACCCCTGTGGGCGTGGCTCTCGCGCGGGTCGCAGGCGTGCGAGAGCCAGGGGTGGAGTCAGATCCGACGTAGCCCTGTGGACACATTGCGCTATATCCATCAGCACGGGTTGTGGCGGCTGGTGTTGACCAGCCTGTGCCTGGGGCTGGTGAAGGAGAACCTGGCATTGCTGTTACCTGCCCTGTTCGTCGGGTTTTTGGGCACACGCCCACAGGACGCGGCGTGGTTGCTGGTGCTGTCGCCACTGGCGCACCTGACAGGATTGCTTCTGGGTCAGGTGTTGAAAAGGCCACTTATACGCAAACCTGCGCCAAGCCTGGCGGCAACGTTTGGGGGCATGGCTGTATCGTGCGCTGGGCTTGTGCTATTTGGCGGGGATGCTGGGGTTGCGTTTGCAGCGATTTTTGCGATCACAGCGCTGGCATACCTGGGCTCATGTATCCAAATCAGTTACATCCCGCTTGCGCACGTAGGCCAAAACATGCTCTCCACGCTGGTGGGGTTGTTTGATTTTAGCAACTACATCGGCGCAGCGTTGGCCAGTGCGTTACTGGGTGAACTGCTGGCGGAAGGGCGGCTGATCGAAACAACAGGAATCTGGCTGGGCGTGTGCCTGCTGGCTGCTGTGCTGGCACTGGGGCAGGCTAAGCAGGATAAGGCGCGAGATAAGGGGAAAATGGTCAAGAGCCAATAGCGATTAAACGTTTCCCAACCACACAAGCCATCCGCCCCCAAAGCCGCACCCATCGCGTACGGCTTGCGTTGCCGATGCGGCAAAGAAACGAGTCGATCAAGTCCTCCTGCTAACCCACCCTACTCCCCTAGACATTGACGAGAGACAAACGAGATGCATATCCTTCACACGAGAACATATCGGCTTGCATGGTACAGAGACGCACGGTGTTGCAGGGGTGCCGTGGGGCACCAGCGCCACCGCCATTGATTTTCTCAGGTGGGCTACGCCCCCCCTCGCTGGCATTGTCGGTGTCGAGGGTTTGCGGTAAGCTCACGATATGCCCGCTCATCAACACCATGGAGAAAAACAACACTCCCCCGCTTCTAGCGCACCATCAGCCGCACGGCTCTTGTGCGCTTAGCCGGGACAGCCGTTGGGGCGCGCGGATACGATGTGCTGTCGGTGTAGACTCGGTTGCAGGCCAATGGGTACGCCCCCGGCGATTTGGACAGCCTGTACGGGCATATCACAAGGGCGGCAGTGGCGGCTTTGAAGCCAGTGTGGGGAATCAAGGCGGATCGCATTATGGGGCCGGAAACTCGAGTGTTTTCAAGCGTATATCGGGGCCATATTCTCTGATTCCTCTTCATATACGGGGTCATCCAATTGTTCAGATGGCTGTGCTATGGTAAAAAGAAATTTCCAGCATTCAATCATTCTATCATCCCGTGCGTCTAATAGGTGCAAGAGCTCATAAGGGAGGGCCACCATGACCAAAGAGGAATTCGGGGGCCGCGTTACCACCCTGCAAAACCGACTGTATCGTATTGCGCGCGGCTATCTGCAAAGCGAGCACGACTGCCTGGACGCCGTATCGGAAGCCATCCTGAAAGCGTGGCAGAAGCAAGCAACCGTGCGGGATGATCGGCTGTTTGAAACATGGCTTGTGCGCGTCCTCATCCGCGAGTGCGTCAACATCCAACGCAAACAGAAGCGCGTTGTCCCCATGGAAACGCTGCCAGAAGGCGCGATTACGCAGCCAAGCGACTACGCTGAACTTCGCGAAGCGCTGGACTGCCTGCCGCAGGAACAGCGCATCGCGGTGGTGCTGCACTACATGGAGGGCTATAGCGTTGCCGAAATCGCGTCCATTCTGCACACATTCACAGGGACGGTCAGTTCACGCCTGCATTATGCAAGGCTTATGCTGCGCAGCCTGCTGAAGGAGGATTTTGAATGAGGCAAACCCATTGGGCACGTGCCTACGAGCCGATTCCACAGGCGCTGGAATACAGGGTCAAGCATACGCTGGCGCATCTGGATGATGTGCCGAAGGCTACTCGTAAACTGTCGCTCCGCACAGCGCTGCTTGCGCTGGCGATGTTGTTGGCGCTTTGCGGCGTGGCGTACGCGATTTTTGAGAGCATTACGGCGGACATCTTTGGCTGGTCTTACGGCGGCAAATGGAAAGAAGAACTGCAACAGGGCGATTTTGCGACCATGGGGCAAAGCCATGCGTTAGGCGAGGTAACCTACACGATCGAAGAAATGGTCTACAAAACCGAGGGGAAATATCAGGGTTTGTACGGCGTGGTGCGTATCGCCCCAACCGAGGGCGCGAACATCGTGATCATGCCCGACGATTTGAGCGTGAATGATCCCGCGGGGTATCTGCTGCATTATGCCAATGCCGATCAACCGATCCGTGATGACGATCCCAGCTATGCCGAGCTGGCCGCGCAGCGTGGCGCAAAGCTGTTGGTGGTACGCGCGGCGGTAAACAGCATCACCGTAGGCGGCGTGGCATATTGCGACTGTTTCGGAGAAAGCTGGTTACCGCAGGCGGATGGTACATTGCTGGGCACGGTTGAGATTTCGGACGATCTGCCGCGCGCCAATAGCTATGAATTGAACTTGTGGGTGTCCAACTGGGAAACCACGCCGGACGGTATCTGGCTGCGGGAAGAACCCGGCAGTACATGGCTGCGAGAGGATTGGGTGGTTACCGTATCGCCCAAAGCGAAAGGAGAATAAGCATGAAGCGTTTCTTGACTGTTGTTCTGGCGGTGTTCTTACTGGCTGGCTCGGCAAGCTTTGCCAGCGCAGAACCCGCGCCCCTGCGCGTCCTCGCAGGCGGCACGCAAACTGCGGCGGCGTACCGGAAAGCTTACCCGGACCGTTCCGTTGAAGTCATCGATGTGGATTACGAGCAGGGGTATCGCGGCAATCTGGCGGACTTGCTGGCAGCCGGTAATTGGGATCTGGCGTACATCAGTACGCAGGAATGTGACCTGGCATCCCTGGTTCGCGACGGGTTAGCAAAGGATATCAGCACAGTACCGAAAATCGCCGCCTTGGCCGACAACCTGTACCCGAGCATTCGCATGGCGGCATCGGTCAATGGGAAACTGGTTGCCGTGCCTATGGGTTTTGTGGCCAGTATGGTAATGGGCATTCAGCTGATGGGCGTGTCCCAATCGAACACGAGTAAATATACAAAGCTTGCCGCCGCCCATTTGGAGGCGCTCGGCTTTACTGCGGACGATCAGCCCCGGACCTTTGCGCAACTGTGCGCGCTGGGGCAACGCTATATGCAACTGCCAAAAGACGTGCGTAAGGGTACGACGTTTATCACGCTGGAAGGCAACCAAACCGCCTATGTGCTGGCGTTGCTGATCGACCTGTATGAATCGCAGTATCTGGCAAAGGGCGAGACTGCAAGCTTCGATACGGAGGTGTTCCGAACGGCGCTTGCGCAGTTGGACGCGCTGCGCGCAGCGCTGGAGACAGACCCCAAAAACATCTACGATATCGACGGGCTGTGCTTCCCGCTGCTCAACGACTGCAGCCAAACGATCCTTAGCGACGGTGTTTTCCTGCAACTGGGGGATTATCCAAGCATCCCCGCAAGAATGGGCTTAGCCATCGTCAACCCAAAGAGCCAACGCGCGCAGGAGGCGGTGGAGTACATTCTGCTTTCGAACGATCAGGACGCGTGCTACGACGCGCCTGCGCTCTATCAGTCGATTGATTATGAGGCGCTCGTTTTGCAGAGCTATGACGAACTCATCGCCGCCCAGATTGAACAGCAGGAAGACCAATCGGTCATCGACAAATTGGTCACGCTTCGGGACGCGGGCGACACAAGCTACTATCAGTACTCCAAAGCCGAGATTGACCTTTATCGTACGGATGTCGCGCCGAAGCTGATCTTTCCGCAAACGACCTATTTCGAAACGCAAAGTTCCGTTCAGCAATATATGCTTGGGAAACTGGACGCGGCCGGGTTCATTGCGGCGCTGAATGAAGCGATGACGAAGTGACTGGTGCAGGAAACGGAGCCAGGCCTGCTGATTGCGACCAATAAAACATCGAATACTTCTGTGTAAAAATAGCTGGCAGGTCGCGTGTATCTCTTCTATCATCAGGCTTGACTTCATGAGGAGGTAGGAATTTATGAAGCGCATTATTAATTTTCTTGTGCTGATATGTATTCTGTTTTCTTCGATTGCACTGGCAGAGGACACCCGTGCGCCCCTGCGGTTGGGCGGAACGATCACAGAGACCGACTATTGGAAGAATAGCGGCATTCCGACGGCACGTCCCAACTATGGCTGGGACGATTACATGACGATCGTACAAAGCGATACCGCCCCCGATCTTTACAGCCTCCATACCGGCAGTGATGATTTTTCTGCTCTTAAGAACGCTGATATGTTGGCGAACCTGTCGGGCAGCGAAATCATTCAAACGTGGACGGATCGCTTGCGTCCGGACATTAAAAGTCTTGTCACCACCGAGGATGGCAGAATTGTCGGGCTTGCAGAATATGTGTTTCTTTTACCGATGTATTGGCGGCAGGACGCATGGGACGCCGCTGGCTTAACGAAAGAGGACGTGCCCCAGAGCTACACAGCGTTGCTGGATTTTCTGGAAAAATGGATGGAAAGAATCGAGGAAAAGCCAGAGAAGAATATCTGTGTTGCGGATATGATCGATTCGGGTAAAAATAGCTACGTTCGCTGGCTGTTGGATATGCTGATCAATTCGTGGGAGATGCAGAAATATTATGCTGGAGAAACGTTGAATTTCAATACGCCTGAGTTCATAGCACTGCTGGAACGCACACAGGACATCGGAATGCGGCTTTATGAGATGGAAGCAAGTGAAAAGAAACGCCAAAACAAGTTGCAGCTGTTTGAAAACTACAGCGGTGGGGAGCGATACAACGCCGGCAGGAACTATGGCCTGTCCCACACCGTACCTTTCCGCATCACCCGCGACCAGCCGGAACTGATGCGCGGAATGGCGCGGATATCCATTGTTCGTATGAATAGTGAATGGTTAAGCGAGATCATAGGCTGTATGGAAAATTCCTTAACGGACAGAGCCCTCAATGGCGGAGGAAATGCAGATCTTCTTGCGGACGTACAGCCGAGATTACACAATCCCAAAGATGGTAACTCCCCCTCCACTGTCACAGTGGGCTATCTGGCAGACCTGGAACACTATACGGGCACAGTATGCTTTGCGCCAATGCTAACGTTCACGATGCATGAGGCCGCTTTGGTGAAGTTTTGGACGGGTCAATTGTCAGCGGAGAAACTGGCGTCGCAAATCAGCGAGTCCAAGCGGGATCCAAATAAATAGGAGAATATGCTGATGCCAAACACTTGAACCTTTGGGTAATATCATCCGTTTGAGAGTGTAGCAGGAGAACAAAGCAGCGCGGGAGTATCGCAGAAACCTTACTTTTGCTTGAGACTCGGCGACGTGACGGTCCCGGGCAGCGTCATGAGCATCGGGGACAAGGTGTTTTCCTGCTGCGAGAGCCTCACCAGCGTGACGATCCCCGACAGTGTCACGAGCATCGGAAATTGGGCGTTTCCCAACTGCACCAGCCTCATGAGCGTGACGATCCCCGACAGCGTCACGAGCATCGAGGGCCGGGCGTTTATATACTGCAAACAGCTGGCCTTGACCGTCAGCCGCGATTCCTGCGCTGAGAAGTACGCCATTAGTCTCAGGATCCCCTACACCTATCCGGACGCAAACGCGAAAGACTGGCTGTTCTCCTGAACGCCAGTATGGTGAAAGCCGGTTATGCAAAGCGTGAGAGCAAAACCAGCAAGTAAGCTGTAGGAGATCAGCAGGCCAACTCCGTTTTAATGAAACAGTACACGCGTCGTGCGAGGGAATACGGCCTTTATCTTATAACCTCGGAAATCTCAGGAAACGTACATTCACGCGCGAACATACCGATATGGAAATAAGGCTATACGAGCATCTATTCTATGGGTCGATAGGCGTTATACTTTTACATAGTACCGAGTGGAATTTATAGTATAATATGCGCGGATAGATATTGCGCACGTTAATGAAGTGCACTACCTGTTATCAAGCATTATTCGGGAGGAAACATCATGCAGAAGAAGGCATTGGTTGTCATCGATATTCAGAATGATATCACCAAGCACTACAAGGAAATCATCGGTAATATCAATCAAGCCATTGAGTGGGCGTTCGAGCATGATATCCATGTCGTTTATATCCGACACTACAATTTATCCGCTGGCACAAGAACTTTCAAGCCCGAAACGATTGGCGCTGAACTGGTTCCTGAGATGAAGATAGTATCAGATAACATCTTTATCAAGTCCAAAGGTAGTGCTTTGACCAGCGAGGCGTTCGCGGACTTCATCGGTAGAAATGATATAGACGAGTTCATTATTACTGGTGGAGATGCTACTGCCTGCGTAAAGTCAACCTGTTTCAATATGAGGAAAGCGAACAATGCAGTTACTGTCCTGTCGGATTGTGTTACCAGTTATGACCAGACGAAAATCGATGAGATGCTGAAGTATTACAAAAGCAAAGGCTGTAAGGTTATCACAGTGAATGAGCTTTCACACTAATGCTGCTATAAAAATCGGAACCAGATGATAAACCAGAGAAGAGCAATATCGACGCCAGACCAAGTATGGCTTAACAAAGTCGGATAAGGAGCAAGCATATGAAGATCGGATGCGTAAAGGAATTAAAGGTCGAGGAATACCGTGTGGGAGTAACGCCCGATAATGTGAGTGATTATGCTGCCCATCACCATAGGGTGATGATTGAAACCCACGCGGGAGATGGCTCCGGTTTTTCCGATGCAGCGTATCAGGCCGCCGGGGCTGTTATCGTACCAACTGCAAGTGATATCTGGGCGAACTGTGAAATGATCATAAAAGTCAAGGAACCACTCGAGCCTGAGTATGGGCAATTGCGGGAAGGTCAGATACTGTATGCCTATTTGCATCTTGCCGCCAACCAACCCCTGACAGAGGCGATGATGAAAAGCGGATGTATTGGCGTTGCTTATGAAACGATTGAGGACGCTCAAGGTGGCTTGCCGTTGTTGAAGCCAATGAGTGAGATCGCCGGGAGGTTGTCCATTCAGGAAGGAGCTAAGTACCTAGAAAAGCCTTTTGGCGGCAAGGGAGTGTTGCTGGGAGGCGTTCCGGGCGTAAAAAGCGCAAAGGTTGTGATTTTAGGTGCGGGTATTGTGGGGATGAACGCCTGCCAAATGGCGGTTGGTCTCGGGGCGGATGTGACCATTATAGACCTTGATCTGGACAAACTTCGGTATTTGGATACGTTATACGGCAACAGAATCCATACGTTGAATTCCTCGCCATCCATCATCCGCAACGAAGTGAAAACTGCTGATCTGGTCATTGGTGCGGTGCTGATCCATGGAGCCAGCGCACCGAAACTGCTGAAAAAAGAATACCTTAAGGACATGACTGCGGGTTCGGTAATTGTTGATGTTGCAGTGGATCAGGGCGGATGCTTTGAAACAACAAGAGCTACATACCACAACGACCCTGTTTTTGAAATTGACCATATCGTGCACTATTGCGTTGCCAACATGCCAGGTGCTGTTGCGAGAACATCCACACTGGCACTAACAAACGCCACGCTATCTTATGGATTGAAAATTGCAGACCAGGGTATTGAAAAGGCAATGCGGGCAGATCCAATGTTGCGGAAAGGGATCAACATTTATCGTGGCAGTTGTACTTATGATAAGGTGGCACAGCAATTTAATCTTTCGCATAAGGAACTGGGTTGATCCACATGGCCCTTATCTATTCATGGATTGTCTTGGAACTAGCTTTGCACAACATACGCGTCTGAAGTCTGAAACGAGCTTAACCTCATATTTCTCTATAGGTACAAGCGAAGCATTGGATTGGCTACACTAAATCGGACAGAAAAAATAAGGTCATGGTAGAATAACGGGGAAGACAAGGAGGAGAATACCATGACACAACGGCGGACGAAGCGAACGTACAGCGAGGAGCAAAAGAAACAGCTGGTTGAACTGTATAAGCACGGGAAACCTCGCAACGAGATCATCCGGGAATATGACCTGACGGCATCGGCCTTTGACAAGTGGGTAAAGCGCATCACCGCAACCGGCTCCAGCCATGACAAGGATAACCGGACACCCACAGAGCAGGAACTACTCAAACTGCAAAAAGAGAACCTGCAACTGCGGATGGAGAATGATGTCCTAAAGCAAGCGGCGCTGATATTCGCACGAAAGTAATTGTGATAAGAGCCAATGCCCACAAATACTCTATATCAGCGCTGTGCCGGTGTCTTGGCATTGCTCGCAGCACTTACTATTATGAATGTACAGGCCGATCGGATGAATGTAGTTTGGAGGAAGCCATACAGATCGCGTATGACGAGAACCGCTGTGTATACGGTCAAAGGAAAATCAAGTGTTTCCTGCTACGCAGGGGTTTGATCGTATCCAGGCGGAGAATCGGTCGGATTATGAAGCGGCGAGGAATGGTATCCGCCTACACGCGCAAGAAGTACCGTGTTCACGCATCCAAGGTGAATGAAGCTCCCGTTGCAAACCTCCTTGATCGGAAATTCGGCGACAGGCTCCCAGGAGACTGCGTTGTTAGTGACCTGACATATGTTCGGGTCGGGGCGCAATGGGCGTACATCTTTATCCTACTGGATTTGGGTGCTAGAGAGATCATCGGATACAGCGCAGGGGCACATAAAACAGCCGAACTGGTCCATGATGCCTTTGCTTCTGTGAAGGGGAACCTGTTTGAAATCGAGACCGTCCCGCATTTTGTGTAAACCTCCAAGCTGTGATAGGATAGAAACAGTATGGAGGTTTCTTTTATGGCAAAGAGCAGAATCACCCCGGAGCAGAAAGCGCGCAGGGCGCAACTCGGACAGCTCATGGAAGGCGCGGGGATCAAATCCATGGAGGATATTCAGGAACTGTTCAAGGACATGATCGCAAGCTTTGTGAATCAAGGCCTTGAGGGCGAACTGGATGAAGAGCTTGGCTACAGCAAGTACGATTTTCGCAACAAAGACACCGACAACAGCCGGAACGGGCATAGCGAGAAGACGCTGAAAACCAGCTTCGGCGAAGTGGATATTCAAGTGCCCCGGGATCGTAAAGGCGAGTTCGAGCCGGAGCTGGTTAAGAAGCAGCAAACCACCCTGACGGGCGACATCGAGGAGAAAATCCTGTCGATGTACGCCAAGGGCATGACCACCGGCGACATCGAAGGGCACATCAAGGAAATTTACGGGCTGGATGTGTCGGACAGCGCCATCAGCCGCATCACTGACAAAATCCTCCCCGTGGTCAAGGAATGGCAGGCGCGCCCGCTGCAGGAGCTTTACGCCGTGGTGTATATGGACGCGATCCATTTCCATGTGCGGGCCGAGGGGCAGATCGTCAAGAAGGCAGTCTACATCGTCATCGGGCTGGACATGGAAGGCCAGCGCGACGTGCTGGGCATGTATATCGGCGAGAACGAGAGCGCGAAGTTTTGGCTGACGGTGCTGAACAACCTGAAAAACCGAGGGGTTACGGACATGCTGATCGTCAGCGTGGACGGCCTGACAGGTTTCCCTGACGCGATTGAGGCTGTGTATCCCAAGGCGCAGATTCAGAAGTGCGTGATCCACCAAATCCGCAATACCACACGGTTTGTGTCCTACAAGGATATCAAGCCGCTTATGGCCGATCTCAAGCGCGTTTACGCCGCTGTGGACGAGCCCGTCGCGCTGGCGGAACTGGATCGGTTTGAGGAGCTCTGGGGCAAGAAATACCCCAAAACCGTGCAATCCTGGCGGACCAACTGGGCGGGTTTGAGCACCTACTTCAAGTATCCGGGCGAGGTGCGCAAGATCATCTACACCACCAACGCCATCGAGGGTTTCAACCGCCAACTGCGCAAGGTGACCAAGTCCAAATCCGTGTTTCCTACCGACGACAGCCTGCTCAAAATGCTGTATCTGGCGATGATGGACATCACAAAGAAATGGACGGGGCGCAGGCAGGATTGGGGTTTGATCCACTCTCAACTGGAGGTTATCTTCGCCGACCGGCTTCCCGCGTAACTGGAAAGTAGCAAAATCCAGCCGTTCCGTCAAGGGTTAATGAACGGCCGCTTCGCGTCCGCCCTTGACAGACCGTCTGGATTTTGCTACCGTTACAGCCAAGGCAGGAAAGCAGAACCCTGCTTTCCTGCCAGTCTTAATCTTATCGTTCTACGCAGTTTTGGCGTTTACACATAATTCGGGATAGACCCGGAGCCAGTTCACAAGTCTATGTTTCCGCTTCCTCCCGGGCGATCTGTACCCATCGGATCAGGTTGTTGGGGTTGCCGGATATGGTCATCACGTCACGCATCAACACCTCAACGGGGCAGTTATGCTTCTTCGCAGCAGTGAAAGCCGTGTGAAGTTCGGCGCGAATAACACCTTCATCAATCTCCGCTGTCGCGATGCGGGATGGATTCACCTTTTTGCAAAACACGTAATTCGAGCCTAAGCGTTCGGCCATTGCTTCATCGCTAGACCAGGGTGATACCGTCACCTTGCGTAGACGTGGGATCTTCAAGACAGACTCGATTCGGGTGTCGAGCGGTTCGCAACAACCATAAATGTTAAGCCCGAAACGCTCGAGCATTTGAAGTTGGTATGGGAAGATAAACTCTGCAAACATTTCGGGTGATACGCCAACCGTTTCCTGACTTTCGCAGAAACCCCACATGTCTTTTAGCCGTACATTGCCTTTGAAATCCGCAACGGGCAGCTCATCGGTCCACGCATAGCCGCCCGTACCGTGAAAGTCTCCTCCGTTGTTCAGCGTCAGCAACTGATTTTTTTCGAGGTAATCCAGCATCGCAAGGTTCTCATCGCGCAAGAACGCCATCAGTTCATGCACCCCTTGTGGATTGTCATAAAAATCAAAAAGTACATTCTCAAAGCCGCGCAGCATGATCAGGTCGGTCGTCATGCCGAGCGACCACCAGTAAACGCCTTCCAGCTTCACTTCCAGAATACCGTCAAAGATATCATGAGCAAGCGCTTCCAGCGCTTTGGTGCGAACCCTATCCACGATAAGTTTCGCTGGTTTGAGCGCATGCAGCACATCCAAATCGATACCCGCTTTCAGAGGCGCCTCCCAGCTGTATGCACTGCCGTCCTTCCCACCGACAACTTTTGAATCAAAGCCGCGCGACGTCTTCTCCCATACATAGTGCACTGAAAAAGTCGGTAAAACAGCGCGGTCGTCTTTAATATTTTCTGCCCAGTATATTTCCTTGCGCAATTTGAACTCCCAGATTCGCCCAAGGCTACTCTTGCACCTAAGTTCGTCCGTTCGGATAAGCTCGTACCATGCGTTCTCTGGATCGCAGAAAATTAGCGGTGCGGTCGCTTTTAGAGCGTGATGATCCTTCCAGCGCTGAGCAATCTGTGCCTGTCGCGGCTGTGCCGCTAACTCTGCCACCTTTCTGGCAAGCTCGCGCAATACAACCCTGTCTTGCGCGCCCATGGAAAACTCCTGCTTTGCAATCAGCCCGATATAGCTGATCGTCCACGACAAACCGTTTGCATCGCAGAGAATCTCGTCGGGATTTTTATACATGGCATTCGCGTGCGTGGCCATTGTGCAACTCCTCCTTGATCTATTGACGCGTCCAAGCGTCAATATTGCTCTGTAAAACGACCTGTGGTTGTATGATCATATCGCGAGGTACCGCATATCCGTACAGAAACTTGACCATGTTCCACAGCGCGGTATATGTTTGAAAATATGGCTGTTGGTATAACAACGCGCTAATTACACCGCGACGCAGGTATGCTTCGACTTCGGGAAACACATCCATTGCGATGATCTGAATCGGCCGTCCAGAAGCCTCAATCTCCTCGCAGACGGGTATTGAATTTGCAGTGCCGATAAATATACCTTTCACATCGCTTTGTTCTCTCAGCATTCGCTTTGCGTTTCGGCGCGCCTCTTCGGGGTCGGTCGTATCTGTGTATATTGCCGCGACATCCAAACGCCGGTCTGAAAATCTCAGAAAGCCGCCCTGTATATCTCTGTGAATGGAGATATCCGTATCGCCCGTAAACACGGCGGTTTTTCCACCACCAGAAAAGCGGTGAAGTAGTTCTGCTGCTACTTGTCCTGTCGTGTCGCCATCCAAATGCACTGTGAAAAGCCGCTGTGCAGGGCTTACATCCGATACGACCGTACCAATAGCGATATTCGATTCGCTAAGCATGTGGCATAGGTTGCCAAGGCAACCTGTTCTCACAGGGAGTGTCAGTATCGCATCGACGCGCGCATCGCATAGCTCGACGCACGCTTGCTCGTATTCCTCCCACGTTTGTGTGAGTCTGGTATCCAGTGTTACATTCATCCCGGCAAGCTCCGTGTATGCGGCCTCTACGCCCTTTAGCAGCTGTTGCTCAAACGCAGGAACAGTATGCTGCATCACGAACCCAATCTTAAGGCTCCGGTTCAAACTTCTCGCTGCGGGGTTGGTTCGGTATCCCGCTTCCCGAGCATATGAAATGATACGAGCGCGTAGTGCGTCTCCTACGCCTTTCTTTTCACTGAGCGCCCGGTTTACTGTGGACGGGTTGACATCCAATGCTTTGGCAATATCATATATCGTTACGTTCCCCATTGATTGCCTCCCGTTACGCAACCGGTTGCGTTCTTATATCGTGATTATACGCTGGGCAACAGGTTGTGTCAAGTGGTCGTAAAATGTAAGTTCGTGTATGCTGCCATATACGAACCAAACACACCGACCGAACTGGAGTGGTGTGTGATGCTGTGTGGCAAGTGATATCCTACAGTGAATCTGTTCTGGTAGTCTCATTGGGCGGAGATGGGCAAGCCGTCAGAACAAATCAGAAGATCACTCAAACTTAATTCTTGCTGTTACGAATAGAATATGCCACATCAGCACAACCTGTCGCTCCAATTCCTTAATACGCTTCTCATTTTGCTTTTTTATGACCGATGGTAAGGGAGGATATAGATGGAATTATGCCTTGCCCCTGCCCAGCACAGGGCCTCACTGCATTACCTGCACCCGCAATACTTTTCAAACGTGGCGCGCATAGCGTCCTCGTTCTCCTTAGTCGCGCCCAGCGCCACAAGCGCGCCCGGCGAGTTGACAAAGCCGATGAACCCACCCTTGTCCGTATTGAGATATTTCAGATAATTCATGATCTCGTTTTCGAGTTCCTGCGGCGTACCCTTGATTGCGGTAGTCTGGTATCCCACCGGGCAGCCGAAAGCGATGCGCCCCGCGAAGCTTATCCCCAGCCTGTCGATGCCGTTTAAGTTGGCCTGACCGGGATTGATCACATCGAACCCCGCGGAGATCAGGTCCTCCATGATGTCGTAAATATAGCCGCAGGAGTGCAGCATCACGTCCATGCCCAGCGAATGTGCTAGTTCCACCTGCTTTTTATACCGCGGAATGAAATGCTCCCGGATCATCCTTGGGTCGATCAGCAGAGAGTTCTGCGTGCCCCAGTCGTCCGCGAGATAGATGCCGTCAAAGCCCGCCTCGGCGCACTTTCTGATCAGATCCTCCTCCGTCGCGAACACCACGTCCAGCAACCTTGATACGTTCTCCGGGTCGAGATAGAAATCCATCAGAAATTCGTCGAAACCGCGGATGAAGCTGGCGATGGTAAAGCCGCTCAGCACAAAGTCCGCGAAATAGTAGGTGTCCGGCGACTGGACCTTGAGCTCCCTGAACCTGCCAAAGCGGTCCGCGCGGTTCACATCGAGCGGCACATAGCGGTCCAGCTCCTCGTAGCCCGAGATGGCGGGCTTTTTCGCGATGCCGAATTTGAACTGTACATCGTTGGCCTCCCACTCGAAGCCCCATTCGCAGGTCAGCTCGTTGTCCCCTCCAAACATTGTCTCGATAGCCACAGGGATGGCGTCCGCCCTGTCGATGAACGCGGGATTGTAATACATCAGCGGAACGTACTCCGGGCTTTGGAACCGTATCGCTTTGCGGACTACATCTCTTCTTGTCATGACAGACCTCCAAATTGCCTACAGTCTTCAGTAGCTGCCTAGCTCCTTAGCGAGCCGGATGATTTTTTGTATGTTCTCAAAGCTCACATCGTTTGGGATGGAATGGTCGGAGGCAAAGATGTACCCGCCCTGCTCCTTGAGTACCGGCAGCAAACGACGCATCTCCGCTTCGATGGCATCCCAGTCCTTCCACAGCATCGCGTTGAACCCGCCGTGGAGCACCAGTTTTTCGCCGTACTGTGCTTTAACCTCGTCCGCCTTCATGCCCGCCTTGGCCTCCAGCGGATGCAGCGCGTCGAAGCCGACCTCTGCGATCTCCGGCAGGAACGGGTTGATGTTGCCGCAGGAGTGCAGCCGCACCTTCGCCCCTTTGCTGTGCGCCCAGTCCACCGCTTTCTGGTGCGCCGGTTTTACAATCTCGCGGTAGGTATTCACCGAGAAGAACTGGCTGTAGGAATAGCCCATATCCTCTCGGATGTTGAACATGTCAAATGTGTAGCCCGCGTCCCACGCCCGGTCCAGCAGGGCCGTGTTGACGTCCAGGCTATGGAGGAACATTTCCAGCACCCACTCCGGGTCCTCAATCATGGCGATCAGCAGCCGCTCCGTGCCTACCACATAGGAGAGGAAGTGGTTGAATCCGAACTCACAGTCCGCGAGGATCCAGTGCCCCGCCTTGCGCCAGTCGGCAAAGTTGGCTTTGAGGTGCTCCCATGGGATGCGGTCATCCGTGGGCGTCATGCGCTTTTTCGCCTCCAGCCAGATATCCTTCTCCGTAATCGTGTAGTCCATGAAATCCGGCGTGGAATCCTCGTGCTTGAAGTTGCGCTCCTTGCAGCCCCAGCTCGTCATTTTGGTGATGAACTCGTCGGTTTCCTCCACCACGTAGTGGGGAAAGCGCGGCGA
>Ga0351839_1030_pt2 | contig 27068 bp, 20 predicted proteins | sample BONcelHFGM3001E4_FD_206881 | JGI IMG/M metagenome (GOLD analysis project Ga0351839, IMG submission 206881) | Enriched cells from coal bed in the Powder River Basin, Montana, United States - BONCAT cells FGM rep1 HSBNCT.FGM.300.1.E4 ... | reverse complement strand
CTGGACACAATTGTGAAGCTGGTGCGCGAAGCCGTGTTCAGCAACGATTTTCAAGCCATCATCCGGCAGGCAAACCCCTCCGGCTCCCCGTACTACAGCACGCTCTCCAGCCAGAAGCTGGACGCCATCTGGAACGAGATGGAATACCAGAACGAACTGCTGGACTCCATGTTCCTCTTCGACCTGCAAGGCCGCTTCTACAAGCGCAGGCTGGGCGCGCAGAGCACCACCAACTACCAGGCTTACTATACGCAACCCCAACCCGTCACAGCGGACTGGTATCAAAAGGCGATGGCTGCCAAGGGCCGCGAGGTGTTCTTCGGCTACGATGTACTGGACCCCGCGGATGCAGACGCGCGGGTTTCGATGGTCAAGCTGGTGTACGACCCCGCCAACCGCGTGCCCAAGGCGATGGTTATCGTCTGCCTGCGCTCCTCACTGCTGCGAAAGATTCTGCCCCAGAGCGGCCAGTACTTCAAAACCTCCACATTCTACCTGCTGGATGAGGCGGACAAGGTGATCTACGGCGCGGGCAACGCAGGGCTGAGCGACGGCGATGTCGGCAAGTACCTGCACAGTCAGCAGGACAGTGGCTACATCTTCGGCTCCTGCGAGTCCGCCATCACCGGCTGGACGCTGGCCAACGCCGTGGAGCGCAAGGAGCTTAACGCCATGGTGGACCGCATCGGCTTGAGCGCACTGCTGCTGGCGGGTGCGCTCACGTTGGTCAGCCTGCTGCTGGTCAACGTAGCCACCCGGTACATGAACCGCTCGCTCAACCACATCAAGATCGTGCTGGAGGAGATCAACCACAAGGGCGGCAGCATCACCGACGACTTTGACAACAGCGAAATCGGACAGATCGGCAAGGTGCTCAAGACCACCTACAACCACAACCTCGCCTTGCAGGCCAGTATGCTCAAGCTGGAGGTACGCGAGCGCGAAAGCGAGCTGATGCTGTTGCAGGCGCAGATCAACCCGCATTTTCTCTATAACACGCTGGACTCGATCTATTCCTCCGCCATCGTGTCGCGCGACGACCGGACCGCCGCGATGGTCGCGTCGCTGTCCGGGCTGTTCCGCCTGTCGCTGAGCAAGGGCCGCCGCGTTATCAGCGTGCGTGACGAGCTCGCCTACATCCAACGCTATATGACCATCCAGAACATCCGCTTTCAGGACCGGTTCGCCCTCATCACCGACGTGGAGGACAGCGTGCTGGACCTGACCATCTTGAAGCTCACGCTGCAACCCTTTGTGGAAAACGCGATGGTGCACGGGCTGGAACCCAAGCTGGGTAAGGGCTACATCGAAATCAAGGGCGAGCGAATCGATGACGATTTGTACTTCACCGTCGCGGATAACGGCGTGGGCGTGACCGACGCCAGCCTCTTTTACGCGGGCTACGGCATCCGCAACGTTATCGACCGCATCCACCTGTTCTACGGCAAGGAATACGGCGTGGAGATCCACAGCGCGCCGGATCACGGCACAAGCGTGCGCATCCACCTGCCCGCCAAGGAGGAAAGCCCCGATGCTGAAACTGGCGATCTTTGACGATGAGCCGATCATTGTACAGGGCATGGGCATTTTGGTGGAGCGCTCCGGCCTGCCGCTGACGGTGGCCTGCACGGCGCTCAACGGGCTCACCGCGCTGGAGCAGTTAAGCCTTCACAGGCCCGAGATTGTTCTTTCCGACATCCGCATGCCCGGCGTGGACGGCCTGACCCTGATTGAGCAGGCTGCCGCCATCCTGCCAGACAGCGCCTTCCTGATCATGAGCGGCTACCGCGATTTCGACTTTGTCAAACGCGCGCTGGCGCTGCGCGTGGTCGACTATCTGGAAAAGCCCGTCACGCTGGAGACGCTCACCCCAGCGCTGCGGCGCGCCATGAGCCAGCTGGGCGCGCAGCAAAGCCGCGCGTCTGTGCACGCCATCCCGGAAGGCCCGCCCGCCGAGGCCCCGGCCAACAGGGCCGATATCCGGCGGCTCATCAGCTACATCCACCAGCACTACAGCGAGGATATTTCACTGGGCGACCTGGCGGACCTGGCGGAGATGAACCCCGCATACCTGAGCAACCTGTTCAAAGAAACGGTGGGCATGAGCTATGTCAAATACCTGACCGGCGTCAGGCTGGAGCAGGCCAAGGTGTTTCTGGCGCGCGGCGAGCGCACCAGCGCCGTGGCCAAAACCGTGGGCTATGCCGATGACAAGTATTTCCGGCAGGTGTTCAAGAAAAACGAAGGCCTCACCCCCAGCGAGTACCGGCAGAAGGCACAGGGCAAGGACGGGCGCTCCTGAGCTGTTCAGTTAATTTCAGCAATTATTTAGCAAAATGAATATAAAAAAATTCCCCGTATTAACAAAAACCTTAACCCTTGTATGATGTGGTTTGCCATCATATAATTCAGACATCAAAAATCCGAAAACAAGGAGGTTCCCGCCATGTTTCGCAAAGGTATTGCCCTGCTGATGACCCTCTGCCTCGTGCTGAGCGTATCGTTCGCTGTGGCCGAGCAGCCCACCAAGAAGATCACGATCCTGTCCATCTGGGCGGAGGACAACGACAACGGCATTCTCATGACCAAGCTTTCCGACCAGTATATCGCAGAAGTGAACCCCAACTTCTCCTATGAGTATGAACTGGTTTCCGCTGACAACCTCCGCCAGAAGGTCGCCACCATGGCCGCCTCCAACGACCTGCCGGACGTGTTCGTCTATGAAAGCGGCACGCCGCTGATCCCCCTGATTGAGGATGGCTACGTGCTGGACATCACCCAGGCGCTCACTGACCTGGGCGTGGTGGACAAGCTTGACCCCGGCGCGGTTGCCATCCTGAGCAACCTGACCGCCACCGAGCACATCTACGACCTGCCGCTGGGCCTGAACGTGGAAGGCTTCTGGTACAATAAGGCGTTGTTCGCCCAGGCCGGTATCCAAGCGCCCCCCACCACCTACGCCGAAATGCAGGACGCCTGCGAAAGGCTCGCGGCTGCGGGTATCCAGCCCTTCTCGGTCGGCGGCGCTGACAAATGGCCCGCGACCCGCCTGATCAACTCCTACGTGATGCGCAAGCTGGGCGTGGACGCGCTGGCCAAGTGCGCAGCGGGCGAAATGAGCTACGTAAACGACGGCATCGTGGAAGGCGCGCAGCTCCTGCAGGATTGGTGCAATATGGGCTACTTTGGCGAAGGCCCCACCACGGTGGACTACAACACCGCAGCCAACATGCTCATGTCCGGCAAGTCAGCAATGCTCTACAACGGCAGCTGGTTCACCCAGAGCCTTGCCAGCAAGGACAACCCCGCCGGCGAGGACGGCATCGGCTTCTTCAACATCCCCACCGTCGATGGCGGCGTGGGCACGCTGACCGAGTACTCCATGAACTGCGGCAACATCCTCTGCCTGAGCGCTGCCAAGTATGACGCCGCCACCGCGGACTGGCTCAAGTACCTGGTGAGCAACATCGGCAACTACGCCATCCAGAACTCCGGCACGCTCAAGGGCTACACCATCACCGAGTATCCGGAAACGCTGAGCAACTACACCAAGATGGTTGCCGAAGAGTTTGCCAAGGTGACCGCCGCCAGCACGTGGTTTGAAGCGACGATGGACAGCGAGATGACCGCTACCGCGCAGCAGAACGTGCAGTCCCTCATGAACGGCGACATGACCGCGCAGGAATACGCACAGGCGCTGCAGGACATCTACGACGCAGCGCACTGAGCCACACGCACACGGGTTTTTCAGGGGGCGGCTTGCCGGCGGGCAACGCCGCCCCTTTCCTCACATGGCCCGCACGCGCGCAGGCGCTGCGGCAACACTTGGAAGGTGGTGCGCCTATGAGCCGTGTCCTGCGCGACAGGCGGGCGATCCTTTTGTTTATCCTCCCCGGTTTTTTGCTGTATACCGTGCTGGTCATCCTGCCGGTGGTATGGTCTGCCTACTATACGTTTTTCACCGGCATGATCGGCAGCTCTAAGTGGGCGTTCAGCGGGCTGGACAACTATGCCCGCCTGTTTGCGGATAAAAAGTTCAGCGCGGCGCTGATGGTGAATGTGCGCTACGTTGCCATGACCACGTTCGGGCAGGTGATTTTCGGGCTGCTGCTGGCGCTGATGTTCAAGTTCTGGGTCAAGCGGCACGGTTCCACTGTGCGCACCATCGTCTTTTTTCCGGTGGTGCTGCCCGTGGTGGCCGTGGGCCAGCTGTTTACCAAAATTTATGAAATCCAACCCTATTACGGCCTCCTTAACAGCCTGCTCAAGGGCGTGGGGCTGGAAAACCTCGTATACCCGTGGATCGGCAAGGCCAACACGGCACTTGGAGCGCTGGCAGCCATGGACATCTGGACGGCTATGGGCTTTTATGCCATCATCCTCTACGGCGCGCTGCTGGATATCCCCGGCGACATTCTGGAAGCCGCCGAGATTGACGGTTGCAACGGTTGGCAGCTGTTCCGGCGCATTTTGCTGCCACTGCTGCGCCCCATACTGCTCACCTGCTTCGTGTTCAGCTTCACCGGCACGGTCAAGATGTTTGAAAGCGCGCTGGCGCTCACGCGCGGCGGCCCGGGCACGGCCACCACGTCGCTGTCCATGTATATGTACAACACGGCGTTCTCCTATCAAAAAACGGGCTATGCAAGCGTGATCGCGCTGTTCATCTTCCTGCTGTGCGTGTTCGGCTCGCGGCTGATCCGCCTGTTTGACCGCAAGGATTAACCTGAAAAGGGGGAAACCGTAAATGTCTACCGTCGCCATGAGGCCGAAAAAAACCCGGGCGCGAACGCGCGTACGGGTTCGCAACGCGCTGGTCGTGCTGGTCATCGTGCTTGTCGTGATGATCGACCTGTATCCGCTGTACTTCATGTATTCGGCATCGTTCAAAACCAACAACGAGTTTGTCACAAACCCCGCCTACGCCTTCAACCAAAGCCTCCACTGGCAGAATTATGTGGACAGCTGGACGCGCGGCAACATGGGCGTGTTTTTCACCAACAGCCTGTTTAACACCGCGGTATCGCTGGTGTTTATCACGTTGTTTGCGCTGACCATCTCCTTCGCGCTCATCAAGATGGAATGGAAGGGGCGCAAGTTTTTCACACAATACTTCGCCTTTGGCATCATGGTGCCGGTGGCCACCACGCTGATACCGCTGTTTGTGATCTACAACACCGGCGGGCTGTACAACACGCGGCTCGGGCTCATCTTGGTTTACATCGCCTCCGCCATATCGTTTTCGGTCTACCTGCTCTCGGGCTACATGCGGGCTTTGCCGGATGAGATCCTGGAGGCCAGCGTGATTGATGGGTGCAACATCTACGCCATGATGTGGCACATCGTGATGCCGCTGATGAAAAACGCGCTCATCACCGTGGTGGTGATCCAGTTCTTCTTCAAGTGGAACGACCTGCTCTACTCCATGACGCTCATCTCCTCCTCGTCGCTTAAAACCATGCAGACGGGGCTATTGTACTTCTCCGACGAGTTCGGTTCCAAAAACTGGGGCGCGATCTTCGCGTCGGTATCCATCAGCGTTACGCCAATGCTGCTGATGTACCTGCTGCTGAACAAAATGGTGATCGAAGGCATGACGGCGGGGGCGATCAAAGGATGACGGACTATCAAATCGTAAACGATTTCATCTGCGGGCAGGTGCCCACTATGCTCAAGGAGCCGCGCGCCTTTATCCGGCATCCCTTCATCGACCCCGGCTCGGTATACGACGGCAACGTGTGGGACTGGGACACGTACTGGTCGGTCTACGGGCTGCTGAGCATCGCGGGCGACCTGCCCGCGCCATTGCTGGCCCGCGTGCTCGCACACGCGAAGGGCAACATCGCCAACTTCATGGATCACCAGTTGCCCGACGGCTACATTCCCATGATGATCGAGGTGGCTAAGTGGCCCGAGCCCTACCTGAACCTGCGCCGCAAGGAAGGCGTGAAACTGAACATGATGAAGCCCTTCCTGTGCGGGCAGATCGACATGATCTCGCGGCACACGGGCGACTGGGCATGGGCGCAGGGCTACCTTGGCGGGTTGGAGGCATATTTTTCGTGCTATGAACGCGAGTATTTCCATGCCGATTGCGGGCTGTACGTGTGGCATGACGATATCATGATCGGCATGGACAACGACCCCGCCAGCTTTGGCCGCCCGAATGATTCCACCGCGAACATTTTCCTCAACGCATTCATGGTGGAAGAGATGCGCTGCATGGCAGCGCTGCTGCTCCGTTACGGCCAGCCGGAGCGCGCGGCACAATACCAGCGCATGCGCGACGCGTTGATCGCGGCGGTGCAGGCGGAGTGCTGGGACAAGCGCGACGGCTTCTTCTACTCCGTGGATGTGGACGTGCGCACCCGCAAGTACGACTGGTTTCATCAGGGGCTGGGCGTGTTCTGGAAATCGCTGCCCATCAAGATACGCGCGTGGTCTGGGTTCATCCCGCTGTGGGCGGGCTTTGCCACGCCCGCGCAGGCAGAGCAGATGGCCGCGCACAGCCTGGACGAGCTTACCTTCGCCAGCCCCTATGGCATCACCACGCTCGCCAAGGATGAAAAGATGTTCGACCTGTCGGTCACCAACAACCCCTCCAACTGGCTGGGGCCGGTGTGGATCGTCGCCAGCTATGTGGCGTTTAAGGGGCTGCTGAACTATGGCCACCGCGACGCGGCCCGGCGCATCATGGCGGGCACGCTGCGCCTGCTGGCCGCCGATATTCAGGCAAGCGGCCAGCTGCATGAGTACTATGATCCCTTTGACGGCCACCCCATCATGAACGGCGGCTTCATCAACTGGAACATACTGGCGCTGACCATGCAAAAGGAGTGGGAGGCCGCCGTATGCTGACCGATACGCGTAAAAGCCCGTATGCAAGGGTGTCCTTCACCGCGCGTTGCCGTTGGACGCGCGGTTTTTTAAAGGATCGGTTCGACACCACGGCGCAGGCCGCCATCCCTCACATTTTGAGCATCTTTGACGACCCATCCAGCTTCTTTCACGAGGTGGAGAACTTCCGCATTGCGGCGGGGCTGGCCGAGGGGGCGTTTCGCGGCAACCCCTACGGGGACGGCGATTTTTACAAGCTACTGGAGGCCATGGCCTGCGCGGGTTATCCGCAAGCGCAGCTTGACGGCTATGTGCGCCTGATCGCCGCCGCGCAGCAGGCGGACGGATACCTGTCCACCAAGCAGATCATCGGCGAGCGGCAGTCGGGCGGCGCTACGCGCCACAGCGATGTGGACGATTTTGAGGAGTACAATTTTGGCCACCTGTGCACGGCGGCTTGCGTGCTGGCACGCGAGACCGGCGACACTGCGCTGCTTGCAGTCGCCAGCCGCGTGTGCGATTATCTGGAGGCCTTCTACCGTCGCCTGCTGGCGGGCGACGGCGCACAGACGGCGGTGTGCCCCTCGCACTACATGGGGCTGGCGGAAATGTACCGCCAGACGGGCGAGCATCGCTACCTAACCATGCTGCAAACCGCCATTACCCTGCGCGACCGCGTGGCAAACGGCAACGAGGACAACCAGGACCGCATCCCGCTGCGGGCGCAGCGTGTGATCAGCGGGCACGCCGTGCGCGCCACCTACCTCTACGCGGGCGTGACCGACCTGTACCTGGAGACCGGCGACGAAACGGTGCTGCCCACGCTGGAAGCGTGCTGGCGCAACCTGCTGGATACCAAGCTCTACATCATCGGCGGGCTGGGCGCGCTGTACACGGGGTGCTCGCCGTTTGGGGACCTGATCGGCGCGCAGCGGGTGCATCAGGCGTTCGGCTATGAGTACCAGTTGCCCAACGTGACCGCCTACAACGAAACCTGCGCGGCGTTGGGCGGCGTGTTTTGGGCGCAGCGGCGGTTTGCCGCGCAGCCGGACGCCGAGGCCTTCGACCTGATTGAGCGCGTCACCTGTAATCTGGCGGCGGCGGCCATCAGCCTGGACGGACAGTGCTATTTTTACGAAAACATGCTGCGGCGCACCGAGACGGTGCCGTATTCCCTGATGTGGCCGCGCGAGCGTTCAGATACGTTCCAGTGCTTCTGCTGCCCCACCAACCTGTCACGCTTTTTCACCGAGACAGGCTATTATGCCTACGCCCAAAGTGCCGACGGGCTCTATACAGGGCTGTACGGCGAGGGCGAAACCGCCGTGCGGCTTGATAACGGCGCAGCTTTTACCGTGCGGCAGCAAACCGACTACCCGTGGGACGGGCACATCCGCTTTACCTTTGCGGACGCAGCGGACGTGCCCTTCACGCTGATGCTGCGCATTCCCGCATGGTCGCAGGTGGGGCGGCTCACGCTCAACGGCCGGAGTACCGCGCTGAACGCCGACCACGCGGGCCGCTACCTACCCGTCGCCATCCGCCACCCCGGCACGGACACAGTTGAATTGACGCTGGACATGACGCCCCGGCTGACTGTCGCCCACCCCATGGTAGAGGAGGACGAGGGGCAGGCCTGCGTGGAGCGCGGCCCCCTTGTCTACTGTCTGGAGAGCGCCGACAACGGCAGCCTGAACGGGCTGTATTTTGCCCACCAGCAAGCCCTGCAGGAAACCCGTGCGGACATCTGCGGCACGCCCGTCGTGTTGCTCAGGGCCAAGGGTTACCGCAGGCAACTGCCCGCCTCCGGCGCGCTGTACCGGCGCTTTGGCGGCGCGGCTATCCAGGCCGTGACCCTCACGCTGCTCCCCTATTTCGCGTGGGATAACCGCGGCTTTGGCGAAATGCGCATCTGGCTGCCGCTGGCCGTCGGGCCGAACTACGATATCAATTCATGAATGGGTTGCACCGCACATGCGTTTTTCGCTGCGGCGAGGAGCGGCAACGCTGGCATGGCAGGTTCCATGGCGCTTACACGACGAAGCCATGGAATGTAAGCGCTGTGTGCATGAAGCATTACGCAACCAAAGCGCATACGCGCCCGATGTGCGCGCGATACCAGCCGTGATGGATGCCGCGCGCTTGCATGGTCACGCGCTGTCGCCCGCTGCCTGTCGCACCGCTGTCCGGACATCTGTATTGACAAGCAAGCGCTCGCGCACGAGGTCACAGGCAAGGTTGTTCAAACCGGAAGCGGTTTCTCCCTGTGAGAAGCAAAACCGCTTCACCCCTTCACCGCCCCCATTGATATGCCCCGTATAAAATACCGCTGAAAACACAGAAAGAAAATCAATATGGGGATCATGGACATCGTCGCGCCCGCCATCTGCGGCCCGATGGTCGAAACACCGTCCTGCAACCCAATCAGGTAGCTCAGCGCCAGCGGTATGGTGCGGTTTGCCTTGCTGGTAAGCATGATGTTCTGCCAGATGAAATCATTCCAGCAGTTGATAAACGTAAAGATAGCAAGCGCACCGAAAACCGGTTTTGACAGCGGAACGATGATGTGCGTGAATATGCGGATTTCCCCGCACCCGTCAATCACAGACGCCTCGATCATTTCATCCATGAGGGTAGACATGTACTGCTTGCACAGGAAAATACCGTAGGCGGCGTTCACCGTGGTCAGTATTACGCCGATGGCTTTATTGGTAAGGTTCAGCGAGTTTGCGATGATGAAGTTGGGCACCATGAGCAGTTGCCGCGGCAGCATCATGGTAACCAGCAGCACCACAAACCAGAAGCGCTTGCCCGCGAACTGTTTCTTAGCAAATACATAGCCGCCCATCGCCGATACGGCCACGGTGATAAACACGGTGGCACCCGTGATAAAGAGGCTGTTGCCAAACGCGCCGAACATATCCACCTTTTTAAGCACTGTCTGATAATTGTTCAGGCTTATGTTGGTAAAGGGGTTGAAATCCATGGGCACCATGAAAAATGACATGCTGGGCTTCAGGCTGCCACTGATCATGACGTAAAACGGCAGCAGGCTGATGGCCATCAGCAGCAGCAGAAAGACCAGCGACACCGACACCCTTGCTTTCCCTGGCATGGCCTGGCCCCCACTCTTCAATATTGCTCGCTGGTATTAACAAGCCTGTACTGCAGGCAAACCAGCAGCCCGATGATCGCAAAAAGAATGATGCCCATGGCGGCCGCGTAGCCATATCGGCCAAACTCAAAGGCGTTGCGGTATATCATGTACAGCATGGTTGTCGTGCGGTAGTTTGGCCCGCCCCCCGTCATCAGATAGGGAACGACAAACACCTGCAAGTTGCCGATGGTCGCGGTCACCAACACGAAGGTCATCGTCGGGCGAATCAGCGGAAGGGTCACCTTCCAAAACTGCTGGCCCTGCGTTGCGCCTTCCAATTGCGCAACCTCATAAAAATCCCGCGGGATGCCGTCCAGCGCCGAAGCGAATAAAATGATCGGCTGCGAGATGGCAAACGTCATCACCAACGCCGAAACCAGCGGTATCGCCAGGCTGCTGCTGCCCAGCCAGTCCAGCCGCGGGACGCCCAATGCCTGCGTGATGGTTGCACTCAGGCCGTAGGCGGGGTTGAACATGAACTTCCACGCGATGGCCAGCGCAACCTGGCTGACAACAGACGTGAGATAGAAAATGAACTTAGCACTACTTTTCAGCGTTCTGGAACGGGCGTGGATTGTCCATGCGATCCAGAGGGACAGCACCACCGTGCCGGGAATGATGATGGCGCACATGTTGAGCGTCGCCGCAATCGCGTTCCAAAACATGGCGTCGCCAAGCAGTTCCGTGAAATTGGCCAACCCAACGAACACGTTGACCCTGTAGGTTACATTGAACAGGGACATGACCAGCCCGTATACAAGGGGATAGAGCGTGAAGACGACCAGAAACGCAAGCCATGGCAGCAGAAACGCATAACTGACGATGTTGTTTGCCATTCTCGTTTTGCGGGCTCGCACCGCGATTGCAGCCGGATTCTGCATGAAAATCTCTCCGTTTCCGTAAATCGGCGGCGGACGGGCGTTGCTGCCAGTCCGCCGCCGCATCTTTGCCACGTTTATTGCGCCGCAAGGATTTTGTCAACGTTTGCCTTGAAGGAATCCATCGCTTCCTGCGGGTTCTTGGCTCCGGAATAGACGGCCTGCAACTCGGGGTAGAAACACGTGCGTACCTGCGGCCAGTAGCTTTCCAGAATGCCAAAGGACGAGTTGCTGTATTTGCCGGACCACTCCGCACGGATGGCAACCTCGCCGGCAATGAGCGCGTTCTCGTTGGCATAGGCAAGGCCGATGTTCCGCACAGGCGTATACGTGGGCGTATAGTTCCAGATGGCCAGTGCCATTTCAGGCGTATCCATGAAGGTTTGCACAAATGCCTTGGCCGCGGCAATGGTATCCGCGTTGTTATCGTTGGTGAACACGGCAAAGCAGTTGGCGCCCCAGGAAGCGCTGATCATCCCCGGCTTTCCGTCGGCTGTTGGCACCGCGTAATCGCGGATCTCCGGCACCCTGTCGATCAGGCCTTCCCTGTAGCTTTCTCCCATCTGAATCATCGTGTTGGCGGCGGGCGTGTTAAAAGCCAGCGCAGCCTTCTCGCTCAGGAAGAACGTCATATCGCTCTCTGTGCTGGCTGCGCCGGGCACACAATAGCCGTTGTCGTTGATCTTTTTGAGCATTTCAACAATGCTCACGCATTCCGAGCTGTTTGCAAGGCATTGGGTGCGGTCGTCGCTTACAATCTTGCCTCCGTTTGACAGCATGAGGGTGTACATGATGTCGTCGCTGGTCTGCGAGCCCGCGTACAGGGTTGTGCCGTAGATGCCCCTGTCCTTTCCGGCGATGGCGGCAGCCTCGATGAACGCATACAGCTGATCAAACGTCCAACTCTCGCGGTCCGCTGGGAGCAGCTCATAAACGCCCAGTTCCTTTGCCAGCGTTACATTGACACTCAGTGCGGAGCAGGCGATCGTGGTGGCGGGCACAAGGAAGTTACTGCCGTCGATCCGCCCGATTGACAGTACGGCGTCGTACCAGTCGTCAAAGCTGGCGATCACATCGCTCACATCTTCCACAAGCCCTGAGGGCGGCAGTTTAGCCGTGCGCGCCGTGCCATCCAGAAAAACATCGGGCGTTGTGCCCGTGCTCATGGCGATTTCCATCTTTTCGGTTACGCCCTCCCAGGTAATCTGCTGAAAATCCACCGTTACATTCGGGTAGCGCGCATGGAATTTCGGAAGCAGTATATCCTCCACATCCCTTTCCATGGTGTTGGTCAGGGGGGTGAACCAGAAGGTGATGGAGGCGGACAGGCTCTCCTGCGATGCGGCGGCACCGGTGGCCGTGAGGGCTAGCATCAGCAGCGACATGACAAGGGATAGCATTCTTTTCTTCATGGATATCCTCCTTTGCTTGCGCGGTCGGTCGGGGAAGGGGCCGTAGGCGGACGCGCACGTGCGTAGCCTGACTGAAGATCGCAGCGACCTTTACACTTTTGCGCTGTTGACAATTGGCAACTTGATTATATATCACAAGTTGTTAGTTTGTCAATCAGGGGTTCCGCATCGGCGAATCGCAAAACCCGGCCTGCATGAGGCCGGGCTGCGCCGGGTTTGCCTTGCGCCGGGTCGTTAACCCTGCGTGAGTAACTGGTTTACTGCGTCAGGGCAGTTCACACTGCCCACAAACATCAGGATATCCCCGTACGCCAATACTGCATACGGCCCCGGGGACAGGATGATGCTCTCTCCCCTGCGTATGGCGATGACTGTTGCGCCGGTTTGCTGCCAGAACTTCAACTCGCTCAGGTTTTTGCCAATGAGCGGGCAGCCTTCCGGCACCTTTGCCTCGTAGTTGGGGAAAGGCGTTGTCGATGAGAACTTCTCATTGATGCGAACGATGGCACCGGCGACATCCGCAATGTGCTGGCACAGTTCCGCCTGCTGCCCCAGCAGATTGTCCAGCTCCTTTTGATGCGTGCGAATGTCGTTTTGCGCGCTAAATTTCTCGCCGTATGCCCGCGCTTTCTCACGCGAGCGTATCATCACGCCGCTGTTATGCAATATGCTCACGATTTCCATGTCAGTCAGCAGTTTCATCGCACGGCGAATCGTCTCGGGCGATACACCGTACTCCGAGGCCATTGTGGAGCGCCCGTATACCTTTGTGTTTTCTTTCAGCTCGCCCCTTGCGATCCGCAGCGCAACATCTAAGGCAATCTGGGAATAGACCGGGGCCACCAGGCTGGTAGGCACATCCATCGCATCCTTCTGGTGCGGAACAGCGCTGTATCCCGCGCCGCTCCATGCAATATGGGCATTATAGCAACGAACTGCCAGAAATGCAAACAATGGGAGGGAATGGCTGCGCGGACCGTGAGAACCTGTTTAATTCATGAATGTGCCGAAGGTCACGAGCGATTTCAGAACGCTGCACTATTATCCGTTGGCAGAAAAGCGTTGGCACCTGTGATTCGCAGCGCTGATGAAGAAGCAATATCATCGTGTTTCGTGTGGCGGTCTGCGGCTGGCAATTTGCTTGCGCAGAATGTCACGATTGATTCATGATCACTTCCATTTTCCACCGCCGCCTATGCTGCAAGCTTGGCAACCGCTTATGTGGTGAAAGTGCTGGCCAGGTTGCCTGTGCAGGTCGATCCGGAGCAGATCAGGACGGCGATTGTGAGCATGTGGGCAGCGCCATTTGCGTAGCAGATCGCGGCGTGGGTGAAAATCATGTAGCTGCCTATCCAAAAGGCTCCCGCAAATGTGCGGAAGCCTTTATCTATGAATGTTCGTTGCTGATTAACCCTACGTTTGAAGGCGTGTTGTATTCCTTCACTTCTGTATCAATGCCTGCGGCATACGCAGCATCGCGTACTGTGTATCGATACCGTCCGGGACGGTATCGATATGTGTTGTATGAAACCCGAAATGGCTGTAGATATCTACATTGCTTTTTTTATGTGTCTCCAGATAGCACTTCTCCGCCCGCGCATCAAGAGAATGCAGCACTGACTTTAGAAGCCTTGACGCATGACCTTTGCCCTGTTGCGCGGTATCCACTGCCAACATGAGGATATACCAGGCATCCCCCGCCTCTGCCTCGCGACGGATTTCATGGCAATGCTTCTCATATTTTGATAAGCGCCTCAACACATCCGGGCAGGTTACGAACGGGAGTTTCCAACCGCCGTAAAGAAGAAACCGCACGGGTGGCGTTCCATAAACCCCTGGCCTAAGCATCACAATGAAGCCATCCAAAGCCTCGCTTGATGCAAAAATCGAGTAATACGGGAATCCCGTTCGCAAAACCACGGAGAAGTAATGATACAACTGACGTTCAGAAGGGTTACGCCCACCCAACTGGTATTTCATGGACGGATCCCCTACAAACGCATTCGCGGCAACCCTGGCCAACCGATCGATATCGCATTGCTTCGGCTGATAAAGCTCGGGTATTGTTAGTTCCATTCCAATGCCTCCTTGATCTCAATATGATACAGGTGTATCATAGCATAGCGATGCAGGGGTAAAAATGCAATAGCCCATCGCTATTTGAAACACAGAGGAGTAAGTGTATCAATGACTCGTATGCGAAAGAACGCCGGTTTTATTCAGGAGTGCATAACAGAAGCATTGATCCTTCTTATGCAAAAACAACCGTATGACACCATAACTATCACAGCATTGACCAAGAAGGCCGGGGTCAGCAGAGTATCGTTTTATCGTAAGTTTATGTCTAAGGATGATATCCTGCTACAAAAACTTGAAACCTTGGGCACAGATTGGTGGCTGCAGCAAACAGCCCAATGTGATAGCCACGGATATGCCTACGCGCTCATTCGCCATGGTCAATCAATTCAGCATATCCTGTCGCTGCTATATCAGCATGACTTGAGGCATTTATTGCTTACGAATATTATGAACACATGTGGAGCAACACCGGAAGATGACACCAAAAGCGCCTACACAAAGGCTGTGCTTGCAGGTTCCATTTTCGGACTTTGTGATGCTTGGATCAGTCGAGGTATGCGAGAAACACCCGACGAAATCGGCACAATCTTCCAAGGCATCGATCGCATGCTGGTATCAAAGGCCTCATCGCAAAGTGCTCAGTGATCCAAACAAAATGGGCCGAGTGCAATAAAGTTCGCATCGTTCAGCATGCCCGTGCGGCTCAATTCATGCGCGGAGTACTTCAAAACTGCGACCATCGCTTGGCACTATCATCATTCTGATGCTGCTCATTGAAACTGCAACATTTATCATGGGATACCAGGCAATGATAGCCACAAACCACAGAAACCGCCCCCCTCGCTTGCAAAGGTGGGCGGTTTCATCATCAAAGGCGGGCAACGCCCGTCCCTCGGCTCGAACACGATGGCAATTCGTTTCGCGGCATTATCGGGAGGAGTACGCAGGATGGATCCCGTTTGACGCGGTATGTGATGATAACGGCGACGAGGTCAACATCCGCGCAGCCTGCCTGAGCGCGGCGCGGTTGCTGGAGGTATTCGCCGGGCAGTGACAAACCGAACCGAGAAGGAGGCAAATCCTCATGAACCGATTTGAAGGCAACCGGCAGCGCCCTGACACCCTTCACGCGCAGGCATACCTGGCAGAGTACCGCGCACTGGTGGCGCAGCGCGACACGCTCCTGGACACGCTGGAAGACCTGCAGAAGGCCAAGCGGCGGGCGGCTGTATTCACCGGTGAGCTGCTGGTGCGCAGACGGGCGGAGGGGCAGACGGCGCTGCTGACCACGCTCAACGAGCTTGAACGATCACTTGCCGAGCGCTTGCAGCTGATCGAGCAGATGCCAGTCGGCACGCAACGCACCATACTGCTGGATCGGTACATCAACGGGTGGGCATGGCTGGAGATCGAACGCCGCATGGGATACTCCGAGCGGGCGATGTTCGCACTGCACAAGCGGGCGCTGGTGAGCGTGGAGGGGCTGCTGGCGGGCGTGGGTGCGCTTCGGGTAGCAGAGTAACCACAGGGGTCGACGGGAGGGTTTGCCATGGTGGGTGTCTATTCGGCGGTCGAGCGTACAGCCTTGGAAGTGGCGGAATACGAGCGGATCAGCGGGTGCATCGCCGATCGGCTCGTACACGTGGACAGCTCTCACCGCATCGCATGCGACATGCTGGTGCGGGAGATCGCCTTTCTGGCGGTGACCCTGCGCGAGCTACGCGAGATCATCTCTCGGGACGGACCGCTGGGCGTGAGCGTGAAGGACGCACAGAAACCCTCGGCGGTGGTCATGACCTACGACCGGCTGGCGAACACCTACGCGAAGTATGCCGCCCAGCTGGAGAAGGCCATCCCGATCGACAACAGTATTTTGCCGCTGGTATAACGGGCATGAAGATGCCCCGACCGTATCTTCACATACTGTCGGGGCTGCGTTTCCTGTACTGCACTACACTCAGTATACAGGAGGCGCGACAAATGGTCAACTGGACGGAAGTCTGTGAGCAGCACCGCGGGTTGGTATTTACGATCGCGCGCAGGTATCTTGGCGCGTGCAATCACGATCCGGCAATCGACCTTGACGACCTGATGCAGACCGGGTACATCGGACTGATGCAGGCGGCGGATACCCATGACGAAACCAAGGGGAGCTTCGCGCACTGGGCAGCTTACTACATCCGGCAGGAAATCCGGCTGATGCTGTCGATGCACCGGAAGCTGCCGCGGATTAGGGTGATGGAACTCTCGCTGGACGCGCCGGTCATGGACGGCGAGGAGCCGACGTTAGGCGATGCGGTCGCTGCCGATGTGGACATCGAGGCGGGCGCAGACCGGCAGGAAGTGACGCAGGCGGTGCAATCGGCGGTCGACCGGCTGCCGGATAAGCAGCGCGACCTGGTACGCCTCTGTGACCTGCAGGGGCGGTCCCTGAGCGACGCGGCGAGGGTATGCGATACCAGTCTACCCTCTGCCCAAAACACCCACAAAACAGCCCTAAAAACGCTGTTTTTGACAAAATCTGCGTGCTTTGGCGATCGCTCACGAACTGGACGAATGGACGGATTGGCATCATCATGTCGGAACCGCAAACTACCGCAGCACTTGGGTTTCAAGCACCGAGGCGATCGTGTTTGACCGGGAAAACCGACGCCAAAAGCTCATGAAAAAGTACACCATGTCGGGGCCTCTTTCGGGTGCTAAATAGCATTTTTGAGAGGGGTCCCCCCCTTATGCCATATGGCTTTGGAGGCTCTCACAGACCGGCAAGGGTCGGCTCTTCCCTCCCCGAGTTGATTTTAGGAAAAGCCTGCAAATAAAAAGTCAAGCCCCAAAGTAGCTTGACGACAGGAGACGAGGAAGCTTGATCAACAAACAGGCCACCGCAGAAACGCTGACCATGAGGTATAAGTAGCACAGCCGTCATGCCCAGTCAAGGATAAACGGCTAACGCCGCGCCTACGGCGTCCTTAACAGGCCATGCCGCCAGCGCTTCAAAGCGGCCAAGAGGTTGCAAGGCAACCTCTGTCAATCACTCCGGATCGACAGACGAGGGAGAGCAAGCCGTGTTCAGCGAAGCGGGATAGTCACGAACCTTGCCATAGTAGACGCGAAGAAACTTGTTGGCTCCGGCAGTCATGAAAACATAGTAGGGTTTTCCCTCCGCGCGTTTGCGGTCAAGAAATTGGTAGACGGAAACGTCCGCGGGAGCTTTCTGCAACAGGACGGTCATAATGATGAACAGCGTCTTGCGCAGGTAAGGCGAACCACGCTTGGAGGAGCGGTTGCTGCGGATGTCTTTCGCACCCGACTGATTGGGCATAGGGTCTACACCAGCAAAGGCAACCAGCGATTGCTTCCCCGCAAAACGCCGGATGTCCCCAATCTCTGCCATGAGCTGCGGCCCCAGCGATTCCCCAACGCCATACATGCCCATCACCACCGGATATTCCGGCAGTTGGGCAGCCAAACGGTTCATCTCGGCTCGGAGAACTTCCCCCATGCGGGAAATGCTCGTCAACTGTGTTGCGTTTTCCTGAACCAGCAGCTTCGTGGTGTCAGATTTGGGAACCAGCGCAACCATATCCTTTGTTTCCCGGTGAATCCGCTCGGCTTTGACCGCGTCGAAGTTGTAACCGTTGCGTTTACACCACTTGCGGTATCGCTCCACGAAGGCGGCTTGACTGGCACAGCGCACGCAGTCCATGTGCCAAAAGGTCATGGCGAAGTCTATCCACTTCTGGCTGCCATCCTTGCGCACGGGGCTGTCAAACCACCCTCGAACGCCGGGATAGGACTGATCCATAAGGGCGACCAAATTGTTGGAGCAGGCAGTTCTGTTCTTGGAAGCCAACTGGAACTGTCGGTTCAATGTCTTGAGTTCGTAGCGAATTGCATCCATGGGAGTATATTCACGCAGCTCAGCCCAATTGTCAAGCCCGTATTTGGCGATCTTCCGGGCATCGGCCTTGTCTGTCTTGACCCGGCGCAGAGAATTGCCGCCATACTCCCGAATTAGTAGCGGGTTGACCGCGCTGACGAACAGACCCCGTTCATGGATGACGTTGGCGATAGGTTCGTAATAACGGCCCGTATGCTCCATGATGACCTTGCTCTCACCGTCCAAGCTGCCGATATAATCGGCCAGCTTGTTTAGCGCAAGCGCTGTGTGAGCAACCTCGAAAGGTTGAGCCACGGTTACCCCCAGCGGACGGAGTACAGAAATCATGCTCTTTCCCTTGGAAACGTCGATTCCGATTGCGTTCATGAAGGCTCACTCCTGTCAACAGATTTGCAATGGACGAATCCATCTTCTCCCATTGCCGATTCCATCTGTTTGCTGACGCGAACGTATCGGTTCCCCGATGGCTCTACCTGCACAAATCGAACGCTGCGAATGAGAGGATGGCTGACTGACTTTTCGACGGGCGTAACAGCCCTTGGGGGTCAAGGTCAGACCATTGCGCTCTCATTCTAGCAGCTTAGGCAACGAGATGTCCCCGGCCTTTGGCTGGCTGCCATGAACTCGGGGGCAAATATATAGTAACAGGGGGGTAAGCGTTAAATCTTAAAATTTACGGATGGTACGGAGTCGTATCACCTTGACAGGTCATAGGGATTTACCGTATACTTCCAATGATATTCATGGTATATTATTCCATATAAATACTCTATCACATCACTTATATCATCCATGAAAATGTGAATGCAAACTGATATTTTGAGGTGTTCGTTCTATGGTACGCAGTTATCGAAGGGTAATTTCGGCATTGCTTTGTTTGATAATCCTTTCCGGACTCATATCGTTTCATGTTGCAGGAGAAACCATGCAAACCAGCATGGCAGAAACATATGCAGAGACAGAAAGCGATTCGGTTGAACTTTCTACAGCACCGCCAACCGCTGAACCCGTTGTTACAGCGGCCCCAAACGCAACGTCCGAGCCAGCCGCAACCCCCGTCGATGAGCCGGACTACTCGCCTGAACCCACGATCACGCCTGAAGCGACCCTAGCGCAGAAAACGCCTCTTCCTGCGGGAGAAACCGCCCCGCTGCCCGAACATCCCTATCTGGTCTTTGCGGCGCAGGAGGACGGGCTATCCGTCACAACCCTGCGCATGCAGGTGAAATCAGTGCTGATACCCGCAGCTGTCGACGGTATGCCAATTGTCGCCATCGCGAGGCGCGCTTTTGAAGGTGCAGACGAGATTGAAACGGTAACCATCGAGGAGGGCCTCCTGACTATCGGCAAGGAAGCGTTCAAAGATTGCATTTCGCTGACGCAAGTCGAACTGCCCGCTTCCATCGCAGAGATTGCAGCCGACGCGTTTGACGGTTGCACCGCGCTGCATATTCTCGAAGTGCCCGAAGACTGCTATGCGTATGATTTCGCCGCCGCATGGCTTTTGCAGCATGTTCACGTGCCCGGCGAGAATACGACAGGTGAGCCCGCGCAAACCGAGGAACCGATGCAGAGCAACCACCCAGACATAGTGATCGATAAAGATGATTCCGTCGACGAGTCGGCCGAGACGCAACAGGCCGCCGATGCCGAGCAGACCAGCGATATTGCGCAGGCCGCCGCGCTATCAAACGTGGCTTCGCTTCCCGAAACCGACCCGCTGGCCGCACTCCTGATCCATGGCAACACTGTGATCGGTGTCGGCACGAGCGTGTCCTTCACCGCCACCATCCAGTCGAGCGTATACACTGCAAGAGACGTGATTCTGTGGTCGCTGACCAGCACGACATCCGCTTCACTCAAAACCAGCGGCAACGCGGCAACTGTTGCCGCCAAAGCAGCCATTGCTGCACCCGTCGCACTCACTGCTACATTGCAAAAGGATCGCAGCATCACAGCCACTGTGTACCTGTCCATCCTGCCGCTGGCCAACAAGGTGATCGTTACCGCCGAAACAGGCCGAACTGTGCTGGATATCAACATTCCATCAGACACCGTGCAACTCTCCGCGCTGGTGACGCCGGATGCAGCCAGCCAAACCGTTGTTTGGAAATCCAGCAACCCATCCGTGGCGTCGGTTGATAGCAACGGGCTGGTGACGGTGGGCACGAAGACAGGCGCGGCTGTGATCAGCGCGGTTGCCGTCGACGGAAGCAAGAAATCTGGAACGTACTCAATCTCAGTCAGTAAGGCGCTCACGGGCATCACCTTGACCGGCCCCGCTGTAGTGGGTATCGGCAAAACCGTCAAGCTGATGCTTTCATTTACGCCTGCTAACGCCACAAACAAAAATGTGATATGGACCAGTAGTAACCCGAAAGTCGCTACCGTATCTACAACAGGCTCGGTGAAGGGCATCGCCGCCGGAACAGCGACTATCACTGCCATCGCCAAAGAAAACCCCACGCTTAATGCCGAATGGCTACTGACAGTTGCACCCGCAGCAACTAAAATGAGCATCACTGGTGGCGGTATAATCGACCTGTCCGCCCCTGCGCCGCATGAGCGGCAACTGACACTGACAGTTGAACCCGCCACATCTGCCGCTGAGGTAGTGTGGAGCAGCAGCAAGCCACTCGTCGCCACCGTGGATGTAAACGGGCTGGTGAGCGCTTCGGGCGCATTCGGAACCGCGACAATCAAGGCAAGCGCGACCGATGGTTCCGGCAAGAGTGCAACCATGAGCATAACGGCTGCCTACCTGCCAACCGCCGTACAGATCAGCGGTTCCGCGACGGTGGTGGCCGGAAAGAGTACTACGCTTCGGGCAAGCGTTGCACCGGCAGCGGCTTCGCAGGCGGTCACCTGGGCGAGCAGTGACAAGACCGTCGCCACAGTCGATGCCAAGGGGGTTGTCAAGGCCAACACCAAGGCGGCCACTGGCACGCCGTTCACCATCACCGCTACGTCCGTTGGTAACAAAACCTGTACGGCCAAGCTCGACATGTCCGTTGCCGCACCGGTGAATGATTTTACCATCGAAGGCGCGGAAACGCTGGACATGGGTACGGAAACGACGCTGGCCTTGACCGCTGAAACGAAAGATGGTCATACGCCCGTCCCGGTTCTGTGGACAAGCAGCAATGGAAAAGTTGCCACGGTCGGTGCAACCGGTACCGTAACGCCGCTTTCGGCAGGCATCGTGACCATCACCGCAACAGCGGCGGATGGCAGCGGTAAGAAGGCGATCAAACGTATCCAAGTCATTTCACGCGTGGATGGCATCCGCAGCGCCAGCAGTCCGTCGCTCACGCTTGCGCTGGGCAAGACCGTGAAGCTTGACGCGGCGGCCATGCCTGCCACGGCGCTGGCAGCGGATCGCGTTCTCCGTTGGGAGAGCAGTGATCCAGCAACAGTATCCGTTTCTTCGGGCACCATCAAAGCGCTTAAAATCACACCAGCCGATAAACCCGTGACTGTCACGGTCACTGCGGCGGGGCTATCCGCAGACGGTACAACCTTATCGCGTACTTTCAGCGTCACAGTTCTACCGATGACGACCAAGATCACCATTATTCCGGAGCCCAAACAGAACTACATTAACCTCAACAGTGAGCAGACAACCCTGCAGTTGAGCGCTACCGTGCTTCCATCAACGGCATGCCAGACCGTGGTGTGGCAAAGCAGCAACGATGCCGTGGCCACCGTGGATGAAAGCGGCTTGGTCACCGGGCTTGCGGCGGGCAAGGTCACGATTACCGCCACCACACAGGATGCTTCCATGAAGAAGGCAGCGCTGAGCCTGACAGTTTTCAACGGCTCGGAAAGCATCGCCATCACCGGCGCGCAGAGCATCCGCGGCGGGCTTTCGGCAGCCTATACAGCCGCCGTGACGCCGCAGGCGGCCAATCAGGCGGTGGTCTGGAGCATACAGGCGGACACCATACCCGTTACCATAGCTGGAAAGGTTACGCAGCAGCCCGTAGCCAGCATTTCAGCCGCAGGGGTTGTGAAAACGATCGCCGTGCCGGAGAAAAAGAAGGCGACGATCACCGCAAGATCCAAGTACGACGGTTCGGTTGCGGCTACCCTTGTCATCGCTGTGCTGCCCATGTCTGCGCGCGTGACCATCGGGGCGGCGCGCAGCATGGTGAGCACGAACCCCGCGTCCGCGTTGCAGCTGACCGCCACCGTTGCACCTGCGGAAGCCGCGCAGGCAGTGACGTGGCGCAGTTCCGATGCGGCGGTAGCCACCGTGAGTGAAAGCGGCCTCGTGACAGGGAAAAGCAAAGGGTACGTGATCATCACGGCCACGGCGACGGACGGCAGCAATGCCAGCGCGCACAAGTGGATCGGCGTGGGCGAGAGCGTGCAGGCGCTTGAGATCATAGGCCCCAGTGATATGGGCACGGGCACGCAGGCGGATTTAACGGTGGCGATTATGCCCGGTGAAGTTGCCATCGCGGATGTTACGTGGACGAGCAGCGATGAAAGCGTGGCAACGGTCGACGCGCAGGGGCATGTGGTTGCCGTGAGCAGCATTGTAAACAGTCAGGAAACCGTCGAAATCACGGCGACGTCGGTGGAGAACCCGGACGTCAGCGATACGCTTGCCATCACCGTTCGCCCTGCGGTAAAGGGGATCATGCTTATGCCGAACACGACGCAATATATCGACTTCACGACGGGTGAAGGCAGTTTGCAGCTGAGCGCGGCGGTCGAGCCGGAGGGTGCGCTGGAGCGCGTTGCATGGTCGAGCAGTGATGAAACGGTGGCGACGGCGGACGACGCGGGGCTGGTGACGGGGCATGCGCTGGGCATTGCTACGCTCACGGCGGAGGCGATGGATGGCAGCGGTGTTCGCGTAAGCGTTGCGGTGCATGTGGTGATACCGGCAACATCGATCCGCCTGTCCGGCCCCGCTGTGCTGGCTGCAGGATGCAATGTGCGCATGGAGGCGGTAATCGAACCCGATACGGCCACGGAACGAACCGTTACTTGGCGGATGAATCCGATTGATACCTTAGCGGCTATGGATGCCGAGGGGGTTTTAACCGCAGGGCCCGTCACCACCTGCACACCCATCATGATCGAGGCGGACTTGGTTGGCAGCCTAAACCTGCATGCAACGCATGCCGTTGCGCTTTACCCAGCCGCAACCGGCATTAGCGTTACACCCGCGTCGCTCTACCTGAACCTGAACGCTGACGCTTCAGCATCGTGCAGCGTCACCATAACACCGACTGACGCGTATCAGCAGGTGGCATGGAGCAGCGATGACCCGGCAGTAGCGACCGTCGATGCGGATGGCAAAGTAACTGGACTAACCGTTGGCAGCACAGTCATTCGCGCCGCCACGATCGACGGCACGACATTGACCGCAACAGCAACGGTATTTGTGGAGAAGCCCGACTTTTTATACAGCGCGATGACCGACGGTATACAGTTGATAACATACCTTGGCGACGATGCCACTGTAGCGGTTCCTGACACGGTGATGGGGCAAGTGGTCGTAAGCCTTGCCGATGGACTGTTCAAAAATAACCAGACCATCATTAAGGCGACGCTCCCCATCACACTTTCGAGTATTCCTATGGAGCTATTTGCAGGGTGCACGAACCTGGAGCAGATTACCCTTGGTGATAGTGTGGAAACCATCGGTCAAGGTGCTTTCCGCGGTTGCGGCAGCCTGAGCACCCTGATCGCGGTTCAGGGGCCGTAGGCCGTTCAACCGCAAGCGTTGAGGCAGATGAAGCAACTTCATCCGGGCAGGCGCATGAATACGGACCGACCGTTTTGGCTAGGTGCGCACCGGCCCCATTGAGCTGGAATGACAGCTAGGAGGTTATTCCCCATGATAACCAGAGGCAAATATCTTCTTCCGATTTTTCTGGTTGCGCTGCTTTCTATGTGTTTTATGATTTCGGCCGCCAGTGCGGATGTTATACTAGGCATTGGCGACGACGTGAACTTAACGTGCGCATACAATCTGACAACATGCAAGGTTGTATGGGTCACGGAAAACTGTGATATTGCCTATATCCGTGACAGCGGAACCAGACAAACCACGATTACGGGGATTACCTCCGGTACGACACGGTACTACTGCTACTATTACTATTATCGGTTTGGGATTGTCGACTATATCGATGGCCGACCGATTTTTGGGTATATCAAGGATGTGCTTTCTTATAGCGATACCGTCAGGGTGTACCTGCCGCCTACCGGCATCACGTTTTCAGCCACTACGGCCACGATGGACGTGAACAAAACCGGCACCCCCGTCACATACAGCCTGTTGCCTTCCGGCGCAGACAGCGCCAACAAAACATGGTCAAGCAGCAATACTGCCGTGGCGACGGTCAATGCGACCAGCGGGCGCGTAAGCACACTGCAGCCGGGCACAACCACAATTACCCTCAAAGTTGGTAGCGCCCTTGTCAAGTCCTACACGCTCACAGTGACCGGGCCCAAATGCTACATCACCGATGCCATTCTTTCCACGCGCTCCATCAGCCTCAACCGGAACATCCAGTTCAATACGGCTGTGTATGGCGGGCAGACAGCCTATCAGCATAAGTTTGAGGTGTACAATGCGGCAACGAACACACTGTATGCTTCCACCACATACACAAGCGGAGCCGTACTCTGGAAATGCACGCAAATGGGAGCGTTTTATGTAGTCGCCTATGTGAAGGACAACGAAACCGGCACTGTTACCAGCATGCAATCCGCGACATTTCAGGTTACGAAACTGGAACCCGAGGGCTTTGCAACGGGGGTAACGCTGTCCGCGCAAACAACCAGCTTACGCAAATGCATTACGCTGACCGGCACCGTCGGCGGCACTGTCGGTGGGTGGGAAGCCTGTTTGGATGTTATCGATTGCGCGACGACGGAGGTTGTATTCAGCACTGGTTATGGACATACCCTGATTGCGGATTTCACGGCGCAGGCGATGGGCACCTATCAGGGCTTGCTGCATGTGCGCTGCCTGACCACAAACATCCTCACCACATTGCAAAGCTTGCCCTTTACCATTACCGAAATGGTACCTGAAAGCTATATCACCGGCATATCGCTGAACATTACCAAATGCCTGTACGGGCAGCCGATCACGGTAACGCTGCAAGTGCATGCCGGTTGTGAATACCGCACCAGCATAGATGTTTTTGACAGGGTTTCCGGCCGGTGCATTGATTCTACGGACCGCACCACGGGCAAGACCACTTATACCCTGTTGTGCCCGGAAAAGGGCTTGCAGCTGTACGTGCTGGGGTATGTGGAATGCGGCGATACGGGGTTGGTTACGACGCAGGCATCCGCTCTGTTTCAGGTGGTCGATACCTACGCAAACCCACTGTCAATCAGCAGTGTAACCTATCAGTCCGGCGGTCTGTTTGCACATGGTTTGTTCAACGCGCAATATGCCACGCTTCCCTACATCTGGAAGATTGGGGTCAGCGGCACGCAAGGCGGGTGCCTGTACCGCTATTGGGTATACGCGAATAATGACGAGCTTGTTAAAACCAGCGATTATCAGGCAAGCAATATCTGTTACTATGCCGTCATGGAACATCCGCCGGTCAATACTTCCATCAATGGAACGTTTCACGTGAGGGTGAAGGCTGAGGTGCTGAACGAAAACGGCGTCACCACGACGCTCTACAGCAGCTGGACCGATTCATCCAACACGTTCTCTGTTTCCCGTTACTACTATGCTTCCGCGATCAAGCTGGATACCTATCAATATTCCATCGAAGTTGGGGATACGCTCCAGTTCAACCCCACCGTGCTGCCTTCAAACACTTCCTTCCCAACCGTTTACTACATGAAGAAAGGCGGCGATTTCCGCGCGGCCAGCATAAGCGACCAGGGGCTTTTGGTAGCCCAGCAGCCGGGCAAGGTGGATATTTATATAACAACCTTGGACTTTACAAGGTCCGCCTGTACCTATGTGCAGGTGGAGGTCACGCCCATCAACGTGGATTTGCCCTTGCTGCCCGCATCCCTGAAAACGATCGAGGCCGAAGCGTTTATGAGGTCAAATTTCACGCAGCTTCGTATACAAAATGAAACGACTACGATTCATGACCGTGCCTTTCAGGATTGCAAGTCATTGAGCAGGATTATTGTCCCACCCTCGGTCGTATCGATCGGGTCGGATGTATTCACGGGGTGTAGCAATATCATGGTGATTTGTGTTGCAGGAAGCATTTCAGCAACCTACTGTGAGGTAAACGACATCCCATACAAAACCGTAAATGCTGATGAGCTTCGCTGATGAGTATCTGTCAAAACACGTTGCTGGATACGATCTGTACCAGTGATCACCTATATGGGGATGAACAACGGAACGCTAAACATATGCGTTGGCGCGCACTACCGCACCACTGTTACGCTGACATGCGCAAACCCGCGGCGTGCTGGGATAATATGGGCCAACAGCGACCCAGCCATTTTGGATTTTAATACGGACGGCTGGTTGATTGCCAATGCGCCGGGCACGGCAAGCGCCACCTGCACCGCTAGGGATGGCCGAGGATTGACCGTGTACAGCTCGTTCAACCTACATGAAAAAGTGGCAGTGCACATGTCTCCCTTCGTGAATGAAATCATAATACGCGCCTTGCAAGCTGCGATTTTGAAGAGATGAACCTGCTGGCCTGTGATATCTTCTCTCCCTCGGCAGCGGTGCCTTTGCCGGTTGCGAGTATCTCAACGCCGTATACATCGTCGATAGCGTGACAGTGGTGCGGTAGTGCGCGCCAACGCATATGTTTAGCGTTCCGTTGTTCATCCCC
>Ga0351839_1024_pt1 | contig 30753 bp, 22 predicted proteins | sample BONcelHFGM3001E4_FD_206881 | JGI IMG/M metagenome (GOLD analysis project Ga0351839, IMG submission 206881) | Enriched cells from coal bed in the Powder River Basin, Montana, United States - BONCAT cells FGM rep1 HSBNCT.FGM.300.1.E4 ... | reverse complement strand
AGCTGCAAATATTTTAACGATAATGTTCTTTGGCCGCTATCATTTTGTCGAAAATATTAATAATACAATTAATTGTTACAAATGTGTTGCGAAAAGCGCGCGCATTCATTATAATAAGGTGAGTCGGAAAAAGCTTTCAAACATATGAGATTCCATCGGCTGCGAAAATATCAATAAGAAGGTGAAACAGGCTATGGCAACAAGATACAGCAGGACACGAAAAACCCCTTTGATCAGAAAGCTGACCCTTGTACGCAGGTCTGTGACTGCTTATTTTCGGCATATCATCGGAAAGCTTAAGAAACCAGGCAGCCTCGTGCAAACGAAAAGCCCGGCCTATGCAGCTGCAAAAAGCCGGCGTTCGCATACGCTTCGCGTGAAAAACAAAAGGCGCATGATTATTGCCGCGGCAGGGCTTGCTGCTGTCATTGTTGTGGCTGTCGTGTTGATCACAACCGGGTCTGACGCCCGCACGCAAGTGGCCTCAACGCTTGATCCCCCGTCAGAGTTTGCGCCCGCTTCCATACCATTATCAACGCCTGCCCCCACGGTTTTCAATGCTATGATATCGGTGCCGGTGCATACGACAATTTCTGTATCCCGTGATATGACCGCCGTGGTCATCGCCGATATCCAAACACGCCTGATGGAACTCGAATACATGGATAATGACGAAGCGGACGGCATTTTCGGCAGTGTCACGGAAGAGGCTGTCAAATTATTCGAGGAACAACACGGGCTTGAAGTTGATGGCGTTGTGGACCAGGAAGATTATGATCTGTTGTTCTCATCGGATGCGCAATACTACACGATCACCATCGGCGCGAGCAACAAAGACGTCGAAGAGCTGCAGCAAAGGCTTTACGAGCTTGGCTATATGTCCCAGGTCACAGGCAATTTCAAAGAACAGACCGAGGCCGCCGTCAAAAAATTTCAGGAAAGAAACAGGCTTACCCCTGACGGAAAAGTGGGGCGGAAAACACGTGAGAAACTCTATTCTGAAGATGTCGTCGCCAACGCGTATTCATACGGCGAATCAAGCCCTGAGATACAGACATTTCAAAAACGCCTCAAGTCACTCGGATTTTTACTCACTGAACCCGACGGAAACTTCGGCGCTGACACCAAAGCCGCCGTTAAACGCTTTCAGGAAGCCAACGGGCTGATCGCCGACGGGCATATTGGGCCTCTTACCAAGGAATCGCTGATGTCTGAAAATGCGCAGCGGGACGCGCTGACGATCGGATCTGAGGGGCAGCAAGTCACCAGAGTACAGCAGCGTTTGAAAGAACTTGGCTATATGTCATCAGTCACAGGCTATTTCGGTTCAGCCACAGAAAAAGCAGTGCGCAACTTTCAGTCTACAAACAGGCTAGGCGTTGACGGCAAAGTAGGCGCCCAGACATTGACCAGGCTGTTCTCTTCCAGTGCGCGAAGATATACTGCATCCAGCGGAAGCAGTTCAAGCGGAAGCAGTTCAAGCAGCGGCTCCAGCGGAGGCCCTGCAAACATTACCGGCGCGAATATTGATTCGCTCATTTCTGTGGCAGAATCAAAAATTGGTTCCAGATATGTGCGCGGCGCCAAAGGCCCTAACCAGTTTGACTGCTCGGGCTTTGTCTACTGGTGCTTAAATCAGGTCGGCGTCAGGCAGGGATACATGACATCGGCCGCCTGGGCAAAGAGTTCAAAATATACGAAGATCACCAGTATGAGCGATTTGCGCCGCGGAGACATTATGGTTGTAAGAGGCCATGTGGCCATCGTCGCAGGCAACGGTTACGTGGTCGATGCTTCAGCGAGCAACGGAAGAGTGGTCAAGCGCAAATATACTTCTGACTGGTGGTCGAGAAACTTCATCTGCGGATTCCGCATATTCTAAAATTTCTATTCTCCGTCTATGGGCGTGTCCTCATCGGGCACGTCCATTTCTGTATTTTCAAACTCGTAGTCATCAAAGATCTCTGTTTCCTCAATCCTGCGCGTCATTATTGTGGTGGTATCATCCGGAGCTTTGGATAAAAGCGTATCTTTATCTTGAATGACATAGACCGTTTCTCGCCCGTCGGCGCTGCAGATCAGCAGATTTTCCGATATGCTGTATTGGCCTTGTCCCAATACATTTCCGTTGTTCTGATACACAAAGTAGACACCTTCCGGGAGAAGCTCCAGGGTAAAACCTGCATCAAGCTTTGAAAACTCACTCTCGCTGAGCGTGTTTCCGTCTGCAGTGATGATACCGGAAACATACCATAGTCCCGTAAAATCAGTTTGCGAAAAATCCGGCACCGGCGTTGGCGCCTGGGTCGGAGAGATCGCCGGAGGGGACTTTGCCGGCTGTGCTGCTTCATTATCGTCGGAACAACCTGTTAACAATAGTCCGAGCAGTAATAAAAGGCAAAGCATATATTTCATAAAAAGGATCCTTTATTCAAATTTCTAATTTTGCAGACTCCGCGCTGCTGCATACAATTATATTTCCGTTGAATATGACGTGTCAAGCAACAGCTTATTTTCGTCGTACTTAGTGACAATGTCGCTTAAGTTGGACCTCAAGTGTGGTATAATATAAAAAAAGAAAGGAGATGGTACCCATGATTGACAAAGCTGTCGTTTCACTCATGAACGAACAGATCGTTAAAGAGCTGTATTCTGCATATTTGTATCTTGGCATAGCAAACTATTATGCTGATGAGGGCCTTTCGGGATTTGAAAACTGGTTCTATGTCCAGGCACAGGAAGAAATGGATCACGCAATGCTTATAAGGCGCTATCTTATTGACAACAACGAAAAAGTTGTTCTTGGACAAATTGAAACTCCGGAACAGGATTATCAAGACTTCAGCGCACCTCTCGGGCAGTCTCTCTCGCATGAACAGTTTGTGACCTCATTGATCAACAATATTTATGCCGCAGCACAAACAAGCAAGGACTACCGCTCAATGCAGTTTCTTGATTGGTTCGTGAAAGAACAGGGCGAAGAAGAAAAAAATGCAGCAGATCTCATACGAAAATTTGAGCTTTTCGGCAGCGACGCAAAAGGGCTATATATGCTTGACCAGGAACTTGCGGCTCGCGCATACGCACCGCCTTCCTTAGTATTGTAAAAACGTTTTGCTTCTTAGTACTGCTGTTGTTGCGTAAGTTCGTACTGTATGCTTTAACTTATGTTTTGTCATAAAAGGGATAGCGCCGCTATTCCTTTTATGACTAGTCTGCCCGCCTGTATGGGCGGGTATAATTTTTGCTCTTTCATTGTTTCTCCTGTATAAAACTTCTCAATGGCCTGCAGACATCTTTTTTCAAGCATCTTTCTTACTATCAAAACAATTCAAAGTCTAATAAACCTCATTCTTACATAGTATTGAACGAGTACGCAAAAGGAATTAAATGATGTACATAATCAAAGTCTTAAAAAAGCCGCGATTTTTTATGGCCGGATTACTGATTATATTAACGCTATCCATATTTCTTATTCTGTGCAGCACAAAAGACAACCTCGCTGCAGTCACAACAGTTGATATCGATTGGTATCCAATACTAAGCCGCATCTTTGAACAAAGGAACGGTTTCGTTTTGAAACAAAACAGCACCGGCCTTGGTTCTATTTATCTTACCAATGAACGCAACGGCCTGTGGGCGTATCAAAATGAATTAAAAAGATCAGAGTATTTGAAGAATTGGTCAATAAAACAAGGTGTTGAGTTTATAAGCATTAAAAGCAAAATTAATATAAGACGCAGCCGACAAGTCGGCAGAGGCTATTCGTTTTACGTTGTTTGTGCTGATGAATATAAGTATGTTTACAAAAATGATCCGAAAATCAATGCATTCTATCTGGGAACATATCATTCGCTAGACCTCATACCGCTTGATAATGCCTGGATCATCAGCCGCGAATGGTATGATGATCCCCTCTCAAGTACGCTTGATGCAAAAAGTATTCCGGAAGGCATGACCCTAGCCATATCAGCGCATGATCAAAAGGCCGTTCCGGATTTAAATCAAAGCAGAGCGGCTGCCGTTGATTATGCTAATTCGTACTGCGGTGCAGCTTCTCCGACAAACAGCAATAAATACAACTCAAAATATACTGATTACAATCCGCTTGGCGGAGACTGCGCTAACTTTGTTTCACAGGTCCTCTATGAAGGAGGCGGTTTTAAAAAGAATTCTACATGGAACTATAAAGACGGAAAAGGCAGCCGCACGTGGATAAAAGCCCGCGAGCTCACGGATTTCTTGATTTACAGCGGGCGCGCATCCCTGATTTCAAAAGGAAAATACAAAGACATCTATCAACACGCCTATGATCTATTGCCCGGTGATATCATCTCGTACTCAAAAAAAGGCAAGATCACGCATGTTTCAGTTGTCACAGGTTTTGATTCCAAAGGATATCCGCTGGTAAACTGCCATAATACAGACAGATACCGCGTTCCGTTTGACATAGGCTGGAACCAAGACACCGTCTGCCACCTTTTGAGTGTTCATTATTGATAAATAATACTAATAGCAAAAAACAAATAAGCAGCCTGACGGGGATGTCAAGCTGCTTGTGTTATGGAGCTTCATTTAATTAAAGTCAACATAAATCTGATTGTATTCTCTTTCGTAATTGACACGCCAGTTAGGCACAGCGATAGAAAACCGTCTGCAAAGTTCTGCGATATCCGCTTTGAGACTCAAATTCGCCTGCGCCAGCTCTTCGGTATTATCTATTGTCAGCAATCTTGACTGCAAGCCATCCGCCCTGTAATACAAATCCCAATCAGCTTGAGAGTACTTCCTGAAATTGATGAATGTCATATTGGCGGAGGGTTTGCCCAACGTCTCAAAGAAACCTGTCTCAAGGATCGAGATTGGTTCCAGCGTCGCGGCAGGGTCCGGCGTCGGCACAGCAGGATCCGGCGGCGGGGTTAACTCCGGCAGTAACGCATCCTCATCAAGGGTCCTTTTCACTTTTGTTAACACTTCTCTTGATTTTGTCGAGATCACTTCGGCCTGCATTTTTTCCCATCTCCATATCAGAACGGCAGAAGAAAGCTCATTATATGGCTTAACATCTATCCCATAAATACTTTTGATAAGCTTAACACGCTTATTCTGGTTTGTGACTACAAATCGCCAGTTAAAAATATTATGGTATGACCCATCCATGGAATGCATGTGGATATTGCTGCTGTCTACATTATACAAGAATGCCGCCAATCCGGCAGTTTGCGCCAATGAAACGTTCGTATAAAGATTCCCGTCAAAGGCATCGAGCATTTCGGGCAGCATGTATATCAATCCTTCATTTTTGATCTTATTGAAGATCGCAACAAGCACTTCTTTCTGACGGTTTATTCTGTTAAGGTCACCCGCTTCAGATGCCTTTATTCCTTTTCTTACACGCAGGTAATCGAGAACCGCCTGTCCGTCAAGGTGCTGCAAGCCCGTCTTGTAGGAACGGCCTTGAATTGTATATGCAAAATCCAGATTATGCTCAATGCCGCCGATCTTATCCACAAGCGCTTTGACCGCACCCATATCCACCGCATAATAATAATGGACAGGGATGCCGCCGAGCATCCATGAAGCGGATTCACATACTTTTTCAAAACCGGATTCGGTCGGCCAGCCGCCGCCGCAATCGATAGAAGCATTGAGTTTGTATATGCCTGTAACCCCGGGAATATTGGCATAGGTATCACGAGGCAGCGAAACCATGTTGACCTCATTCGTTTTGGTATTGATAGCAAGAACTATCATAACATCAGCATGAAAATCTTTTTTACCCTTCCAAGTTTCACGCTCTTCAGCATAATCAACACCTATCAGCATAATGTTGACGATGTCATCAAGAAGCCCAAAATCTGCTTTGGATAAAAGTTCATCATACGGATCAACAGTAGGCTCCGGCTCATCCATCGTCGGTGTCTGCTGCACTTTTGGATCATTGACAGGCGGCGTGATTTGCTGCGCGACAGATTGAAAGCCTCCCATCGGATTGAGCATAATGGTCAAAGCATAAACGCCCGCAACAACCAATACCGCTAAAACAGCACAAAGGCCGATAACGATAGCCTTTTTCTTGCCGCTCCACGGCTTTTTTTGCTTTGCTTCTTTGCTGTTTTCTTCCATTTCTGCTGCCGGGGTCTCCCCATTCACTGAAGCCTCAGAGCCTTGGCTGCCGAGAGGCTGCATGTTTGTATCTTTTTCTTTTTTTTTGTTCTTGGACATTGTATCACCATTAACCCATTATATTTTGCGGTCTTTTTTGACGGCTTGGATGCCGGTCATTTTTACTCAAGTGTAATTTACACAAATTATACACGCCGCTGCTTTTTGGGGCAATAAATATAGATAATTGTTCACAAACGGTTCAGCAGCGCTGTGACGCCCGAATATTATTGAGATTCTATCTGTTTGGCAAGCTTGTCAATGCTCATAGCACCGTAATCAAATGTATGAACCTGGCCGTTCTCAAGCGTGATCATCACGCGTTTGTTTAAAAAAGTCTTCTTCAAATCGATGTTTTTGATCAGGTTTTTGGGTATATAGAGATATCCCGATGCGCCCGTTTTTACGAAAAGCGTTTCTTCCACGATCCCTTTCAACGACATGTCAAATTTGCCATCGAAGTACAAAGCTTTATCAGTGACATCGAGCTGCCCAAGATATCTGCCGCCGTCCGGGGCGATATAGTTGATCGTCCAGCTCCCAAGCTTTTTTTCGCCGTCCTGCATTTGATAAAACATTTTATGCCCTCCTTCATATCATTGACGATAACGCCATTGCTTTGGTTCCTTATCACTTTATCTTATTCTGGTCAATCTCACAATCATAAATAACCACATATCAGCTCTTTAAGTACGCTCATAAAACATCTGCAGAAGCCGCGCAACTCTCATCACACAGCCTTCAAGGTTGTCACATGCATCGCGCATCGCTTCCTCCGTGGATATTATGCCTGGAACAATGGAAAAACAGCTTTGAACGCCAATGCCGAAAACCTTGCTGTACCCTTTTCCCAAAATGCCGGCAAACGCGATCACCGGTACATTTTTGCGTTTAGCGGCCTTCGCAATACCGGCTACAGCCTTTCCATATATGGTTTGATCATCGATCCTGCCCTCGCCCGTCAGTATGATATCTGCGCCTATAAGATGTTTTTCAAACTCAATGTATGGCAGCATGGCGTCAATGCCGGAAACGATCTTTGCGTTTGCAAAGGCGATAAGAGGAACTGCCGTGCCGCCCGCCGCTCCTGTTCCGGGTATAGAGCGCATTTCCCTGCCTGTTTTTTTAAGTATGATCTCTGCGAGTTTATTAAGAAAACCGTCCATTTCTATCGCAGTCTGCTCATCAGCCCCTTTTTGCGGCCCGTAAACCATCGACGCGCCCTCTTTTCCGCAAAGCGTATTTTGCACATCACATGCCACTTCGATCTTAACATCTTGAAGATGCGCAAGCATGCCGCTTTCATCAATGGCAGCAAGTTCTTTGAGGCTCTCACAGCCAAAACCAATTTCTTTGCCCTGCGCGTTCTTATATGATGCGCCAAGCGCCTGAGCCATGCCAGTTCCGCCGTCGTTGGTGGCGCTTCCGCCGATCGCAAGCAATATTTTTTTGGCGCCGTTTTTGACCGCATCAAGGATCAGCTCCCCTGTTCCGTAGGTGGTGGCTCTCTGCGGAAAGCGCTGCCCCGGTCTTAAAAGCGCAAGCCCTGAAGCCTGAGCCATTTCGATGACAGCGCGGCCGTCATCTGCAAGTATATACTGCGCCTTAGTTTTTTCGCCCATAGGGCCCGTAACTTGTTTTGTTATTGTTTTTCCGAATCCGATAGACTTGAATACTTCTATCGTCCCCTCGCCGCCGTCAGCGACAGGCAGGCAAACCGTATCAATTTTTTCAAATACGCTTTTTAAGCCTCGTTCCATGGCTGCGGAAGCCTGCAATGATGACATGCTGCCTTTAAAGGAGTCCGGAATAATGATGGCTTTCATCAGCAACCTCTTTTTCACTTCATATAGATCACAGTCACTTGTGTCATTATACCATAATTTTATCAAGCCGCAGCCGTATAAAAATATGCGGCCATTTCTGATGTGTCAATGTATATTATCGCTCTGGCAAAAAGAGAGTTTTTTTGTACAAAGGAATATATGAAAGCTTGTTTTGGATGCGCCTGCTTTCAAACAAGACAATATCTTTCACCGTAAAACTGCATTTGCGCATCATAAGGGATTCAAAGTCAGCCTTATCGCTGCGTGTTGATTGAAAATAACGCGCCAGCGTGATGTGCGGCCGAAAAGGCCTTTTTTCTTTTGGGATGCAGATTATTTCGAGTGCATTTTCGATTTTTTCATAAAGCAAAAATAAATCCTGCAGATCGCCGCCGAGCTTTGCGAAGACTATATCTTTACCGTCAAATATGCCGATGCCATTACATTCAAGCTCAAAAACACGGCTCTGTATCTCAGACAAGACACCGCAAATCATTTTTATTTTGTTTTGCTGCATTTCACCCAAAAAGCGAAGTGTGATATGAAGATTTTCAATGTCTGAAAAGCGCCCATGACCTGCTATTTTCAACTGATTCAGCAGTTCTAGAAAATAGCGCTCACATCCTGTTTTGATCCCGATAAACAAACGCATGTATGTATTCCTTGGCTGTTTGGTTTTAATAATGCTTCAATGATATCAGCCTTGGCCTGCGATGCCCATAGCCTCCATCATGATCTTGAATATATCTGTATTGTCCATATATCCGGTAAAATATTCGGCATATGGCCCAAAAGCCATGACGGGCACATTTTTGCCTGAATGATCTTGGGAAGCCCATTTGATATTGCTTCTTTGTGTAATCAGAGCGGCCAATGCGTTGCCGATGGTTGCTCTGTCATTGCTTGAAAAAGCTGTTTTCAGTGCGTCAGTTTCACTCCTGCTGAGATCACGGATGCCAAACTGTTTCCTGACAAACTGTGAATAATCAAGCTGCCCTGACGCTGAATCGGCATTTGGCACGATGTTCTCAAATATCGAACCTGTTTGGACTTTGAGCAGGGTTTCAAAGCCGATTGAGTATGATTTTTCTATTCCAATGGTCAATCCGCCGGTTTCGTGATCCGCAGTGACGATGACAAGCGTATCCGTATTTTTTTGTGCAAATTCGAGCGCTGCGCCCACAGCTTCATCAAACGCCATCACTTCATATGCCGTGGTGACCGCATCGTTGGCATGGCATGCATGATCGATCCGCCCGCCTTCTATCATAACAAAAAAACCTTCAGGATTTTGACTCAGAATATCCAGCGCTTTGATTGTCATATCTTTGATGGAAGGCGCTTGCGTATCGTTATCCACTGTGTACGGCATTTTATCTGACGCGAACAAGCCAAGCAGCATCGTTGCATTGGTGTTAAGCACCTCTTCCCTGTTGTATAGCAAAGAATACCCCTGAGTCTGCGACTGCGCGATTAGGTCAGCGCCATCCTTGCGTCTATCCGCCAAAAAATTTTTCTTTCCTCCGCCCATTAAAATGTCAGGCGCTGCATGCAATAGATCCACAGCGGTTTGCTCTTCATTGCTGCGCGATGTGTTGTGCGCCGCGAAAGCTGCGGTCGTTGCATCCGTGACGCGTGTCGTCGTAATAAGACCTGTTGATTTGCCCGCATCTTTTGCGTATGACATGATTGATCTAACAGCATTTCCATCTTTATCTACACCGACAGCATATTTTTTTGTCTTAACTCCGCAGGCAATAGCGGTTGCAGACGCTGCTGAGTCTGTCACAAGGAGTTTGTTGTCATTATCATAATGCGTGGATACATAGCCTGTATTTTTCATTGCATCCATTGAGAGCGGATCATTTCCCTTGAGTATCCGGCCGAGCGAAATTTGTTCAAAACCCATGCCATCGCCGATAAACAAAATGATGTTTTTGGCATGTTCCGGCGAGTTGACAACCGTAAAATCAATGTCGCTGTGTTCTTGCTCTGTTTCTGAGACAGCGTCAATGCCTTTATCATCTTCTGATGAAATGATAATTTCAATATTTTCAGCGCTCTTACCGGAGGGTTCATTGTTTGCTCCGGGATCATTCGCTTCACATCCACTTAAGAAAAGCGTACAAAAAATAATGGCTGAAAGAATGATCATGCAAATATTATGATAGTATCTTTTCATGGTTGCAACAATGCGGTTCCTTACTATTTAGTCAGATTTATAATAAAACATAGCTTAAAGAATGCCTGGGCTCCAAAAACATAAAAAACCTAGTCCCAGCCGTCCATGTTAAAGCTGTTGCCAAAATCAAGGCCTTCGAACATATCGCCGATGTTTTTTTGAGGTACAGCTTCTCTTGAATATCTTTCACCATTCAGATGCAATATACCGTCTTCGATATAAAAATCAGAAGTATCAGACATCCCGAAAAAGCTTATGTCGATCTTTCCTCTTTTTGTCTGCGGGTCATAATTGTAATTGCCTTGCATGTCAAAACCCATTGATGAAACTTTTAAAGTATTGTTGGCGGCAAAATCTATTGTCGAATAGCCCTGCGTGTCATACCATTTGCCGACGAGTTCCGCATCACCCCCTGGAAACACAAACACAAACAACACCACAAGAACAGCGGCGATGACAACAGCGCCCGCGCACAAACCGACGATGAGCCCTGTTTTGCTTTTTTTAGGTGCATACCCCTGATACTGCGGTTGAGGCGCGTATTGAGGTGGTTGCGCATACTGAGTTGGAGGTGTGTATTGCGGCGCAGATGGCTGTGTTTGCTCAACCTTATTGCCGCAATTCATACAAAAAGAAGCATTTTCATTAATTTGCTGGCCACATTTCGTACAAAACATTTCATACCACTCCTTTTTTATTTATATGCATTATATCATATGTCGAAGATCTTGTCTGAATAAATTTCCAGTTGCATTTTGTTTATATATAATATTTTTTTTATTTCTACTGCTTTTAAACAAGTGTTCTTTTTTGATTCGATATTTGCACACTTCGGTTATTTTCAGTTGCAAATCCATAATTCTTGTGTTAGAATAGCCTTCGTTATCAAGGAATACGCATAAAAAAATATGGAGGATGTTGACTTGCCAAATATCAAATCTGCCGAGAGACGTATACGCACCCAGGCAAAATCCAATGCGAGAAACCGGGCTGTTAAATCTGAGCTTAAGACGCTTGCCAAAAAATTCAAGGCCGCCGTTGTTGCGGGCGAGAAAGAAGAGGCTGACAAGCTGTTTAAAGAATATACCAGCGCTCTTGACAAAGCAGCACTCAAAGGAACCTTACACAAAAACAGCGTAAACAGAAAAAAGGCTCAATTGTCAAAAGCCCTTTCCGCTCCAAGCGCATAAAAAACAGCTCGTATCCAAAGCCCGAAAGCCCAGAAAAATTCGCGGGCGTGCGGGCTTTTTTGTGTTGAGAAGATCATGATAACCCATATATCCTGCACAGTGTTTCGTGCAGCGCAAGCGCTGCATCTTTTCTTCCGCTTTTTATTTGATAATCAAGGTCTGCCAAAGCTTTGAGGCCGTCTCGGAGCTGATCTGCAGAAAACCGATCACATTCGTCATACAACATTTTTACCGCGAAACTTTTCATCTTCATCTGAGCTTCTATACGAAACATATCGAATCCTGCGTCCCGCATCGTTCTTATTTTGTACATATCCCTTATTTTGCGCGCAACAAGACCGATCAGCGCTTCAGGACGTTCATGCATCAAAATGTCTGACAGCAGCTTATAAGCAGCCTGCGCCTTTAGCCCGGCAAAAAGCTTGTGTATCTCGAACACATTGTATTCCAAAGTTTTTGATGCGCATTCCAAAAGATGTTGATGTGTGATCTCATCAGATCCGCTGTAGACCGAAAGTTTATTGACTTCATTTTCCAAAGCATAATAATCGCAGCCGACAAGAGAAACAAGAAACTGCGCTGTTTTCGCCGATATGCGTGCGCCCAGTGCTTTAGCCTGCTTTTGTACGAAAAAAGAGCAGTCTGACGGTGACGGCTGCGGAAACTCACGCACCGTTCCGGCTTTTGCGATCTTCTTATACAAAGTGCGTCTCTTGTCCGGAGGTTCTGTGCAGCATAAAACCAGCGCTGTGCTGTCCGGCATGATATCCAGCTGCAAGGCAATTTTTTTAGCTTCTTCCGCGTTGCCGGATGCATAAAGCACTTTGCAGTCCCTTAAGATCACCAACCGCTTGTCTGATAAAAACGGATATTCTGCGCATACTGCCTTAAGCTCTTCCGCCGACGGCATGGTATGGTATTCGGTGACGTTGAGCTCGGCGTTTTGTATCGATTCTTTTAGGTCTCTCACTGTTTTATTGAGCTTGTAACTTTCGCCAGTCACAATATAAAGATTATTTTTAGCCGTCATGATCGTTACCGCCGAAAGCATGGATTTTGATACCGTCATCAATATAAAATTCTATTGAATAGTCTTCTTGGGTCACAAATAAATTTTGCGAGTAAGCCCGCAGGTTCTGCAGTGCCAAGTCGTGCGGGTGCCCGTAACTGTTATTGCCCACGCTGACGATGCTGTATTCCGGCGAAAGGGCCCGCAGCGGCAGCCTGTACGAAGAATTTTTTGAACCGTGATGCGCCGCTTTGTAGATATCGACATGGCTTTGAGTACAAAAAATCATCGTTTCTTCAAGCCCTGTGATATCCCCCGTAAAGAGTACGCTGCTGCCCGCGTATTCCACGCGTACGACGAGCGATAGCTCATTTAGGCTGTCTTTTTGCATTGTGCTGCATGGGTATAATACCACGGCTTTGGTCATATCGTCCAGAAGCACCGTGTCTCCTGCACCAAGCGGCACGATCACAGCGTCCGGCATCGCCTCAGCCACTGCGTCCTTTTCCTGCCATGAGCAGTAGACCTTGCTTAAAAGCCCGGCATTGTAGAGCGCTTTTAAACCTTCAAAGTGATCGCTGTCCGAGTGCGAAATAAAAGCTGCATCCGGGGTTAAGCCTTTGCGTATTGTAAAACTTATGATCTCATCAGCGCTTTGCTCCCGCCCGCCGTCAAAAAAGTATTCTCCGCCTTGTGCTGTACGTATAAAAGCCGCGTCTCCCTGCCCTACATCAAGAAAGACAACATACAACCCGGCAGGGCGCGATAAGAGCATCACAGAAACAACAACCATAAACAAGGCAGCAGCAACAAGTGTTTTGATCCTTATTTTAATCAGCAAGTATTTTGAGAGCAAAAACAACATGATATACCAGACAGCAATAGAATACCATGGCGGAGAAGCCACATCGATCGCGGCAAACGGCAGGACGCCTATTCCGCTGGTCATACCAAGCATCAGGCGTATTACAGCCGCAGCGATGTACCCTAAGTACTGCGCGCTCTGCCCAATGACAAAGCCGGCTGCTACAGTCATGAATGAAAACACGATAGCAAAGGAAGCCAGAGGCACAGCGATGATGTTCGTCAAGATGCCAAGCAAAGATACGCGGTTGAATGCGGATGCCATGACCGGAAGCGTGCCTGCTGTGGCGCCGATAGTGGCAGAAATTGTGCCGCTAAGATAAGCAGGCGTCCTTTTTTCAAGCCGCCTGTTGATCTGCCAGCCAAGTGTGAGTATCCCGAAAACTGCTCCGAACGAGAGCAAAAAACCCGCAGAAAACAAATCAAGCGGATTGATGAGCAGGGATATGATAAAAGCGATACTCAGCGCGTTCAATGAATCGGCTTGTCTGCCAAAAAACCGTGCAGCTAGCAGCGATGCAGCCATGAGTGATGCACGAAGTATGGAAGGCGTAAATCCTGTGATGCCAGCGTAAAAGGCCATAAAGGCCAGCGTAGCAAGAAACTGAGCCCGCCTTCCCACACGCAGCAGCTTAAGCAGGCCGAATATGGCAGCAATGAGAATGCCTGCATGCAGGCCGGAAACAGCCAATACATTTGCCAAGCCGCTGTCCTTGAAATTTGTGTATGTGTTTTCATCAATACCGTATCTGTCGCCGAGCAGTATACCGCGCACAACAGGTGAAATATCCTCTTCGAACAGCACATCAATCGTCTCTCCTACGCCTGCACGCACATTGGCCAACACCACAGCTAAAGCCGTGTGTGTGCCCAAAGTTCTTACTTGAGATGCGTACGCTTGATAATGTACGCCCTGTGACAATAGATACAGCTTTTCATCAAAGCCTCCGGGATTGCGCACGCCTGCAGGCACCTTTGTATCAGCAACGGCAAATATCACGTCGCCGCATAAGATGTCCGTATCTTTTGGCGCATAAAGCTTTATGTTGCCGCAGGGCTGGCCGTCAATATGCGCATTTGTGACCATCAAAACGACGCTTCCGCTGTCTGTATGATACGGTTCGCTGTAAACGTATCCCGATACATTTTGAGATTTTCCTGTACTGACATAATCGACATTGAACAATAAGGATGAATACGCGGCGCCAAGCAGCAAAAATATCGCTAAGCCAATAATAGCCGCTTTTCGGCGTATTAAAAAAGCCGCAGCGGTCATCGCCGCAGCGGCAATCAAATAAACATTTGTGAGATAAGCATAACGGCCGAGCACGATGCCCAGTGCCAGGCAGGCGGCGAACAAAGCGGCCTGCCTTTTATTCAATATACGCGTGTCGCAAGGTATGCCATACACGCCCTAGACCTCGTATGTGCCAAACTCATAAGCAAGCTCTGCTTCAGGGAAGCCTTCACGCACCTCTTTGAGTATTGCGCTTTCATCATATTCAGGGAAAATATGCGTAATGATCAGTCTTTTGACTTTGGCTTGTGCTGCGATATCTCCGGCTTCCGCCGCGCTCACATGCTGTGCGCCTTCCGTTTTATGCTGTGCAAGCAGCGCAGCTTCCATAAGCAGCAGGTCTGCACCGCTTGTAAACGGCACGAGACGCTCCCCGTCCCGTACATCCCCCGAATAAACCATTCTTTTGCCGTCAGCCTCAAGAGAAACCGCAAAAGACGGGACAGCATGCGGCATAAGAGCGAACCGTGCCTCCATACCCCCGATCAAACAAGCCATGCCGTCGCTGATATAGCGTGCATCAATCATGGGATGTGAAGCGAGCAGCCCAGCTTCTTTTTCTGGTGTGTCCGGCAAATAGACAGGCAGCGGCACATCCCTGCGTCCGAGCTTTCTGGCGACTTCAAGTGCATACCTCAGTGTCAGGGCATCGCCCATATGGTCTGAATGCAGATGCGAAAGTATCAGTGTGTCGATTTGGTCTGCTCTTAGCAGACAAAGCAGCTTTGAGAGCGTGCCGCATCCAAGATCAAGCACAACATTGCTGCCGCAGTTTTGGATCAGATAACCCGTGCATGCCTGATTTGGCTTAGGATATGGGCCGCAGCACCCGATACATGTCAATTTCACTGTTGAAGCAACCCCTTTGCCCTTTTGACTGGATAGTAGAGTGCAGCAGCTACGGCAACGCCCGCGCCCCACTGTATAAGATTGAACGGAAGCGCCCCGATCGCATAAGCAAATCCGAAAGCAAACCACTCGAACAGGCCGTAACCCAAAACCATGATCGCTCCGCCGATCACACAAGCCAATATAAATCTTGGCAGTTTTGCATTTTTCATCATGACGGCACAGACATAGCCCATCAACGCCTTGATCACAAGTGTAGCAGGAATATAAATGCCGCCGCCAAGCAGTATATCAGCAAGCATGCTGCCAATGCCTGAAGCCGCTGCTGCCCATGGCGGGCCGATAAGCATGCCTGCGCAGTAGATCACACTGTCGCCAATGTTCATATAAGCGCCCATATTGGTGACGGGAATTCGTACCAAAAATGTAAACACAAAAATCAACGCCGCCATAATGCTCGATATAGCCAAGGTTTTCGTTTTTGTCATTTAATGCTCCTTGTGTTTGATGTTGAAACTATTTTATACGATTTACCTCTGCTGCGCAACGTTCATTTTCTCACTCACGCCCAAAGCGAATCCTCATATACTGTACTGAATATTTCTTTTTAAGGAGATTATCACATAGATGTGCGGAATAGCCGGTATTGTTGATTTTGACAACGACATGCTGAAAGAGACAAAAACGCTTTCCGCCATGATGGATGCCTTAAGCCATCGCGGGCCTGACGCAGCAGGTACTTTTATCACACATCAAGCTGCCCTTGGGCACAGGAGACTCATTGTCGTGGATCCTGCGGGCGGAAGCCAGCCTATGACGCGCTGTCTGGGAGAAAATACTTATACCATCGTCTACAATGGCGAAATCTACAACACACAAGAATTGCGCAAAGGCCTTGAAGAAAAAGGCCATATATTTTTTTCACACTCCGATACCGAGGTGTTGTTGCTCTCGTATGTGGAATGGGGCCCTTGCTGTGTGGATCGGGTTAACGGCATTTTTGCTTTTGCTGTATGGGATGAAAAGAAGCAGCGTGTGTTTCTCGCGCGGGATCGTTTGGGCGTCAAGCCGCTTTTTATTGCGCGTGCACAGCAGGCACTGCTTTTTGCATCCGAAATAAAATCCATATTGGCACATCCGATGATAGCGCCCGTACTCAAAGAAAGCGGAATCCTCGAATTGTTTGCACTTGCACCGGCGCGCACAGCAGGCAAAACGCTTTTTTCAGGCATCGAAGAACTTAAGCCCGGCGAATGCATGGTCTTTTCGCCGCTTGGTACTTACGTGCATCGCTACTGGCAGCTTGTCAGTACCAAGCACAAAGACAGCCTTAAGAAAACAACAGAAAAATTATGCTGGCTGATCACAGATGCAACAAAGAGGCAGCTCATAGCAGATGTACCGGTTTGTACATTTCTCTCGGGCGGCCTTGATTCAAGTATTCTCTCGGCGATCGCAGCAAGTGCCGGAGCAGAAAAAAACAAGATGCTTGATACATTCTCTGTCGACTTTACCGATAATGATCTTTTTTTTACACGCAGCATCTTTCAGCCAAGCCCTGACAGTGATTACATAAACGTTATGAGCCGCCATATAGGCAGCAATCATCATGGATGCAAATTTGACACGCAGTCTCAGATTGATCATCTGCGCGACGCCATGATCGCCAGAGACCTCCCCGGTATGGCGGATGTCGATGCAAGTCTGCTTTTGCTTTGCCGTGAAGTCAAAAAAAAGGCCACTGTGGCACTTTCCGGTGAATGTGCGGATGAGCTATTTGGCGGGTATCCCTGGTTTTATCGTGATGACCTTATGCAGCTTGATATGTTCCCCTGGTCTAATTGTCTTGAATTAAGACGCAGCATCATGAATAAATCCTTATTGCATGCAGATATAGAGGATTATGCAAAAAGCCGTTATCTTGATACCATCGAAGAGACGCCTCTCATCGGTGATGAGGAGGCTGTTGAACGCCGAAGGCAACAGATGTTTTATCTCAATATTAAATGGTTCATGTCCAACCTGCTGGAACGAAAAGACAGGATGAGTATGGCGTGCGGCCTTGAGGTGCGCGTGCCTTTTTGCGACCATCGAATTGCGGAATACACCTGGAACATACCCTGGAACATCAAGAACCTTGGCGGCATGGAAAAGGGCATTCTGCGCTTAGCCGCAAAAGAAATGCTTCCGGAAATCATTTATAACCGAAAAAAAAGCCCTTACCCCAAGACACACCATCCGGAATACGCAAGAATTGTCTCAAAAGCTCTCAAAGAGATACTGGCAGACACCAAGGCTCCGCTGCATGCTTTGATCGATAGAACCGCCCTCTTGGATTATCTTGATTCTATGCACTTGGTCACGCCATGGTTTGGTCAGCTGATGAGCGGCCCTCAGCTCTTTGCTTTTCTGATACAGCTCAACATGTGGCTCAAAGAGTATAACGTAAAAATAGATGTTTAAAAGAATAGCGCGCTCAACGCTGCTTGATGATACCGAAATTCCTCAAAAAGGGATCTGTGAGGCAAAGATGGCCAGACAGTGTTTCTGCTTGTTTGCCTTCTACGAGAAACTGGACTTTGCTCAAGCCTTTCATCGCCGTCAATGTGTTGACCATTGAGTAAACGAGCAGCATCTCATTTCTGGCAGACAGGTTCTTACACGCATCTTTAAATCTTTGCGACAGATTTATATACGCGGTGTCATTATAGACATCAACAAAGAGAATGTCATCCTCGCCAACACCGGCGGGTATGACCGGCCAAACATTATCGCCGTCCTGAGAAAGAGGCCCGCGCAGCAATTCGAAGACGCGCGCTTTTGCACTCCAAATCCGCTGCTGTTCCATCGTACGCGGGATCTCAAGCAGCAGATCAGAGTTTCTGTCAGCAAAATACAGCGGCGCACTGCTGCCAATATACCCTACAAAATCATTACGGATCAAAATACCGTCTGCAGCGTTCACATTCATGGCAGGCAACCCGTCCGCATAAACCTCTAAACTTGACACGCCCGGAAGAAAGCCGGTAAGGGTGTAGATCAGCGCCGCATAAGAAAGCTCAGTTTCTTGCGGGTGTGCAAAATCAGACTTGACAGGCAGGCTGTCAAAAAACAAGCGCAATCTTATTGACTGATCAGCAAGCAGTTCATATTCCGGCGGCTGTGAAAACGATAAGCCAGCAGTAAACGGGCTCTCCATGATAGCCGTGTCCTGCGGCCCTTTTTTCAGCTCCTCGATGATCCCTTCAATGTAATTGCCGTCAGTAAATCTTACCGAGCGCACTTCAGGAAGGATGTAGCTGCCGCCTGCTGCGACAAAATAAAGTACCGTCCCCATTTCAGTGATCTTCGGGCGCGGCGGTTCACCGTTCTCTTCATCCTTTTCTTCCTGCTCTTCTTCGTCAGTTAAGAGTTGGGTTTCGGGTACATACCGTGCGTACGCATTTAGCCATGCTTCTTCTATGCTTCCTGTCTGTTTGCGAAGCGGCGCGGAAGGGTATCCCATAAAGCCCTGGCGAACCCCATTATAAAAAACATAGATAGAAGATGCGCCAAGAATGTCCGTCACCGTATTGGCAATAGCCAGCTCCAGCGTGTAGGCTTGTTTTTGCTGCATCGTTCCGTCGTAGAGAAGATACACATTGGCGGCATCTTTGGAAAATTCAATGTAATCAAGCATCATGCCCTCTGGCGCAACGTTTTTCAGGCTCTCGCTTGAAGGTCCTGCAAGAAGCTGCTCGATTGCAGCCTTGGCCGGGTTCGTATCCTGATCGATCACCAGCGTGCGCAGTTCGGCAGTCAGCGTCCCGCTCGTTTCATTGTAGAAATACACAGCGGATTTTTCTACACGCCCCTTGTATTCTAGGCCGCTCAGATCCAGCACGCTGGCAGGCACTTTCTGGACTGTTTTTCGGCTCTCCCTGATCACACCGCATCCGCCAGCCAATAAGCATACTGCTACCAGTAACAAAACTATTCTTTTAGCCATGGCGGTACCCCACGTTGATCAGCACATCGACTAATGATGCGTATGTGAACTTCCATATTTCGTCCTCACGCACAAGGACGACCGGAATGCTTGTACGCGTGATCGCGTCTCCTTCCCGTGCCCTTATGGTGTAGTCGAGCATCACAACGACGGTTTGGCCGTTATACGCGACACTGGCATCGGTGACATTGAAACTTTCAAGGACATTGCCGGTGGCAGCGAGCGTTTCGGAAAAATCCCCGATCTCAGGTTTGATCGAGCCGTCCGGGCTCATGTATGCAGTAAAGTTATAAAGGCGCGTCCAGTCTTTCTTGGAAAATGAATCGAGCGCCTGTTTAAGCGTGTTTTCAGGCGTCAGGATGATTTCCTGGTTGCGCGGCAGCGGCTCAAGATGCGCGGTAGATTCTTCACTCCAGCCCGCTTCTCCGAGCGTGATGCGTTGGCCGATACCGCCCTGTCTTTCCACATATATCTGTACGCGTGAAAACTTTCCCATCTCTATGATGGTATTGACGATCGAATATATGGCGAGCTTCTTGCGTTCAAGTATATTGGCATCATTGAGCACAGTGGTAGGCGGCTGTGTATTTATGAATTCTTCGCTGAGCGTGACAAAAAAGATATCTGCGTTGGAATCAACGCTTGTGACCTTAACATCTTCCCAAAAAAGGCCGATCAACTCATCTCTCTGTGGAGAAGGGCCTTGAATGAGTGCGCGCACGACGGCCGCTTCAAGAGAATCGCTCACCGGCACTTCTATTGTGCGCGTTTCCGCCGCAAGCAGCTTTTCTCCGTTGTAGCTGAAATACAAAGCCACATCCAGGCTGTCTTTGTTGGCAGTTTCTGCCTTTGGGTTTATTTCAGGTATATTCTGAGGTGTCGCCGGCAAAGGCTGTGAAACACATCCGGCAAGGCCGGCTGCAAGAATGAGAAATACCATGTATATCCATTTTGTTGACATAGATGACTCCTTAAGCCTTGATCGGCAGATACAGCGTAAAAACACTGCCGCGTCCTTCTTCGCTCACTACATCAATGCTTCCGCCATGCAGCAGTGCAATTTTTCGTGCAATATGCAGGCCAAGCCCGCTCCCTCCGGTGTCACGCGCGCGTGCTTTGTCAACGCGGTAAAACCGGTCAAACAGGTGTTCTATTTCATACTCGGGAATACCGCAGCCGTTGTCTTTAACCACGATGGCTGCATTTTGCCCTGATCTTTGCAGAGTAACCCACACATTTCCGCCCTTGTCCGTATATTTGATGGCGTTTTCCACGATATTCATGACTGCCTGCATCACTTTCAAAGCATCACAAATAATGACGATATCATTCGTCACCGTATAGGAAAGATTGATTCCTTTTTCTTTCGCGATGGGCATAAGCGCAGCCACAGATTTATACACGAGTTCACTCAAAAGTATCTTATCCAGATGCAGGGCCTCTGTTTCACTGTCTGTTTTTGCAAGCGTGAGCAACCCCGAAATGACTTCGTTCAAACGGTCTATTTCCATGTTGATATCGCTGAGAAAATCTTTGTATATCTTTTCATCCACACCGTCCTGATAAAGCAGAGACTCGATCAGTATCTTCATGGAACTAAGGGGAGTTTTAAGTTCGTGTGACGCATTAGAAACAAACTCGCTGCGTTTTTGATCAAGGTTTTCCAGTCTTTCGCTCATGGTGTTGAACGTTGCTGCAAGCGCAGCCATTTCATTTTTACCGGATATCTTGATACGCTGATGAAGGTTTCCCCTTGAGATAGACAAAGCAACGGATTTGATTTCGTTGATCGGCCGTGTGATGTAGCCTGAAAACAATATACTGAATAAAGCAAAAAACAATCCGGCACACAAGGCAATCAAAACAACGATGTTTAAAAACTCCTGAGTCAGATCAACAACGTCCTGAATATCCGCAGAATAAAGAACAGCCCCTATCGTTTCAGCATCATGCACGATGGCTGCAGCATAATAAACAGAATAAAACGGATCGCCGGCTCCGTCATCGATTTTATGGAATCCGTATGAAGTGTCTGCAGGCCCCAGCAGAACATCTGTTATTTCAGTGTGTTCAAGTTTCTGACCGTCGAGTATTGAAAAACTGTCTGTCTGGACGATGCCCGATTTATTGAGAACGATAAAACGTCCGCCGAATCTTTTTGAGCTTTCTTCAGCCAGAGAAAACATGCGCTGCGCATTGGCGCCGTGAAGATGCGGGGCCATGCTGACCGCTACGCTGTTTGTGGTCTTGAGCTGGTCGCGCACTCTAAGCCCGACAAGATAATCCTCTGCAAGGTATGCGATGACAAAAGTGACCGCAGCAAAGGCAGAAGCGGCCACAATGATATAGATGAAAACAAAACGCCACCGTATGGAATACAGCAGGTTATTTATCCGAGAAATAGTAACCCACTCCCCATTTTGTCATAATGAATTCGGGTTTGGCCGGATTGCTTTCGATTTTTTCGCGCAGACGGCGTATATGGACATCAACTGTGCGAAGATCTCCAAGATATTCGTATTTCCATATAAGTTCAAGAAGCTTTTCTCTGTCGTAAACCTTGCCTTTGTTGGTGATAAAGAGCTGCAGAAGATCAAATTCTTTTGCCGTGAGCGGTACATCATTGCCGTCGATGTCAACGCTGCGGTTGTCAAGGTTCACCGTCATATTGCGTGCACGCAGTATTTGCGATTCACGTGTTTTTTCATTGCCTTCAACGCGGCGGAAGACGGTCTTGATCCGCGCTTTTAGTTCCAGCATATTAAAAGGCTTTGTCAGATAATCATCCGCTCCGTATTCAAGGCCCATGATCTTGTCCATGTCATCATCTTTTGCAGTCAGCATAATAATGGGTACGTTGGATATGCTGCGTATGCGCTGGCAGACCTCCATACCGTCAACTTTAGGGAGCATCAGATCTAGCAAAACCAGATCATAGTGTTCAGCCGCAAACATGTCAAGCGCCTGTTGTCCGTCGAGTGCCTCGTCGACCGTGTAACCATCCTGCTGTTCGAGATTAAACCTCAGCCCTTTGATAAGGCTCGGCTCATCATCGACAATCAGTATACGCTTCATATCATACTCCTTGAATGAATATTAAATAAGTCCGTTGTTGATTATACCACATTATGATAAATATTAAAATATGTTGATACACTATCATTGACGAGGTTTTCGTATGTTCTTCTTTTGACCGTATGGCTTTTCTGAACTTTTTGAAGGTATAAGGCAGTTTTTGCCGCTGCCGATAAGATCTTCTCTGCCGGCAAGCGTCAGCGCCTCGCGGATCAGGCCGTGGCTCGCTCTGTTTTGAAACGAAAGCAGCGCACGCTGCATGGCTTTTTCTTTTGGGTCTCGCGCTACATACACGGTGCTGTTTGTAAACGGGTTGATGCCCGTGTAAAACATACAGGTGGAAAGTGTGCCCGGGGTGGGGTAAAAATCCTGTACCTGCTCGGGCACAAAACCTTTGGCTTTCAGGCTCACAGCCAGTTCTATGGCATCAAGCAAAGTGCTGCCGGGGTGTGAGGATATGTAATAAGGCAGCAGATACTGCTTTTTTTTGGCTTTTTGCGTGATGTCCGCGAATCTGCGTGCAAATCGCTCATAGACGCTGTAATCCGGTTTATTCATCAGTCGGAGAACTGTTTTGCAAACATGCTCAGGCGCGACTTTGAGCTGCCCGCTGACATGCTTCTTGACAAGACGTTCAAAAAAACGCCCGTCTTTATCTGCCATGATGTAATCATACCGAAGGCCTGAACGGATAAAAACGCGCCTTACGCCTTTGACGCGTTCAATCGCTTCGAGCAATTCGGTCAGGCCCTTATGGCTGACTTTAAGATTGGGGCATATTTTGGGGGTCAAACAGTTTTTTGTGCAACTTTCCGACTTTCCGGCCGTGCATATCGCATCGTAAAAATTGGCAGTCGGGCCGCCCACATCCGAAATGTTGCCTTTAAAACCGTCCATTGACGCTAAACGTATGGTTTCATTCACAATAGACTTCTTGGATCTTTTCTGAATGCGCTTGCCTTGATGGGCGGATATCGAACAGAATGCACACATCCCGGGACACCCGCGCATAGCGGTGATGCCGAACTGAACCTCGCTGAGCGCAGGTACTGGTTCAGAGTACGAAGGATGGGCACGCCGCGTAAACGGCAAGCCATATATTTCATCCATTTTTGATGTTGATAACGGCAGCGCTGGCGGGTACTGAACCAGATAACGGTCTCCGTGGCGCTGTATGAGCGTTTTGCCGTACGGAACAGCATTTTCGCTGATGGTTTTGCAGGCTGCAGCAAAAGCCTTTTTATCGGCAGACACGATTTCAAATGACGGTATCTCTGCATAATGAGCGGGCAGCTGTGTTTCGGGTTTGATCACACATGTGCCGCGTATCCCTGCAAGCTCATTGATGCGCTTCCCCTGCGAAAGCCCGCGGCAGATCTCTTCGAGAGGCCCCTCGCCCATGCCGTATACAAGCAGATCCGCTTTTGAGTCGGCAAGATAGGAACGCCGTACCCTATCCTCATAATAATCATAATGTGCAAACCGGCGGTTTGAGGCTTCAACGCCGCCGATGATCACCGGCGTTTGGCTGTGCGCCTGCTTAAGCCGTGCAGTATACGCGATCGTCGGCCTTGGCGGACGAAGGCCGCTCTTGCCGCCGGGCGAAAATTTATCCTCACTGCGCAGTTTTTTGGACGACGTGTACATACTGACGATACCGTCCATATTGCCGCCGCTTAACAAGAACGCATAACGCGGTGTGCCGAGCTTTAAAAAGTCACCCGCCTCCCGCCAGTCGGGCTGGGCAATGATGCCAACGCTGTAACCGAGGCTCTTCACGAACCGGCCGATAATGGCTGCAGCAAACGACGGATGATCCACATAGGCATCAGGTGTCACAACGATAAAATCCGGCACTTTATGCCCCTGCGCCTCAAGCTCTTGCTGCGACATGGCAAGTAATTCATTCATCATAGCCATGAGTATAACACCTGTTTATGTCTTCCAACAAGCGAATATTCTATGAACGCCACTTCTCTTATCAAGCTTAAGTTCCCGTACCGCAGAACAGCCCTCCATCTGCAGCCATGCTTGCCCCTGATAACCGGGCGTGATGTCCACATTGATGATATATGTCGCGCCGTCATTGTCATATTCAATCGTATACCGCCCAAAATTATCCGGAACACAGGGGTTTATCGTCAAAATGCCCCTTTCTATATGCATACCTATGATATGTTTTATGGCCGCCTGGTACATCCACCCGGCGGCTCCTGTATACCATGTCCATCCGGCACGTCCGGTGTGGCCTTGCGCATCATAGACATCCGCTGCTATGACATACGGTTCCCCTTTGTATTTGGCCACACCCGCGGGCGTACGCGTATGATTAATTGGATTGATCATCTGAAACAAATCGATCGCATCTTCTTTAAGTTTTAACTTGGCCGCTGCAATGACAAACCATGCTGCTGCATGGGTGTACTGCCCGCCGTTTTCACGCACGCCCGGCAAATACGCCTTGATGTACCCAGGATCCTTTTCCCATTTGTCAAACGGAGGCATAAGCAAACGAATCACACCGTGTTCCCGCATCACAAGATGGTCATAAGCAGCAAAAAATGCGCGCCGCGCACGCACAGCGCCGGATAGCACTGACCACGCCTGAGACACAAGATCAATAGAACACTCCGGAGACATACTGCTGCCGACAGGCGTGCCATCGTCAAAATAAGCGCGCAGATACCACTCTCCGTCCCAGGCGTTCTTTTCAATATTACTTTTGATCTCTATGCGCTTTTTGTCATAACTTTCTGCAAGTTCTGTTTCTCCGCGTATCCGGCAAACAGCCGCAAAAGACTGCATGATAACGGCAAGAAAGAAAGCGAGCCAGACGCTCTCCCCTTTTCCTTCTTCTCCCACCTTATCCATACCGTCGTTCCAGTCTCCGGTGCCCATGAGCGGCAGTTCATGCTGCCCCAGATTAAGTGCGGAGTCTATCGCGCGCTTGCAGTGCAGGAACAGGCTTTCTGTATAATCGCTCTCTTCAAATCTTTCGTAAATGTCAACTTTGCCTTTTGGAATAGGACGGCTCTTAAGATACGGGACCTGCTTGTCAAAAATGCTCATGTCTCCAGTCACACGCTCATATTCGCACGCAACATACGGCAGGAAGAGTTTATCATCAGTAATTAAAGTGCGTACACCCCACGCAGGTTCGTGCCACCAGTGCAGCACATCCCCTTCGATAAACTGGCGTGATGCACATTTTAATATATGGTTGTATGCGGTATTTGGGTCGGTATAAAGCAACGCCATCACATCCTGCAGCTGATCGCGAAACCCGTAAGCACCGCCGGATTGGTAGTAACCCGTGCGTCCGAGAAGACGCGATGCATATGTCTGATAAAGCAGCCAACCGTTGACGATCGTGTCAAATGATTTATTGCCGGTGGATATGCGCAGCCTTCCGGTCAAATCACGCCAGAAGTCCTTTGTCATGCGTAGTGCTTCTTCTGCTGCTTGCGCACTGTCCATCTTCGATTCAGTGCTTTCAATCAGCTCTTTTTCTGCAAAGCCCATCAGAAGATTAAGCTTTCTTTCTTCGCCAGCAGCAATTTTCAGCTGTGTCTGGAGGCCTAACAAAGATGCGCCGCATCCGTCATCATCGGATAATTGCGCTGTTTTTAATGCCTCAGGCAGTATGTTATGCCCGGGCACACCGAAAAACTCGTGGGCAGAAGCCGTGCAGCGCACACTTTGTCCCGGGATAGAGATAAACATGTTCCCCGTAATCGGGGCAAACGGCGAGAAGGCTTCAATCCGGCTGTTGGTTTTTCTTGCACTTATTCCGCTGACAACCTGTGCGCCAAGGACAGGCTCTGCATAATAATATACGGAAAATACCTCATCCTTAGCTGAATTGTTCGTTATGCTTAAGATGCCGGATTTTACCGGTAACTCTTTGTCGGTAAAATATGTCATGTATGTGTGAATGCTGCCGAAACGTTCAAATGACGTATAGCCTAAGCCATGTATCACCCTGTATCTTCCATCTGCATACATATCCGGCGCGACACTGAAGGCATAACCCGTCCTGTCATTGCGGATGATCACGCCTTCCCCCGGTACATCTGTCAGGGCATCGTTTCGAAAAGGCGTCAACCGAAGCATGCGCGCATTGTCCGCCCATGTATAACCGCCGCCGCCTGCGCTGATGATACAGCCAAGGCTCTTGCCGGCGAGCAAGTTGCTCCATGGCAGAGGAGGGCAGTCTGTCACTTCGATACAGTATTCCTTTCCGCCTCTTAAAAACCCGCCGGTGCCGTTATCGTATGATTTGAGCCTTCTGGGCACTTTGTAACGCCTGTATGGAACTTCACGTTCGAAGACATGATACGGACGCAGCAGATGCGGGATCTTGAGCTGTTCAGCGATGGAGATCCTGCTGAAAAGCACAAGGCAAGACGCTGCGGCCGCTGTGGCAGCATCATCTTGATTTCGCCGCGGCACAACAGCGATCCTTCCATGAGCTCTGCCGGCTGCTGTCTGCGCCGCTTCATTGATCAGGTCACGCATCATATCTGTATAGGCACCGCTGTCATCGTACACAAAAACGAGTTCTGCCGGTATTTGCTTAAGACTTAAGAATTCATGCGCTTTGGTCAACATTTTGACCGCTTCTATATCCACGCTTTCATGCCCGTCAACAAATAGACAAACAAGAGGATTTTCACCCGAAAGACCATACTGATACAAAGTATCTTTCCCCTGCGGTGTTCCAAAAGACAAACAAGACGACGGAATTCTGATAACAGTACGTGATGCGATCTGCTGAAACAAATTGGCTTCCATGCTTTTTAGTTTCAGATAACGCATTTCGACCTGTGCATGTGTCCATGCAAGGTTGACCGTGCGTTTTATGTCTTCTTTGGCTGATATTGTTCCTATGCAGTCTTTTAATTGTTTTTGGGAGTCAGACAATGCAATGATAAAGGCTGCGCTCACTGTCTCCGCTGGCGGAACGATTTTTACAGCCTGCAAACCTGCCGCTTTGCTTATATCCTGCTCGCTTTGTTTGGCTCTTAAAAACTGAGGTGTTCCAAACACTGTGCCGCGTCCAAAAATGTGCGCTCTGTCTGTGAGTATTTCGGCCTTTCCATCAAAACAAGCCTTCATAGCAGCAAAAACCGGACGGTTCCTTCGGTAAATATATATCGTTTTGCTTTCAATGTCAGGCTGCGTGTCTATAAACAGTTCAGTAAAAGCAGGGTGTGCCAGATAATCTCTCTCTTTGCTCAACACAGGTTCAAGCACGCATATCAGGGCAAGCTTGACCTCATGATTGCCGCAGTTTTTAATTTCAAGATCGCGTATTTCCATATCACATTCGGGCGAAACGCAAACTGTCAGCGTTGTTTCGATGCCTCCGATTTTTCTAAAAAAAGTTGCTTTGTGCGGTTCAAACTGAACACGTTCTTCATCTGCCCTCAAACATGTCGGCAAAAATGCCGCTGACCATACGGCTCCTGATTCTAAATTCTTGATAAAAACATGAATGCCCGGCGAACGCCTAAGAACATCGTTTCCCCAGCGGTTTATCAAATAGCCGCGGCACATTGAGTAACCGGTTCCCATCTGTGTCAGCATAACGGTATAGTTCCCATTGGATAAAAAATGTGCCTGGGGATAATGGCTCAGTGTGTGGTATGTTCTGACAGCTCGAATCTCCTCTGCCAAAACTGCTGTGGTTTCTTGCTTATCGCTGACATTGAGAACGATGCTCCGGGGCGGTACTTTTTCTTTAAGAAGCATTTCTGTTGCCTTGATACAGGTCACACTGTGAAAAAGCTCCTGAAACCTTCCATTTTGAACACAATTGAGTATCGAAGCCAGTATCATGCCCTGATGGTGTGCCATATAGCTTTTGATGATGTGTTTTTGTTTTCCCACATGCATGCGTGAGAAAGTATAATCTATGGCTTCATAGAAACCGTATTTGCCTGCAGCGCCCAGTTTCTTCAAGCGCATCATATTTGCTATGGCGAGACGCGGATTGACGTGCAGCGCAAGGCAGGTGGCATAAGGAGCCACAACAGATTCGCGTACAAGCCCTGACTTTAAGCCAAGGCCAGGCACGCCGAATGCCTTATACTGGTAATTTAGATGAAGATCAAACGCATAGTAACCGGATTCTGATACGCCCCAGGGAATATGACGCTGTTCACCGTAGCTCACATGCATATCTACGACAGACTTATACGTTTCGCCAAGCAGCGTATTATCATAACTCTTAAGCAATATCAGCGGCATCAGATACTCAAACATCGTGCCGCCCCACGAAAGAAGCGCACGTCCTTGTCCTGCAACAGTAAGCGGCCGTGACAGGCGAAACCAGTGCTTCTCAGGAATGTCTCCCTTGGCGATGGCAATAAAGCTTGCTGCGCGTGCTTCAGAAGCCAAAAGGTCATAATGTGAATCGCTCAAGGCGTTTCGTCTTGGTTCGTACCCAATTGAAAAAAGGCCTTTTTCATCGTCATACAGCTTCGAAAAATCCATGGCAGTAAAAACAGTGTTCATACGTTTTCTGAGTTTCTCGATGCGCCGGCAAAGACGCCGAACCGCCACATACCCTTCGCCCAGTGCCTTTTCCATCTCCGCAGTAAAGCAAAGCGCCTCCGCATCATGATCCTTTTTAGCTTTTTGATAGATTTCTGAAAGTATTTCCAATAAATTATGGAAAGCTTTAATATATCCTATTGGAGATATAAACCTTAGGATCTGCCGCATATGCTGCGTCATCTGCGCATAGATATGTGCCTTTGAGGCCGGAAAGTGCCAAAGTACCCGCGCCCAGGGTGCATATGTTTGGAACCATTCCAATGACTGCAAGCGGCTGTTTTGGAGCAACCCGTCGGCATTATCGAATAATTCGAGTGCATGGAGAATGCTGAAAATGTCTGCATCGTGATGAAGCGGTATCTTCTGGCCTGCGGCACGTGCTGCAGCAGCAACACCGTGATGAATAAAAGATGCAAAAGACTGCCTCAACATGTCGGCGAGTACCGCATCCATCAATACCAGATAGCATGCGAGGTTCCCGCTGTCGACCGAAGACACATACAGCGGCTCAAGCGGCTGCAAATTGGTTATGTCATACCAATTATAAAGATGTCCGTGCCATTTTTCGGCTTTCTCGATGCCAGCCGTACACTTTTCAAGCCGTTTGAGCGTTTCTGACGCCTAGCAAAAACCCATGTAATAAGCAGCCGCAAACGCAGCCATGGACAAAGCCACGTTTGTCGGCGATGTGCGTTTTGCTGAGCCTTTGCCGGGGCTGTGCTGATAATTATCCGGCATCCAATAATACTCATCTTCCTTGGCAAAGTGTTCAAAAAACAACCATGTTTGCAGTGCAATGTCCATAAGATACGCGTTTTGACTTGCATTGAGCCTATGGATTTTTGAACGCCGCGGACGGCTGATAGCCTGCGCTATAGATGGAGCAAAAAACCATAAACTGAATATACCAAAAGCAACGACCGAGAAACTGCGCGTAAAGACAATGGATAATGCGTAAAGAATCGAAGCAAGCAAAGGCGCAGCGGCCATCTTGCTCCAATAATAAGAGATGCCTGACCTTGAATTTTTTTCCCCTTCGGCTGCAGTCTGCCATTCGAGCAAATTGCGTCTTGTCACACCCATCCTTATCATGCTTTTAACAGCAGCATCAAGCATCAGAAACGTTTCATACGGCAAGAAAGCAAACTTATAGAACGATTGCTCGAATATGCTTTTTGTCTCGTGCCAAATATCTCTTAAGGTTGCACCCTTTCCGGTTTTTCGCAGAAGGAGAGAACATCGAGACAAAAAATCAAGAACTCCATCGATAAAAAGCGGCAAAAGACCGGATATAAACCAAAAAAACGCATTTTGATAGAAAGCAGTTTGGGATAAAAGTATCACGAAGAAGCAAAAGGGCACTGTTAAACTGCGTCTTAGATTGTCAATGATCTGGTATCTTTGCAAAGCGGACAGCGGGTTCTTTCTTGTGCCTGATTTGGTTCGGATCGTGCTTTTAAGCCAAGGTAATAGCTGCCAGTCTCCGCGGGTCCAGCGGTGCTGTCTGGTTGCCCAGGATGTGTACTGCGCCGGACATCCGTCCATAAGCATCACGTCACTGAGCAATGCACATCGCAGATAGCTGCCTTCGAGCAGATCATGGCTTAATATGCTGTTGTCGGGAAAAGCATCGCGCAAAATGCGTTTGTACAACTCAAGATGAAATATCCCCTTCCCCGTATATATGCCCGTGCCGAACCCATCCTGATATATATCAGATGTTGCGCTTGCATAAACGTCTAATCCG
>Ga0351839_1020_pt1 | contig 33675 bp, 37 predicted proteins | sample BONcelHFGM3001E4_FD_206881 | JGI IMG/M metagenome (GOLD analysis project Ga0351839, IMG submission 206881) | Enriched cells from coal bed in the Powder River Basin, Montana, United States - BONCAT cells FGM rep1 HSBNCT.FGM.300.1.E4 ... | reverse complement strand
CATGAAGGGCGAGGTGCCGGGACAGGCCAACGTACTGGTGACGCCTGATATTGCCAGCGGAAACATCTTCGCAAAAGCCTTCATGTACATGACCGACGCCCAGGTTGGGGGGCTTGTGGCAGGTGCCTCGGCTCCCGTGGTCATGTTGAGCAGGTCCGATTCGCCCTCCACAAAGCTCAACTCACTGGCCCTGGGCGTTGTCGTTTCGGGAGGCCGGGATGGGTGAGCGGCTGATCTTCGCTGTAAACCCCGGAGGAACAACCACCAAGATAGGCCTGTTCCGCGAAACCGAAGCACTTTTCGAGGAGAATGTTCATCACGACCCCGAAGCGCTCGCGGCTCTGGGCTCCACCTTCGGGCAGATGGAGACAAGGAGGGGCCTTGTCCTAAAGGCCCTCGGTGACAAGGGGTACAATCCTTCCCGGCTCACGGCCGTAGTTGGCAGGGGGGGTACGTTCAAACCCCTGTCAAGCGGAACCTACAGGGTCACTGAACGGCTTCTCACAGACATAAGGGAAGGCACAACCCTCCAGGCCGATCACCCCTCCAACCTGGGAGCCCCAATTGCGTGGGCAGTGGCTCAGGCCCAGGGTATTCCGGCCTACTTCGTCGACCCCGTATGCGTGGACGAGATGATCGACGAAGCCAGGTTCAGCGGCCATCCCCTGCTTCCCAGGGTCAGCCTGAGCCATGCCCTGAACATCCGCATGGTGGCTTACAAGGCTGCCGAAGCCCTGGAAAGGCCGCTTTCCCAACTGAACATGGTGGTGATGCATCTTGGCAGCGGGGTGAGCGTCAACGCCATCAGGCAGGGCCTCATGATCGACACCAACAACGCCAACGACGGGGGCCCTTTCAGCAGTACCCGCACGGGCGGGCTTCCCGTGACCGGGCTGATGAAGTTATGCTTCAGCGGCAGGTACACCATAGGTGAGCTGAAGGACATGTTCCTCAAGAAGGGTGGGCTCCTGGCCTATCTGGGCGAAGAGCACCTCCTGACCATCCGCGAAAAGGTTCTCGCCGGCGACATCACTGCGGACCTGACACTTCGGGCGATGGCTTACCACATGGCGAAGGAGGCCGGCGCCATGGCCGCCGCACTTGCGGGAAAGGTCGACGCCCTTGTGATAACCGGCGGAATGGCGAACAACGATTGGCTCTGCGGGGTTCTGAAGGAGTACCTGTCCTTCATTGCGCCCGTTATGGTCTTTCCCGGGGAGGCCGAGCTTGAAGCATTGGTGCGGGGCGTTCTCCGGGTGCTGGACGGCGTGGAGGAAGAACGGGAATACCTCTGACTGGAAGGGAAGACAATGGGGAAGAAGCTGAATGAGGAGAGATCGGGAACCCTCTTCCTCTCCGGGAACGAGGCAATTGCCCGTGGGGCGTGGGAGTGCGGGGTGCACTTCGCCGCCGCCTATCCCGGAACACCGTCCACCGAGATACTTGAAACGATAGGCGAACACTACCCCGAGATAAAGGCGCAGTGGGCGCCCAATGAAAAGGTGGCCCTCGAGGTCGTGGCGGGGGCGAGTTTCGCCGGCGCCAGGGTCCTCTCCGCCATGAAGCACGTTGGGTTGAACGTTGCGGCCGACCCTCTGTTCACCCTGAGCTACATCGGCGCCACAGGCGGTGTGGTGGTGGTGAGCGCCGATGACCCGGGCATGCACTCCTCGCAGAACGAGCAGGACAACAGGCTTATGGGACGGGCTGCCAAACTCGTGATTCTTGAACCGTCGGACAGCCAGGAGGCGCTGGATTTCACGAAGGAAGCCTTCAGGATAAGCGAGGAGTTCGACACACCGGTGCTCCTTCGCGTAACCACCAGGGTATGCCACTCCAAGAGCCTTGTGCGTGTTTCTGAACGGCTGGAGACACCCGTGAAGGGCTATGTGAAGGACATCGCGAAGCGGGTTCCCATCCCGGCCAACGCCAGAAAAATGCACAGCCGGGTGGAAGCCAGGCTTCTTGACCTGTCGGAATGGGGCTCGAGAAGCACACTGAACCGTATTGAGATGGGCGACCCATCGATTGGGGTGATCACCTCCGGTATCTCCTACCAGTACGTGAAGGAAGTGTACCCCGAAGCCAGCGTTCTCAAACTGGGTCTCACGAACCCCCTTCCCTGGCAGATGATCGGTGATTTCATAGGCAGGGTGTCCCGGGTGGTGGTCATCGAGGAGGGCGAACCCTTTCTCGAGGAGAGCATCAGAAGCCGTTTTCTCATCGATGCACAGGGCAAAAGCCTTGTTCCCATCGAGGGCGAGCTGAACCCCGAGCTTGTCAGAGCCGCTCTCAGGCCTGAAAGCGCCGTCAAGTTCCCGTTCAGCGAGGCGGAGCTTCCCGGAAGGCCCCCCACGCTCTGCCCGGGTTGTCCGCACAGGGGCGCCTTCCACACACTGGCGGGCATGAAGTTCAGTTCCACGGGCGACATAGGGTGCTACACCCTGGGTCTCATGCCTCCCTACAACGCGCTGGAAACAGTGGTATGCATGGGCGCGGCCGTGGGGGTCCTGGCCGGGATTGAAAAGGCGCTTGATGCGGGCGAGATGCCCAAGCTTGTTGCCGCAATCGGCGAGTCGACCTTCATCCACTCCGGCATAACCGGGCTCATCGACATGGTGTACAACGGAAACACCGGAACCGTGATGATAATGGACAACAGCCTGACCGCCATGACGGGTGGCCAGCAGAACCCGGCCACGGGCAGGGACCTGAGGGGAGAACCCGCTCCTGTCCTTGACCTTGTGGATATGGTAAGGGCGTGCGGGGTGAAAAGGATAAGGGTGGTTGACCCCCACGACCTCAAGGAGATGAAGAAGGCCCTGCAGGAGGAGTATGCCGCGCCCGAGCTGAGCGTCATAATCACAAGGCGCCCCTGCATAATGGCCTACAAGCCACTCAGGAAGACCGTGGCCGTGCACGACCCCGACAAGTGCGTCCACTGCCGCGCGTGCATCAGGCTGGGTTGTCCCGCCATAAGCTGGGACTCAGAGGCAAAGGTTCCCGTGATAAGCGAGATGCACTGCTGGCCAAACTGCAATCTGTGCGTTCAGGTCTGCCCTGTGGGGGCACTGAGCAAAGATCTCGAGGGGGTGGTCTGATGAGTTCTACTACCAACATCATCCTTTGCGGAACAGGCGGACAGGGCATCCTTCTTGCGAGCGAGGTCGTATGCGCCGCGGCGCTTCACAGCGGCTTCGACGTGAAGAAGAGCGAAGTGCACGGAATGGCCCAGCGGGGGGGAAGCGTTTCCAGCCATGTCAGGTTCGGTGAGAAGGTTTACAGCGTTCTCGTCGAACAGGGCACCGCCCACATGGTCATCGCTCTGGAGAAGATGGAAGGGTTGCGCTGGGCGCACTTTCTGCGCCCCGGCGGCAGGCTTGTGTCGGCGGACATCCGCATCAACCCCATGACCGTGAACACAGGGGCCGCCGTTTATCCCGACATCGACACGCGGGTGTCCGAAGGGGGCGTGCCCTGCACCGAGGTTCCGGTGCTCTCCATCGCCAGGGACCTTGGCAATTACAAGGTGGTTAACGTGGCTCTGCTGGGCGCTGCTTCCACCCTGATCGAGGGCATACCCCTTTCCAGCTGGGAGAGGGCAATCGAGGAAAGGGTCCCGCCAAAGGCGCTCGCGGTGAACATTGAAGCGTTCAACAGGGGAAGGGCCATACCTCACAGATCAAAGGGGGCCGCGTCATGACCAGGCTTCTGGCAGATGCTCCATACAACGCGGAAAGCTTCGGGCGCAGGGCGGTAGTAGACGAAGAACACCTCCTCCTCATGCAGATCGCCCTGCTTCCCGGGCAGGAGGTCCCCCTGCACAAGGCAAACTCGAACGTGCACCTCATTGTTCTGCAGGGGGAGGTCCAGGTTATCCTCGACGGGGTTTCCAGCCGGGTTGGCTCGGGCGACATGCTGCCCGTTGCGTACGGAACCCCGATGCGGATCCGAAACGACGGAGCGGGCAACACCACCTTCCTGGTGGTAAAAACGCCGCATCCAAGGGTGATGGAAGGGTGAGCGAAAGGGAAAAGTGCAGCCTCTGAGGCTTCATCCTTTGACACTTGCCTTTACGGGCGAGTGGAGCCTTGTGGAAAAGCAGTTCCGTGACGACGACTTCAGAACCGCAATTCCCCGGATAAGGGTTTCCATGGGGCTGCTCGTGGTCATCTTCGGGCTGTTCGCCGTGCTGGATCACTTTGTCGACCCGGGGAACGCGGGCGCATTCCTGCTGATACGGTTCGGTCTGGTCATACCGGTGGCCCTGGTGTTCTATCTGGTTTCCGGCACGAAGTGGTTCGAAAGGCTCTACCAGCCTCTGACGGCGTTCATGATGGTTCTGGGGGCATCGGGTATCATGTACATGATGGCCGTCGGGAATCATGCGGTCCGGGCATCACACCAGACCGGGCTTCTCCTGGTCATAGTCAGTCTCTTCGTTTTCCTCGGCCTGAGGTTCATCTGGGCGCTCGCTGGGTGGATACCCATCCTCATCGGGTTCCTTCTTGTGAACCATTTCCTTTCCGCATCACCCGGGGAACTGGAAGCCGTCAACACGTTCTTCTTTCTCAGCGTGAGCGTTGTGTGCGCCGAGGTATGCAGGCGGCTCGAATTGTCCCGGAGAAGGAACTTCGCCCTTCAGTGGAGCCTTTCACTCGAAAAGACCATGGTCGCCGCGTCGAACAGGAACCTCGAGACCCGGATCGACGAGAGGACCCGTGAGCTTCTCCATGCCAACCAGGTACTGAGGGACGAAATGACCAGGACGGAGAGGCTGTGTCAGGAGAAGAGCCTTCTCGAGGCCCGTCTGTACCACTCCGAGAAGATGGAGACGGTGGGTCGGCTGGCGGGAGGCATCGCCCACGATTTCAACAATCTGCTCACTGCGATCATCGGCAACGCAACGATGGCCACCGGAGCGCCCGCGGGATCGCCCGAGATAAGCCATGCCCTTGGGGACATAGTGAAGGCCGGCGAAAAGGCCGCCCGGCTGACAAGGCAGCTCCTGGCCTTCAGCAGGAAGCAGATAATCGAACCCAGACCGGTTGACCTTAACAAGGCCCTGAAAGACCTCGACAGGATGATGGGCCGCATACTCGACACCGACTCCACACTTGTCTGGGAGCTTTCGGAAGATGTGGGTTGCGTTATGGTTGATCCCGGGCAGCTCGAGCAGGTCGTCATAAACCTTGTGGTTAACGCCGGTTACGCCATCTCACCCGGGGGCAGCATTGTCATAGGCACCCGTGTTCCGGGAAGCAGGCACAACGCCCCCCCTGAAGAGCGCGCGGAAGAGTTCGAGGGTGATTTCTACGAGTTCTTCGTCAGGGATGACGGTTGCGGGATGGACCAGGAGACACGTTCCAGGATATTCGAACCCTTCTTCACGACAAGGAAGACGGGCGAGGGTACCGGCCTCGGCCTTTCCACCGTGTTCGGCATCGTCAGTCAGCACATGGGGCATGTTCTGGTCAGCAGCGCTCCCGGAGAGGGGTCGGTTTTCAGGGTCCTGCTTCCCAGGGCGGTTCCCGAAATGAGTTCGGGAACTCCGGAAGCCCGTGACGCAACGAATCCCGGCGGAACCGAGGCCGTCCTCCTCGTCGAGGACGATCAAATGGTCCGTTCCATCGCTGAGAAAACGCTGGCGTCACTCGGGTACAAGGTCCTGTCCGCCCCCGATGGACAGAAGGCTCTAGAACTTTCCACAGGGTTCATTGGAACGATCCATCTGCTTCTGGTGGATGTGGTGATGCCTGTCATGGGCGGGCCCGCGCTGGCTGAACGACTGAAGGAGAGCAGACCCGGGATGAAGGTCCTCTTCACATCGGGATACTCCGAAGACATAATCTCCAAACAGGGCGTTCTTGAACAGGGAACCCATTTCATAGGCAAGCCCTACAGCACTGCAGAACTCGCGAACCGCATACGCATGGTGCTGGAGGAAAAGTGACCGGGCAATCCCCGGATTACCGCAGGCTGGAACGGGTTCTTCAGGTTGACGGCGTTCTCAGCGAGATCGGCGATCTAGACATCCTGCTGGAAAAGGTCCTTCTCGAGGCCAGATTTGCCACGGGAGCCGACGCCGGTTCGGTGTACACCATGGAAGGCGACACCCTCTACTTTCGGCACGCCCAGAACGACACCCTTGTGGCCAGGGGCGAGAGGGTGCCCTACACAAGGTTCACCGTGCCGTTGAACAAGAACAGCATGGCCGGTTTTGTGGCCTCAACCGGTGAGATGCTTTCAATTCCGGATGTATCGCTGATCCCTCCCGACTCGCCCTACTCATTCGACAACCTGTACGACAGGGTCACCGGTTACAGAACGGTCTCAAGCCTGACGCTTCCGCTCAGCAACAACAGGCACAGGGTCGTGGGAGTCCTTCAGCTCATAAACGCCCTGGATCCGAACGGCGCCCCCGTTCCCTTCTCCAGTGATCTGATACCCTTCGCCCGGCATTTCGCGGTGCTTGCGGCCATTGCCCTGGAGAGGGCGATGATGACCCGAACGCTTCTTCTGCGCATGATCAACATGGCGGAGCTTCGCGACCCCAGGGAAACGGGTCCCCACGTGAACAGAGTGGGCGCCTGCGCCCTGTGCCTGTACGACTCGTGGGCCCGTCTCAACTCGGTTCCCGACCCTGAAAGAACCACCAACAGGGACGTTCTCAGAATGGCCGCCATGCTTCACGATGTGGGAAAGGTGGGGATCGCCGACAGCATTCTGAAGAAGCCAGGCCCGCTGACAAGGGATGAGCGGGTCATCATGGAGAGTCACTGCAACATTGGCGCAGAGATCCTTTCCAGGTGCGAGACATCGTTTGACGAAATGGCCCGGGAGATAGCCATCGGCCACCACGAGAACTGGGACGGTTCGGGGTACCCGGCCGGCGCCAGGCGGGACGGGATCTCCCTCTGGGCAAGGATCACAGCCGTGGCCGATGTGTTCGACGCCCTGGGAAGCCGGCGCTGCTACAAGGATCCCTGGGACCTTTACAGAACCGTGGAGACCATGACTCCCCTGTTCGGGAAGAAATTCGATCCGTCGCTGAAGGAACCGTTCCTCTCGACTACCACAAGCCTCTGGGAAACACGGAACGCATACCCCGAGAGCTGAATGGCGCCCATCAGGACCCGAGATCGCTCCAGCAAAGGACCGTTGCGGAAGAACCGCCCGCGCAGTGAAAGGCGTGGCTTTCGCCGGGTGGTATCTCGAAGAAAGCCGGCGCAGAAAGGACGCTCTGCTCTTCGCCGGCGTTGACAGTGATGCTCCCCGAAAGCAGAAGGACCTTCTCGTTCCTCTCCGGATGGCTGTGGCCTCCCCGCGAGCAGCCCGGGTTTATCGAGAAAGCGTGGCAGTTGCTCACCGAACCGGTGGTTGAAACGCCCTCGAACGGGTTCACAACAAAACCCCTTATATCGCTGTGATCGTCGAAGGTGAGCAGCCTCATCAGAGGTAGAGGGAGCTGAGGCTTCTGCCCTGGTGGATCCTCTTGATGGCCTCGGCGAATATGTGCGCCACGGAGAGGGTCTCAACTTTGGCAAGAGGCCCGCCGTTCACCTTTTCGGCCGCTTTCTCGTCGAACTCGACCGTGTCGGTTATGTAAAGGCGAGTGATTGGGCTTTCCTCGATGCTTTTCACGGCATCTCCGCTCAGGATGGCGTGGGTGACGAAAGCATAGATTTCCTTTGCGCCCTTTGCCCTGGCTGTCTCGGCGCACAGAATGAGGCTGCGACCGCTCAGGATCTCGTCGTCGCTCATGATCACGACCCTGTCGCTCAGGTCATCCACCCCCTCCACCGTTCTAACCTGGGGTTTTTCGCTGTCGTCGACCCTGACCTTCTTCACGTAGCCGGTGGAGATGTCGGGCACGCCGCCGGCTTCCCTGATGCCCTTGGCCGCGTGCAGGGCAAGAAAATCGTTGTCGAGGATCGAGCCTGAATCGGGGGCGATAAAGGCCAGCTTTTCGAGGCCCATGCTCAGGATGCGGTTTATGAACACCGTATACGCGTGGAGCTGGTCTACCGGGATGTTGCTGAAACCCTGGCTCTGCGGGCAGTGAAGGGTCATGGCCAGAACCCTGTGCGTTCCAACGGCGGCGATGAGGTCGAACATCATCTTGGACGTGATGGCGATGCGGGGTTTGTCCTTCTTGTCGCTCCTGGCGTAGGGGAAGTAAGGCGTGACGGCGGTGAGCCTTCCGGCGCTGTCCTTCAGGGCGCTGATCATCTGAAGCATTTCGAGTATGTCGCCCGATACTGTCCGGTAGGCTTCGGTCTTGTCCCCCAGGATGGAGCGCTCGCCGGACTGCATGATGAACACATCCTTCTCGCGGACTGTTCCGCCAGGGAAGTTCACCATCATGTTCCCGTTCGAGAACTGGTGGAACTCGACCGGTTCGGGTTCGATGCCAAGGATCCTGCAGACGCTTCGGCAAAGCCCTGTACTTGCCCTGCCGGAGCATATCGCTATACTGCCGTACATCTGTTTCCCCCCAAGGTTCCCCCCGTGTTACTGCCTGAGGGCTATGAACTGGTCCGCCGTTTCCTCAATCGTGCTGAATATCACGCTCAACATAGCCGTGAAAGCCTCGAAACCCACTCCGTTCTCGGTGGTGAACGTGTAGGTGCACATGACCTCCCCCGTCGTCGGATCGGCCTCGAACTTGATGAACGGGTAAGAGCTGTTAAGCTCGCTTATGAGTTCAAGGGCGGCAAGCCTGTCCGGGCCCGACGCCGGGACAACGCCGGGTGTTGGTCCCGCCATGAAGCAGGCGTCCATTGTGGCGTTCACCTCGATGTAGAAGATTGCGTAGGCCTCTCCGGAAACTTCATCGGTCTGGATGATGAAGAACACATCCTCTTCCTGCTCATAGGTCGCGTTGATCTGGTCGAGATATCCGGCGATGGTTGCCGGTGTGACAACGGCGAAGGCCAGGGAAGAAGCCAGAAAAGCAAGCATGGCTGCGAACTTCATTGACATACCTTTCGTTCATGATTGGGCACGATATGAGAGTACCGGGACCCCGGTAATATTGTTCCCCGTCCCTTTTCAAGAAAGGGCGCAAGTCTTTACAGAAAACTGCGGAATGAAGATGTTACGCATAATGCATATCACACCCCTCGGAGCGAAGGCTCACTCCAATCGGAAAGAGGCATCCATGGATCGCAGGATAAGGGTACTTATCGGAAAACCCGGGCTGGACGGGCATGACAGGGGAGCCAAGTACATAGCCAGGGCCCTTCGTGACGCAGGCATGGAGGTCATCTACACGGGCATCCGCCAGACGCCTCTGGCAATAGCCGACGCGGCGATACAGGAGGATGTGGATTTCGTGGGCCTCTCACTTCTTTCAGGCGCCCACAACCACCTCTTTCCCGAGGTTGCCCGCATCCTTCGGGAGAAGGGCGCGGAAGACATAGTGCTTTTCGGTGGGGGAGTGATCCCCGAAGAGGACATTCCCGGGCTTCAGCAGGCCGGTTTCAAGGCGATCTTCACCCCCGGCGCCCCTGCCTCCGCCGTGGTCTCCTTCATCGAAAACGAACAGAAGAACAGAAGCTGACGGCATGACTCCCGGGGATTCCCTTGCGGGGGAGATAACCCGCGGCGTGGTGCGGGCGGTTGCCCGGGGGCTGAGCATGGTCGAAAACGGTTCAAGCGACGCCTCCGAGCTTCTTCACGCCCTTTTTCCCGTGGTTCCCGACCACCGCACGATAGGCGTCACCGGACCTCCCGGCGCGGGCAAGAGCACACTTCTCGACCGCATGATAACCCGTTACCGCTCACTGGGGTCAAGGGTGGGGGTCATCGCTGTCGATCCCTCGTCACCGTTCACGGGCGGAGCCCTGCTGGGGGACAGGCTCAGAATGCAGTCCCACTCCACCGACCCGGGCGTGTTCATCCGCAGCATGGGCAGCAGGGGGCATCTTGGAGGGCTTTCGGGCGCCACGCGGGACGCCGCACTTCTGCTTGCCGCCGCCGGGTACGACCCCGTCTTCCTCGAAACTGTCGGCGTCGGACAGGCCGAGGTCGAGATAGCGGAAGTTGCCGATCTGACGGTCCTTGTCCTTGTCCCGGGCGCCGGTGACGATGTTCAGGCAATGAAGGCCGGCATCATGGAGATAGGCGACCTTATCGTGCTTAACAAGGCGGACAGGCCGGGTATCGAACAGCTCGAGGCAGCCGTTGCCGCCTCGCTCGACCTTGCCCCATGCGGCAGGCCAAAGCCCCGATTGGCGAGGGTTTCCGCGGTGACGGGTGAAGGGCTCGAAGAGCTCTGGGCTCTGATGGACTGCCACCTTGCCTCAATTGACCCGGCGAAGCGCAGGCTCGAGAACACCCGGCGGACGCTGAGGGGTATTCTGACCGAGACCGGAACCCTCTATGCGACAAGGCTTCTTGACAGGGAGTGCGGCACGGAGACCCAAATTCTTGAACTCATATCAAAAGGCGCCACAACGCCATACGAGGTCGGGCGAAAACTTGCCCGCGCATCGGAAAGGATGCTTTCAGGCGATGAACGTAAACAGGATTGACCACATAGGGATAGCGGTTGAGAACCTTGACGAGTCGGCTGCTTTCTACCGCGACGTTCTTGGACTCGAGTACCTGGGCACCGAGGAGGTCCCTTCCCAGAAGGTCAGGGTGGCGATGTTCAGGGTGGGAGAATCCAGGATCGAACTGCTTGAGCCCACATCTCCCGACAGCCCCATATCGGCATTCCTCCAGTCCCGGGGGCAGGGCGTCCACCACATCGCCTACTCGGTCTGTGATGCCCAGGGATCGGTGAACGAGCTTGTTGCGGCCGGGGTGAATATGATAGACACAACACCAAGGCCCGGGGCCGGCGGCACAAAGATTGCGTTCATTCACCCCAGGGCCAGCGGCAGGGTTCTGACCGAACTCTGCCAGCACTGAACGAAAGGGTTCTTCACCGATGGACTCAAAGGACAGAAACGCCAAACTGAGCAGGCTTCGCGAGCTGGCACTGCAGGGCGGCGGAGAGAAGCGGATAGCAAAGCAGCACGCCCAGGGCAGCCTCACCGCCCGTGAAAGGCTCGAGCTTCTTCTGGACGACGGCAGCCTCGAAGAGTTCGACATGCTCAAAACCCACCGTTCCACCAACTTCGGGCTGGACAAACAGAAGTACTACGGCGACGGAGTGGTGACAGGCTACGGAACCATCGACGGCAGACTGGTCTACGTGTTCAGCCAGGACTTCACGGTGTTCGGCGGCTCCCTTTCCGAGACCTTCGCGGAGAAGATCAAGAAGGTCATGGACATGGCTGCGCAGAACGGGGCTCCCCTGATAGGGCTGAACGACTCCGGCGGCGCCCGTATCCAGGAGGGTATCGGAAGCCTTGCGGGTTACGGCGACATCTTTCTGAAAAATGTGCTCTACTCCGGCGTGATCCCCCAGATCAGCGTCATCCTGGGCCCGTGTGCCGGGGGTGCGGTGTACAGCCCCGCCATCACCGACTTCACCATAATGGTGGAGAACACCAGCTACATGTTCGTCACCGGACCCGACGTCGTCAGGGCAGTCACCGGCGAGGACGTGACGAAGGACGAGCTTGGCGGTCCCTTCGTTCACAGCCAGAGAAGCGGGGTCTCACACATCGTATGCAAGGACGAGAAGGAAGCCCTCCTTCTTGTCCGGAAGCTCTTCAGCTACATGCCCCAGAACAACATGGAAGACCCGGTCGCCATACCGTGCAGCGACTCCCCGGACAGGTCCGAGGACTGGCTTGACGAGTTCATACCCGAAAACCCCAATAAACCCTACGACATGCGGAAGGTCATTTCGGCCATAACCGACCACGGCGAGTTCCTCGAGATACAAAGGGCATACGCCCAGAACATCATCATCGGTTTCGGCAGGATGAACGGCAAACCCGTGGGCATAGTGGCGAACCAGCCCAGTTTTCTCGCGGGGGTCCTTGACATCGACGCATCGGTTAAGGCGGCCCGTTTCGTGAGGTTCTGCGACGCATTCAACATCCCCCTTCTGACCTTCGTTGATGTTCCGGGCTTCATGCCAGGAACCAAGCAGGAGTACGGGGGCATCATCCGCAACGGCGCCAAACTGCTTTACGCGTACGCCGAGGCCACTGTCCCCAAAGTGACGGTGATCACGAGAAAAGCCTACGGCGGCGCATACGACGTCATGAGTTCAAAGCACCTCCGGAGCGACCTGAACTTTGCCTGGCCCTCCGCCGAGATAGCCGTCATGGGTCCCGAAGGCGCCGTGAACATCATCTTCCGCAGCGAGCTGGCGGAATCCACCGATCCCGAAGCCCGCAGGGCCGAGCTCGTCAAGGAATATCGCGACAAGTTCGCCAACCCCTACGACGCAGCCTCCCGCGGTTACATCGATGCTGTGATAATGCCCCGTGAAACCCGCTTCCGCATCATCAAGAGCCTCGAGATGCTTCAGGGGAAAAGGCAGGAGATCCCCGCCAAAAAACATGGGAATATTCCGTTATGATGACACTGACCCCCGCCGACACACTGGCTTCAGTCGCTGCTGGTCCGGGCCTGATCGATGTGGGAGTGCAGATCACCTGGCTTGGGATATCCGCGGTTTTCTCGGGACTGCTGATCCTTGCCCTACTGCTTCCCCTGCTCAGGTGGCTGGTGGAACCGAAGAAGAGGGCTCTGGCGCTGAAGAAGGCTGATACCGAAGGCTCGCCCGGCCAGGCCCAGGCCTTTTCCCCGGAAGAGATCGCCGCGGTTACAGCAGCGATCCATGCCCACTTCGTCCACCTGGACAGAATGCATGAGAGCAAGATCACCTGGCAGGACCACGAAAAACCCTACTCACCCTGGAGGCTTGCGGGAAGGGCGAAGATCCTTCTCGCCAAAAGCAGCCTGAGACTCAGGAACAGGAGAGTGTGATGCCTGAGTATACCGTTACGATCAGTGGCAATACGTATCTTGTGGGCATAGGCCGCCTCGAGGATGACCAGATCGAGGTCAGGCTCGGCGACAGGACATTCACAGCCACTGTGGAATCTTCAACAAGGAAACCCGCCAAAACCCCGACCATCGTTCGTGAGAAGAGGGTTCACGACGCGTCGGCCTCACCGGACCGAACCACAGCCCCCGGCGAACTCACGGGCAAAGGTGACATTCTGTCCCCGCTGCCAGGCAATATCCTCAAGATAATGGTCAAACAGGGCGACAGGGTGGAGAAGGGTCAGATCGTGGCCATAATGGAGGCCATGAAGATGGAGAACGAGATCGAATCGCCCCACTCGGGAATCGTTTCGAAAGTCGCCGTTCACGAGGGTGACGTCGTTCTGGAAAACGCCATCATCATGAGCATAGGGGGCTGAGGTATGTCCCCTCTTTCACGGATGCCTCTATTCCTGACGGGATCCGGAGGGGACGGCAGCCTGGACATGCTCAGCTACCTTCAGAACACAGGCTTTCTGCTCCTTGAACCCGGCAATGTGGTGATGATCCTCATCGGCCTCACGATGATCTACCTCGCGATCCGTAAGGACTACGAACCGCTGCTCCTTGTTCCCATCGGATTCGGGATCCTTGCGGGCAACATGCCCTACAACCCCGACCTGATGCCCATAGGTTACCTCGACGTTCTGGGGGGTCAGCAGTCGGTTTTCCGATTGTTCTATTTCGGCGTCAGCAGCGGTCTGTTCCCGCCTCTCATCTTTCTTGGAATAGGCGCCATGACCGACTTCAGCGCTCTTCTCTCCAACCCGAAACTCCTTCTGCTCGGCGCTGCGGCCCAGCTTGGCATTTTTATCACACTTCTCGGGTCGCTCCTTCTCGGGTTCGACATGAGACAGGCGGCATCCATAGGCATCATCGGCGGCGCCGACGGCCCGACCGCCATCTTCCTGGCAAGCCAGCTCGCTCCAGGGCTGCTGGGGGCCATAGCCATAGCGGCCTACTCCTACATGGGGCTTGTCCCGGTCATCCAGCCTCCCATCATGCGCCTTCTCACAACGAAGGAAGAGCGCCTGATAAGGATGAAACCCGCCAGAAAGGTCGGCCAGACCGAGAAGATACTGTTCCCCGTAGTGGCTTTCATCGTGACGGCCTTCATCGCCCCGGGAGCCATCACGCTCCTCGGCATGCTCTTCTTCGGCAACCTTCTCAAGGAAAGCGGCGTAACCCGGCGTCTTGCGGACAGCGCTCAGGGCGCGCTCAACAACATCGTCGTCATCATCCTCGGTTTCAGCGTGGGTACAAGCACCCAGGCCCGTTACTTCCTCACGGTTGACAGCATAAAGATATTCGTGCTGGGAGCTTTCAGCTTCGCCATCGCCACAGCGGGAGGCGTGCTCTTCGCGAAGTTCATGAACCTCTTCCTGAAGGGCGACAACAAGATAAATCCACTTATCGGTGCCGCCGGTGTATCCGCTGTGCCTGACTCTGCCAGGGTTGCGGAAATGGAAGGCCGGAAAAGCGATCCCAAGAACCACCTGCTCATGCACGCCATGGCGCCCAACGTGGCCGGAGTTATCGGCAGCGCGATCGCGGCCGGTGTTCTCCTGAGCGTGGTGGCCAAGCAGTGAAGACTTCATACGACTTCCTGGTTACCGGGGGGGCCGGCTTCATAGGCTCCCACCTCTGCTCCAGGCTGGTGTCCACCGGGAGAAGCGTTCTTGTCCTTGACGACCTTTCCACAGGGCGAATGGAGAACATCGCCCACCTTGAGCACAGCCCACTTTTCCAGTTCACCCGTGGTACGGTGATGGACCGTGACACCGTGTCGGACCTTGCGGGGCGCTGCGGCTCCGTCGTCCACCTCGCCGCTGCCGTGGGGGTGGAGAACATCATCCGCCATCCCGTCGAGACTATAGAGACAAACATCGGCGGGACTGAAAGCGTGCTCTCAGCAGCAGCAGCGCACGGTCTCAAGGTGTTCGTTGCATCCACCAGCGAAGTCTACGGAAAGAGCTGGGAAACCCCCTTCCGGGAGGACGGAGACATAGTCCTGGGCGCCACGAGCCGCAGCCGCTGGAGCTACGCGTGCAGCAAGGCGCTTGACGAGTTCCTCGCCCTTGCGCACCACAAGGCAAGAGGACTTCCGGTGGTCGTGGGAAGGCTGTTCAACACCGTGGGCCCCAGGCAGTCCGGCAGGTACGGCATGGTCCTGCCCCGGTTCATCAACCAGGCCCTGACCGGGAAACCCATCACCGTCTTCGGCAACGGAACCCAGACCCGGTGCTTCAGCTCCGTCCACGAGGTCATCCAGTGCATCCTGGCCCTGATGAAGACCCCCGAAGCCGTGGGAAAGGTCATCAACATCGGTTCAGTCCAGGAGATAACGATACTGGAACTTGCCCGCAGGGTCCTTGAGATAACGGGTTCCAGTTCGGCGATCGAACTCACGCCCTACGACGAGGCGTACCCCGGCGATTTCGAGGACATGCAGCGAAGGGTGCCGGATGTGACGCTGCTTCAGAGCCTCATCGGCTTTTCGCCGTCGGCCTCCATTGAAGACATCATCCGGTCCATCCTCGAGCACGGGGTGCCTGAAGGGGCGGATTGACGACAACCGTGACCAGCTCCGGGAACAGAAGGGTGAAGCTCGCGGCCTCCCTTCACCGGCCCAGGGGATGTGTTGAACACGGGGCCTTTCTTGTGGAAGGCCCCCGTTTTCTTGATGGCGCGGGAAGGCCCCTTTTCGTAATGGTTTCGGCCGAGGCATCTTCCGAGGCCCTCGTCGCAGCGGAAAAGGCCAGGGGTATGGGGCTTGAGGTCATCGAGCTCTCCCCGCAGGTGTTCGCCCGTATCGCCGACACGAAGACCCCGCAGGGGATCCTTGCCGTTCATCCCATTCCCGTATGGGGTGAGGCCGATGTTTTCCGCGGAGGGACAGTCGTGGCCCTCGACGGCGTGTCCGACCCCGGCAACGCCGGCACCATCATACGTTCAGCGGCGGCGTTCCAGAGCGACGGCGCCGTTTTTCTCCCAGGCAGCGCGTACCCCTTCTCGCCCAAGACCACAAGATCGGCGGCGGGGGCCAACACCGCCCTGCCCATAATCACCGCGGACTCGCTTGGGAAACTGAAGGAGACCCACCCCGAATACTCCTTCGTCGGCGCGGAGACCGGTGGCACTCCGCTCGGAAAGTTCCGGCCCTCGGGGCCTGTCTGCGTTGTGGTGGGGTCGGAAGCCCACGGATTGTCTCAAGCAGCCAGGGTCTGTCTCTCAGCAAGGGTCGCCATACCCATGGCGGGCGGTGTCGACTCCCTGAATGCCGGCGTGTGCGCCTCCATCATCCTTCATCACCTGCACTTCGCGGGGAACTGTCCGGCCTTCCCGGAGTAGAGCATATTGAGCAAAAGTAATCCCTCATCACACGGAAGGTGTTGAATGAAAAAGGCACTGTTCTTGGCGCTCGTTCTCCTTGCGGTTCAGGCTCTCGGCTCCGGGCTTTTCGTTATTCCCGACCCTGAAGCCGAAGCCCGGGACGGGTACATCGTGGTATACCGGGCTCAGGAGCACATCCTTGCCCTTGGCACCCCCATCACCGGTTCACGGGTTCTCGACTCGGGTTCAAGGGGTCTTGCGGATTATGCCCTTGTCACCATCCGGAACGAGGGAGGAATGCTTGACATCGCCGGACTGGGTGAACCGGTCTACCGCGACGGCAATACGGTGATAGTAAGGCTTTCGGGGTCCATGCCGGAAGACCTGGTGCGTCCGGGCATTCACCATGTTCAACCCCTGCGGGAGAACAGGGCCCCCGCCCATCTCATTCCCATCCCGATGAGAAGCGGCTACGACGCCGTTGTGGCAGACATTGTGGCCGCCGCCAGCCAGGATTCGCTCATCTCCTACACCACGAACTACCAGAACTACCTGACCCGCCACTCGAGCACCGACGGTTTCGACACGGCATGCGCCTGGAGCCAGGAGAGGTTCGAGGGCATGGGGCTCGAAGTGATGATCCAGCCTTTCCCGATGAGCAGTTACACCTGTCAGAACGTGATAGCCACCCAGGCCGGCACGGTCTACCCCAACCGCTACTGGGTCATCTGCGGCCACCTCGACAGCACGTCGCCCAACCCCTACTACAACGCCCCCGGCGCCGATGACAACGGCAGCGGGTCCGCCGCCGTGTTGGAAGCCGCAAGGCTCATGAGCCAGTACCAGTTCGCCTACACGGTGAAGTACATGCTCTTCGGCGGGGAGGAGCAGGGGCTTTACGGCAGCGCCTACTACGCGTCGCAGGCAGCTGCTGCGGGCGACAGCATCATGGGTGTGGTGAACATGGACATGATCTTCTACGGCCCGGCGGGGAACGACAAAGGGTGGCTCCACTACAACACTGCATCCACAGGACTGGGCGTGGCATTTCAGGCCATAAGCGACACCTACGTTCCGGCGCTTGTTCTTGAGGTGGCATCCAGCCCTTCCAGCGCGAGCGATCACGCCAGTTTCTGGTACAACGGTTACGCCGCAATGCTGAACATCGAGCGCCTGGTGTTCAGCAACCCCTATTACCACCAGACAACCGATCTGATGGCCAACTACATGCAGTACTTCCCCTTCGGCACCAACATGGCCAAGGCCTGCATCGCAACAGTTGCCTACCTGGCCGATCCCATCGAAACCGGCATAGGCGAAACTGCAGGCACGCCGGTTTTCTCCGGCGCAGAGCTCAGCGTCCAACCCAACCCGGTCTCCTCCTCGGCAATGGTAAGGATACAGGCATTGTCACCTGCTCAGGCCGGCCTCCAGATCTTCGACATCGCGGGAAGATCGGTGCACCGTGAAACCATCCTTCTCACACCGGGTGAGAACATGGTCACCGTTGACGCCGCATCCCTTCCCATGGGCATTTACACCGTCAGGGTGACTTCCGCGGGTACTTCGCGGAATACCCGCATGGTCGTGGCCAGGTAATGAACGAACCCGGGGAGGGCATCGCCCTCCCCGGTCCTTCCCAAACCATTTTCGCAAACGATCCGCTAAACGGCGTTGATCAGCCCTATCGTATGGTGGAAGAACTCGTGAGACCAAACCTCGAGCACCTGCGGGTCAGGAACAAAGCGTGAGACCTCCGAGCGGGCCTGATCGATGTCCAGTGAGTCGGCGGCATTCTGCAGAAGAGATCTGAGCCTTGTGATAGAAAGCGCTTCGGTGTCATGGTAGTCTCCGGACTGCCTCATTCTCTCCTCCAGGTGGCTCAGACGCACACCGGCATGATGGCCTGCGTACCAGACCATGTCGTACCAGTCACGCCCCTTCACACGGTTGCGCCACCTTCTGCAAAGGACCGCATGCAGCTTTCCAGCGAACAGGTCCGGCATCGTGCAGGTGCGCACCGAAAATGGGATCGGTTCGAGAAGATACCGTACTTCTGTCTCAAACCCTCCCGGGGGGTCCGTATCCACTTCCAGCCTAATCTTCAGGGACTTTCCGGGATGAACACCACGCATAATGTTCCCGCCTGCGTTGACAACGAGAAGCAGGCTGTTGGTGTCGGCCTTCAGGAAGGCACTCTCGATCTGCCCCGTTCGATCCTTCTCAGGGCTCTCGAACTCCACGTGAAAACCGAAGGCTGCAATCTCATTCCTCAGGGCATCGGCGTAGCCGTCGAAGGAGAAGGAACGGTTTTCCGAGAGAAGGGTGAAATCAAGATCCTCCGAATACCGGTCAAGCCCGTAAAGCATCCTCAGGGCAGTGCCCCCATAGAAGGCTGCGTGCTGGAAGAACTTGCTTCGCCACAACCCAAGAAGCGCCAGGCGCTGCAGAACATCGCGGAGAGCATTCTGGTAGTCGCTGAAGGATGAGCACCTGTATCCTTCGAGCATTGAGCGGACGGCTTCATGCACGTTCGATCACCATCCCCTCCTCAGAAAAGAAACGAGATTCCGGATCTTTGCCGATTCATAGGCTTCACAGATTTCCATCAAACGGGCCGGGTCTAGACCGCCAAGTGTTCCGGTTTCAATTCGAAGGTCTTCCGTCAGATACTGCCTGAAATCGGATACCCGCTGCCCGTCGAAGCGCCGGTCCGTCCAGACCTTGTCCACAAGAGCCTTTTCAGCGCATGCAATGAAAAAGGGTGAATCACCGCATGCTTCGATTGTTTGCCCCACCGCAAAACGGCCAGGGTTCAACATCCTGTATGAGAAACGACCGAGAGGAGTCTCGAAAACCCTTGATCTCCCGCTGGTCACCGACGTTAAGGTGAAGACCCGCTCAGGGATCAGACCATGGTAACTCAGGGCATACTCAAGGCTGACATATGAAGGCCCGTAGAGAAGGTTCGCCATGGATTCCACACATAACGGGCCGCGGCGGTGCGCCTCCCCGAAGCAGTAAAGCCCCTTCTTGATCCGAATGATCACCCCTTCGGACAGAAGCCTGGTGACCGCATCCCTTGGCTTGCTGTATCCGGAAAGGACATCCATGAGAAGCTGATAGTCGAATACATCACGGGTGATACGCCCCCGAATGGTGGATACGAGGTCAGCCATGAAATGCTCCGTTACTTGCATGTATGTCCACTGATGATGGACATACTATGCAGTGAATACGGTTACAGGTCAATGTGCTGCGGTCGGACCGGACACAAAAAGCCGCCGGGAAAGCTTCCGGGCGGCGTGTGCTTATCCTGGCGGAGGAGGTGGGATTCGAACCCACGGACCCCAAAGGAGTCAACGGTTTTCGAGACCGTCCCGTTCAACCGCTCCGGCACCCCTCCGCCGGGAGGCTTACTATAACAATTGGCCCTACGGAATCACAGCCAATTCCGGAGCCTGATTCATATATCTCTGGTCATACGAATTGACATTCTGCAAATCTGCGTTATGCTAATCTGCGTTATGCATAACTGCGTAATGCAGAATTGCACAAATAGCGAAAGGGAAGTTCATGAATCCTTTCAAGTACGGTCAAGTCGTCAGTTCCGATGACTTCTGTCCCCGCCCTGAACTCATGGATCAACTTACAAAGTGCATCAAAACGGGGCAGAACACCGTTCTTCAGGGTGAGCGAAGAACAGGGAAGACATCACTCATACACGAAGCAATCAGGAAATGCCCCGGTTACAAAGAAATTTACATTGATCTGCTCGAAGTCAAGGATATTGACAGTCTTTGCAGGCGAATGATCAAGGCTATTGTCTCACTTGAGCGAAAGTCCGGAATGATCGAAAAGATCCTTCATGGTCTATCTCAACTTCGACCTTCTTTGTCCTTCGATCCCCTGACAGGAATGCCCCTTGTAACACTTGATCCGGGCCTCGTGCTGAAACCTGACTCCCTTGAAGGAATACTTGATCTGATCCAGGAGGTTCATTCACGACATTCCGTTGTCGTTGTTTTCGATGAGTTTCAGGATGTGCTGAATCTCAAGACCTCCGACGAGACGCTTGCCGTGCTCAGAAGCAGGATTCAGTTCCTTGGCACCATACCGTTCGTTTTTTCGGGCAGCATTCGGAACAGGATGAATGATATCTTCACAAACTCCCGCAGCCCGTTCTTCAAGTCAGCGATATCCTTCGAGGTGGGTCCCCTTGATCGAATGCCGTTCAAGGCGTTCTTGAAAGCAAAGTTTGCCGAAGGCAACCGCATTGTTGAGGATTCGGTTCTTGAAAAGGCATTCGAGCTCGCCTGTGACCTGCCAGGAGATGTGCAGCAGTTCTGCGGAGCTCTATGGGATGTGACAGAGAGCAATTCCCGCATCGACCTGAGCAATGCTTCGGATGCCATCGAACTGATATTTTCCCGCGAGTACAAGGGATACGAGGCTACCCTTGTACAACTCACCGCCATTCAACTGAGATGCCTTTCCGGTCTGGCGCGACTTGGGGGAAGCTCTCCCTACTCCGGTGCATTCCTTCGGGGTGTGGGTGTTTCCAGCCCTGCTTCGGCAGGCAGAGCCCTGAAGAGGATGGAACACTTGAAGATCATCTACACACATTCCGGTGAGTTGAGGTTTGCCAACCCTTTCTTCAGGGAATGGCTGATCTGGAAAAACTTGTGACCCGGCCCCCCCTCTACTTCTCCGCCCGGCTCACGGGAATCACGGCCAGAAGCACCAGCTCTCCCGTGCCTGTGTTCAGGAGTTCATGCCCCTCACCGCTTCTCGTGAGTATGGCCGAACCGGGGAATACATCCCGGACTTCCCCCGCATCCCTCACCCTTCCGCTGCCGGAAAGGATGTAGTAAAGCTCGTCCTCCCCCCGGTGAACATGGCGGCCTATGGAGCCGCCGGTGGGGATAGTTATCCTGGCGCACAGCCTTACCTTGATGCCGGCGCTGAAATCACCCGGGGCGAAGAGGCTTTCGATGACCGCCTCGCCCTCGCCTTCGAAAAGCCGTTTCCGCGTGACCTCGGGTTCAAGTGCTATCTTCACGGACCACCCGCTTCCTTTTGTTTCCAGAAACCTTGTCTTCGCTTTCGTTCCATTAGATAGTATACAAGTTCAGTGGTTTCCACCGGGAACCCGAACGTGCATTAGAGTGCTAGCATCATTTGGACGATACATCCGCTGGAACGGAGGGCAATAATGCTCAAGGGAATTGTTGTGGCCCTGACTGTGGCCCTGGCGGTCATGGCGGCGTGTCTCACCGAGACCCCCCGCCCCATGGCGCCGGAGGCGGTTCAATCAGGAGCCGTGCTTGTGGATACAGGCTTCACAGCCATGTCCCCCGAACTGGGCTCGTTCTACACTTGGATAAAGGGTGGCGAATACAGGGCGTTCACCGTTTTCTTCACGCCCGTCGAGGGAGCGGCCTGGTACCAGGCAAGGCTTTCGACTTCGCCGATAACTACAGCGAACTGGGAAAGCGCCCTGATCGCGGGCGAGATACCGGCCCCCGCCGAGTCGGCCCTTGTGTTCCTTCAGCCCAGGGTGATCTCTGAAGCGTGCATCGGGTGCGGCCTGTGCGAGGCTGCCTGTCCGATACTGCCCAACAGGGCCATCGAGGTCGTGAACGGCCTTGCCGTGATTGACGAGACCCTTTGCGGAAGCTGCGGGCTTTGTATGGACGCCTGCCCCGTAAACGCCATCGAGGGCGGCCGCATGGGCGAGGGCTACTACGTGGGGATAAGGGCGTTCTTCGGTGACACCGAAGCTTCGGAGGACATACAGGTCTCGTCGGAACCCATGCAGATCGTGACCTACATCTACGACTTCATTCCTTTCGGTGGCTGCCTGAAATGCATGACGACAGCTCCCGAAGGGGCCTGCACCACCTGCGCACTGCTCATGGAGTACAATTCTTCCGGGGCGTACACCGGACCGGGCTGCCCGGTCGGCGCCATCTGGCAGGACCTCGACAACGTCTACGGATTGCGGGGGATGGTCTACATCGACTACGACCTGTGCATCAACTGCGGCCAGTGCTTCCTTGAGTGCTGGAACTACCACGATGTGATCAACCCCGACGAGTACTACCAGCACAACCAGGCCGTGAGAAGGCTTGTACTTCCCGCAGGAACACTGCCCGAAGTTCCACCTCCTCCACCCCTGCGTTGACCGGAAGGAAAGGAAAGCATGAAAAAGCACCCGTTCATCGTTCTTGCCATTGCAGCCGCAGCGGCAGCCGGGCTCTTCACCCTTAGCTGGGCGCCCGTCGAGGGGCAGTATGAATCCCTCCGGGTGAAGTCCTTCGGCCGGGTCATGGCCGAGGTTGCCCCCACTGAGTGCTCCGTGGAGCTGAATGAGGATTACATCATAAACCCCGGGGCATGCATAGGCTGCCAGATCTGCATCGGCACATGCCCCGTCGGCGCCATCAGCATGACCGAAGACAACAAGGCAATGATCGACCCGGAGAAGTGCATCCTTTGCGGCCTTTGCGTGGCCTCGTGCCCGGTGGGCGCCATTGTGACCGTGGGTGAGGAAAACCTTGAGCTTTACGGGGTGAACGAGGAAGAAACCCCGATAGAAGCCGAATTCGAGGTGAACTGATGCGTTTCAGGGGGGGGATTCTTCTGGTTCTCTTTCTTGCGGCAGCCATAGCGGTGGGTGCGGTTCGCTACTGGGTCGAACCCGACAACTGCTCGGGCTGCGGCGACTGCTCCAGGGTGTGCCCGGTTGATGCCATCGAAATTCTGGACGGCAAATCCAGCATCGACCCGGCCAAGTGCATCGGCTGCGGGCTCTGCCAGGGGGTGTGCACGTATGACGCGATTCACTGAGGCCCTTTTACTTGCGGCGGCGCTAATGCTCTTCGCATGCGCCGCCCCCACTGACAGCACAGGTCTTGTCGTTGACAACGACCTCTGCATAGGCTGCGGCGAATGCGAAAAGGTCTGCCCCTACAACGCCATCGAGGTTGTGAACGGCGACGCCGTGATCAACCCCAGCCTGTGCCGTCTCTGCTACCGCTGTGTCGAGATCTGCCCGAAGGGAGCGGTGTACTGATGAAAACCATCATCGTTCTTTTCTGGGCGGCATCCTGCATGGCCCTCGGAGTTGAGGAGTACGCCCGTTTTGCGGTGGCGCAGGACAGCGTGAACTATGGCGGGGGAACCTGCCTCGATGCTTCGGCCGGTGTAAGGCTGTTTCAGGGTCCATGGCAGTTCAACCTCGACCAGACCTACAGGAAGACCCCTGAAGACAACGCGGCGCTTCAGCGCTTTTCAAGGAACCGTTCCGAGACAACTCTTGCAGTTCGATACCAAACGGGCGGCATTACCGTCAGGCCCGATTTCCGCTTCACGACCGACCTCGACAGTTCGGGCGTCGTCCTTCCCCGCTCCGAGGGGATCGGAGAGCGCTCAAACACAGTGCGCCCCGGGCTCAACCTGGGCTGGGAGCTTCCCGGAACTGTGAAGTTGAACGCCTATGGCCGTTACTGGAGCCGGAGCGTTTCGGGTCAGGATGACCAGGACCTCTCATGGGCCGAAACAAGGGCCGGTGGCGGAGCGATCTGGTACACTCCCCTGGGAATAGACCTTGGTGTCAGCGGTATGAGCCACAACACCGGCATTGATGAAGTTGATTTCGACGAGACCTACAGCCGCGTGAACTTTGCGGCCAGCCTTGCCCCCCGCACACTTCCCACCCGCACACAGGTCATGGCCGACCTTGCATGGTCGGTTCAGAGCGGCGGCGACCACAACGGCACTCCTCTGCCGGACAGGGCGACCGCAAGGGTAAGGGCGGTTCAGACCCTTGCCCGGAACCTCACCTTCAACTTCACGGTGTGCCAGACCATAGATTTCGATGAAGACGTTACAAGGCTCGCGGCCTACCAGGCAGGTGCCAGGCTCAGGTACGCCTTTACAGGTTGGGGTGAACACCCCTCCAGTGTAAGCCTCTACGGCCAGGGAACCGAGAGCTTCATCAGCACCCGGTTCGGTGAGATTGAAACCCGCGTGGGTGTTTACCGTGGCCTTTCTGTCCTCGTGAACGGAAGGATATGGGAGGGGCCGAGCAGCATCCCGGGCACCGGCGGGACACGCAGGCGTGAAACCTACGGGGGCGGTCTGGAATACAGGATGAAGAACGGTCTGTCCGCATGGTTCCTCATCCGCCGCCAGGCCTCCGAACTGGAGTACACCGAAGTCTGGAACTCCTTTCAGGGCGGTCTGGCCTTCTACCCTGCGGCCCACATTTAGGATACAACCCGGAAAGGGGAGACAGTGGCGCTTGCTGAAGGGCTGAGCCTCGGGCTCGCCACGGGTGTTTCCTGCCTTGCCTCCTGCGGCCCGGTCTACGCGGCATACCTCTTCAGCGAGAAGAGAAGCGGAAGGCAGTCGCTTCTTGTACTTCTCACCCTGAACCTTGGAAGGTTCGCGGCCTACGTCTGCTTCGGGGCGATCATAGGCATGCTGGGGGGAAGCATTCCCTCCAGTATCAGGATCCCCCTCTCCTTCGCTGGTTACATTCTTTTCAGCGTTTTCCTTCTCGTAAGCACGCTCAGGGTCAACAAAAAGTGCGGGGGCTGCGGAGTGTCCCGGTGGACGAGGTTCACGGGCAGCCCCTTCCTTCTTGGCATACTGACGGGATTCTCCCTTTGCCCGGCGTTCCTGATCGCCCTCACCAGCGCCTTCGATGCCGGGGGAGCCCTGAACGGGGCGCTTCTATTCGCGGGGTTCTTCTTCGGCACAACGGTCTACATGCTGCCCCTCTCGGTTGCGGGGCTGTTCACCGCGAAGAAATGGTTTACCGCCGCCGCAAGGATCCTTGCCGTTTTCGTGGCTGTCTACTTCATGGTAATCGGTGTCAGAGGGCTCGCGGCTTACTACAGGGCTCCCGCCGACCCAAGACAGGTTGAGGCAATTGATGACCCATCAGTGTGGAACGCCATGAGCGAGGACTCGCTTTACCTTCTTGTCTTCACCGGCATGACCGGTGACAGGGGCCTCGACCTCGCCGCCGACCTCGTTGACGCCGGGATGCCCCCCCTTGTGGTGATCGAAACCGACTCTACCCATTGGGGGGAAGCCATTGAGAGAATACCCGAGCTTTCGGGCGTGATAGGACCCTGGTGGTTCGACGCCAGATCGGAAGCGGTGCTGGCTCAGTGGCAGCAGCTCGCGGTTACCGCAGCCGACGCCAGGAGGTTCAGGATGTTCGCCGTTGCCTACGAACCGTACGACCGGGAGAGGGCGGGCATCGTGTACCAGTACATGAGCGGTTTCGGGTACAGGTGCGAACCCGACTCGGGGTTCAGCTTCCTTGTCAGGGCCGACCTCGAATGCGTTTCATCGGACTGTTCGACCTGCCCGGCCTTTGGGAGCTATTAGTCCTTCCAGACGCCTTTTCTGGAAGCCAGCATGTCTCCCGCTACAGGCAGGATAAGCACCACCAGCCACCCCAGAAGGAAATCCTGGCTCCTCAGCCCGAAGTTGCCGTAGGCTGAGACTACCCTGGCCTGAAGTTCGCTGGCGAGCATCCAGAACATGCCCATGGGTATGATCCACCTGACGCTGGTGTTCCACCACCATCCGATGCGCATTGTCGAGTTTCCGTTGATGTATGCCCGCATCTTCTCGGCGGATACAACCCATCCCACTATGATGAGCTGGCCCAGAACGACAAGGACCAGTGCAACACTGTTCATGAAATGGTCCACGATGTCCAGGATGTATAGCCCGGCGCCCGTCAGCATGGGAAGCCCCAGAAGGAAGGCCGTGCCGCCAACGATAAGATTGACCTTCCTGTGGGAGAGCCCCCACTTGTCCCTGATGGAGGCGGTCACCCCCTCCACGAGACTGAAGGCCGAGTCAACTGCCAGGGTCAGAAGCATCAGGAAGAACAGAACACCGAAAAAAGCCGCCCCTGGAAGGCTGGAGATGATGTGCGGGTAGGCGACGAAGGCAAGGCCGGGCCCCGACTTCACGACCTCGCTGACAGGAACTCCCAGACGCGCCGCCTGGAACCCAAGGGCGCTGAAGACCGCAAGCCCCCCGCAGAACGCGGTCAGTGCGTCGGCAATGCCTATGATGAAGGCGTTTCCCGCAAGATTGGCCTTCTTGGGCAGGAAGCTTCCGTATGCGATCATCACGCCGAACCCCACACTGAGGCTGAAGAACACCTGGGTAAGGGCAGCAAGCCATATGTCGCCGCTTAGAAGCCGTGCCCAGTCCGGCGTGAGGTAGAAGGAAAGCCCCACGGCCGCGCCGGGAAGGGTCACCCCCCTGATGATGAAAACAAGAAGGAGCACCCATGGGATGATCACGGTATAGTAGACCACACGACCAACCGTTTTCGTTCCCTTCCAGATGCTTGCTATGATCCACACCCACGAAAGGGCAAAGCCTATGAAAAGGGGCCAGCGGAAGTTTCCAAGCTCCCACGGCGAAGAAGTCAGCCCAAGAAAGCGGTTGTAGAAGAAATCCCCAGGTGAGCCCATGAACGTGCTTGCCTCGTCCACTGTGTCAAACCCGTAGAGGTTACCGTCAAAGGCAACGAGAATGGTGGAAATGTTCCTCACGACTCCCGTGGAACCATCCACTGGAGACATGAAGGGTTTGCCAAGAAGGTCCGAGGGTATTCGGTCAAGGATTACGGTCTCCGTGCCTCCCGCGATCGAAAGGGCGCAGCTTTCGTCAATGCACGGATTGCGGGTAAAAGCCTCTGCCTGGGTCCGCGACGGAAAACCGTAGACGGAGCCGTCGTGCTCCACCAAAGTGGTGGGCTCCACCGAAACAACGCCCGGCAAGCCGTTCACCGGCGAGACATAGGGCATTCCACCCATCTCCGCAGGAACCGGTGTGAGAACTTCCATATCGGCAAGGGCCGTTGGCATGAGAGCCACCGAAGGGTCGGCATGGAGCCCGGGTTCCTGCCTCCACCCCTGTGTCGCGGCCTCGTAAGTGTAGTTCACGCACCAGCCCATTATTATGGCGTAGTACACCACGATCACGAAGGAAAGCAGGGCCGCCATCCACCCGAACCATTCCAGGGACGGCTTGATACCCCTGAACGCTCCGGGCGCGGCCTGCCTGTACCTGTGCCCCAGACCGAACTCAAGCATCAGAACGGGAATGCCCGCGATGAAAAGACACGCGAAGTAGGCCACAAGAAAAGCCCCTCCGCCGTTGGCGTAAGCGATGTACGGAAATCTCCAGATGTTCCCGAGCCCGATGGCGCTTCCTATTGCCGCCAGAATAAAGGCCCGCCTGCTTCCCCAGGTCTCCCGCATGGTCCCCCCTTTTGAAGTGACGCCACAGGCCAATGAATTAGCAAATCCTGCGGCGGGGGTCAAGAGGGGACAACTGACCAGAGGCTACTTACGGAAGCAGTAGACCACTTCGCTGGCGAAGAGAGAGGGCCATCGTCTGGGAAGGGAGAAAGCGTTTGGTTTACCCCTCAGGCCCCTGACTTGCGGAGCCGGCAAACCCAGAGCTGCAGACCACCAGACAAAATCCTTCACGCTCCAGAATCGCAAGTGCTCCCTGGGGTCGCTTATGTAGGTGACAGGGAACCGGCCGAAGAGAAGTCTGAGCCTGTGAGCCAGGTAGCCGAGGTTGGGTGTGGTGATGTAGAGTCCCTTTCTGTAATGCTCCTTCAACTTTGAAACAAGAACCTCGGCATCCTGAATGTGCTCCACAAGCTCAAAAAGAATAATGTGGTCCCATTCCCCGTCCAAAGAAGCATCAGTGCGGGTCAGATCGGAACAGACCGTGCCAAATCCCTTGGAGCGCACATGATCAAGTGCGACGGACGATACATCAAGCCCCGTACCTTTTATCGACTTCTCGTCACGAAGGAGTTCAAGCGTTTCGCCGGTTCCACACCCCACGTCCAGAACGGTGTCACCGGGCGCTATCAGGTCAATCACCCCGCGGGCGCGTCTTCTTGCCGGTTCGGTCATCACGCCGTTCCTTATTCGTTCCTCCCAGTAGGTGTCGTAGTCGAGGCCATTGCCTGAAGGGTCAACGGGAAGTGGCATGTTCCCGAATACTTCCTGAAAGGGGGTTCTCCCTTTTTCGCCCAAAACTCGTGGATCGGCCAATACTCCTCCTTGGTTGCCTGAATATAGCCCAAACTTGATTCAGGATAGGATGTATGCGAATGGGACTTGACTGGTTGCCTACCAAAGGCTATACAACTATTGGCAACGTTGAAACATATTAGTAATAGTAAGTGCGACTAATTTATAGGAGGTGCAGCATGAAGGCTGTTATGATCATCCTGCTTTCAGCATCCATTTCATTTGCGGTCTCCGTCTTTGATGACTTTGCGGGTGGTATCGGCGGCTGGACAGCCAGATGCGGATCTGCTGCCTGGTCATCTTCGGAAGGGCTGGTCACCTGCCAGACAGGTAATACCTGCAGTGCTCTGGTCTTTCCCGGAGCAGTATCAACTCAGGACGGCTCGATCAGCGTTTACGGGAGTGGCTATCATACGTTCGGTGTTGTTGCCAGACTGGACAATCTGAACACAGGTGTTTACGCCTATGTGTCGGTTGATCACAATGTTGCCAGGATAAGAAAAGTGGCCAATGGAGCAATCTCAACGATTTACAGCTCCCTGAACTACGATTTTCCCTCCGGCGACTACATGCTGGTGTTCACATGTGAGGGGCCTGACATGTCATTGAGCATCGAACATGTCCAGTCCTCACAGACGTGGCTTCTTGAAGCGTCATCGGGAACGGCGGTTCAAACCGGGGAATGGGGACTCGCAGCCGGCGAAACCACGGCCTGGTGGGACTGGGTCGAACTGCAGTACGAAATCACGGCAACAGAGGGGGAAACTTCCGGCCCCATTCCCCAGCCGGCGATCCACCCCCAACTCAACCCCTTCACGGGCAGCGTGATGATAACAGTCGAGGGAGGCTCTCCGGGAAGTACCCTTGAAGTGTTCGACCTGTCGGGAAGAGCGGTGCAGAACATTGATGTCTCATCGGGTGCGGCGATGTTCACGCCCGATCTCCCGGGCATCTACCTCGCAAGGCTGAGCGGAACGGCTGGTGCTCAGGTGGTCAAACTGGTCTGCCTTCCCTGATCACAGCTCACAGTTCGTTTTGACCTGCTTCTTTCCCGTAATCCGGCTGTACAGCCGCAGCGGGGTGAAGATGCTAAGTGCCGCCCCAAGGAAACACAGGTAACGGCAGAAGAACCTTCTTATGAACACCGACAGCAGCAGTGTGACCCCGGCGACTATCACACTTCCCGACAGGAACATCGTAAAAATGGTGTGGAAGGGGTCGAGTCTGCAGAAGACCGCCGGCCAGGGCGTCTCCAGCATCCCGAAACGGTTCAGCAGCAGGGCGGTGACAAGCGCCCCCAGAACAACGAACCTGAAACGGCCTATGAGCCTGCTTACCCGGCCCCTGGGGTTGAGTTTCCCGGGTGAGGGGATGTGGTGGGCCAGCTCCTGCATGGCTCCCATCGGGCACACCCAGCAGCAGAATATCCTGCCGAAGAAGGCCGCGAACAGAAATGGTATCATTAGGAGGGCGATACCCGCCCATCCCAGAAAAACCAGACCATCGCGTAAAAACGCGTACTGGAATGCCCCCAGGGGGCAGAAACAGCCCTGGATCCCGAAGCCAAGGGTAATGAGGCTGAGTGCGTGCACGGTCTTGTGGGCGATGTTTCTTCTCAGGCGTTCCGCAAGTTTTCTGCCCCTCAGCCTGCGGCTGAGGTATGTGGAAAGAACCATCAGAACCGAAAGGACGATGAGGGCGATGTAGATCCTCCTGCTTCCCGCGGTCGGGTTCGAGCACTGGACCTCGGTGGATTGGCCGAACCAGTGGGGACAGAGCGCCAGGTCACCAGGGCACGCTGCCTCGGGGGGAAGCCCCAGGGGGCAGCCCGGCACAATGGCGGCGACCACCGCACTGTCGGGTTCATCCCCGGGATCGCCGGGATTGTCACAACGGCCATTGCCGTCTTCATCCAGAAAAAGGGCACATCTTGGTGAGGCGGTTGAGCAGGCTTCGGCCGGAAGCAGCCCCAGCGGACAGCCCGTGAAAACGACAGGCTCATTCGCGACATCCGAGGTGTCGGCTTCGAGGGCCTCTTCAAGCTCTTCAGTTTCTACAGGCTCTTCTTCAGAGCTTTGAACGACCTCTTCGACAACAGGCACGGGTTGGGGGTCTGCCGGGGTTTCCTCGGCCACCGGGTCAACTGGCTCGGGGTCGTCCGGTGGTTCCACGACAAGCGTGTCTTCCGGTTCCGGCTCGGGGTCGATAACAGGCTGCGGTCCCGGGTTGTCGCAGCGCTGGTCGCCGTTGGCGTCAACGTAGAGGGCGCATCTGGCTGAGCCCTCCTGGCACGCCTCGGCGGGAGTCAGGCGCAGGGGACACTGTGCAGCAGCGACCGCCGCAAAGACCAGCACTGCAACGAAAGCTCTCATTAACCACAACCCCCATGGCAGACGACGAAAGCATTGCCTCGCCGGTTAATACTCTTTCATGCCAAAGATCGAATCAAAGTGCACTGTTCCGGTTAGAAGAAGGTGCGGCGCAAACCTCTCGGGGCTTCCTGTCGGTGCATCCTGGTCTCCGGTGTAAACCGTAAGACAGCCTTCCGTCTCCCTGTACCCGCAGTAGAGCGCGCCTGCGCTTGCCCCGCTGTACACGATCTCCATGACCATACTATCCGTTCCGAAGAAGAGGTATTCCCTGTCCAGGTGGATCGTCACCCATCCGTTCGCAGGTGAGAAGGTCACCTCCGAGCCCGAATACACCAAAGTCCTGTCATCACGGAAGTTGTCATCAAAACGATCACCGAGAACATCACTGGAAGCCGCTCCGGCAAAGACTTCGAAGCTCTGGAACGTTACGGAATCGCCGCCGGCGGTCCTGAATGAAACAGACCCTAATGAAAGGGAGAACACAGATGAGCCACCGAGTTCGCTGCCCGGTACCAGCGCCTGGTACCTGAGCCTGCCGAGACAGGCGCCACAAAGAGGAGCGTTCACAGGGAACTGCGAACTCCCGATCTCAACATTCGCCGAAACGGCAGGACGCACCGCAAAGAGAGCGGACAGCGCCCCGACAAGGATCAGATCGAAGTGTCGGAACGCTGCCCGGATGTTAAGACTCCCCTACTGGAAACTTGCCTTAATGGAGCCGAAGGTCATGGGTGTAAGGCTCATGGTTCCGGTGAGGCGCAGATTCGGACAGAAGTCAAATGCATCTCCCGTTGGGCTGCCAAAGAAGGATGTCAGGGTCCTGTTGACGCCCGGTGTGCTCCAGTAGTTGGCGTAGATCTCCATATCACCGTGTGGCCAGGCTATCTCGATTATCAGGTTGCCAGTTCCGCTGTAGAAGTACGGAGTATCAAGGGGTATCGTAACCCAGTCACCACTCGGGGCGAAAGACGGGTTGGTATGGTCGTATACGGTTATCTTGCCTCCCGAGTAGTTGGCGTCGAAGTTGTTCCCCAAAGAACCACCCGCTGCCGGACCCATGTAGACAGTGAACTGGTCGAATACAACGGAGGTTCCAGTTGCGTGCCTGAAAGCAATGGAGCTGATGGTCATGGCGTTGCCGATCTCGCTGCCGAGCACTACCACCTGGTAGCGCAGAGACTCAGTTCAAGTTGCGCATAGCGGGGCGTTGTATGGAAACTGGGACGTCCCTATATCAACATGGTCGCAGAAGGCTGAAACACCAAGCATTGCCAGCAGTACGAGCGATGTTTTCATTTTTGCTCCCGTCACAAGTCAGAGAAATCCTTTTCCTGAAACCAATAGTATTCTATACGGCATCGTGTTCCATGGCAATACCGAATGAACGGTCCACACTTGACAGAGACGGGTTTTTGAAGATATTCCCACTCCCATTTGCGTGGTCCGGTAGTTCAATCGGTTAGAGCACCGGCCTGTCACGTCGGAAGTTGCGAGTTCGAGTCTCGTCCGGACCGCCAGATGGGACAGATGCCGCCGGGAGGTTCCCCGGCGGCTTTGCTTGTACCAATCCTTGTTCGAGTTATGAACAACTTGACAAACACCACCTGTGAGGTATAGATACTATACCATGATTTTCGAATTCGATGCTCGCAAGAGCCAGATGAATCTAGAGAAACACGGGATGGACTTCGAGGAAGCCAAGCTTCTCTGGGATGATCCGGACCTGCTGGAAATTCCGGCAAGGACTGAGGACGAACGTCGGTTCATGGTGATTGGCCGGATTGCCAACACACATTGGTCGGGGATCATAACATATCGTGGAGATGCGATTCGGATCATCTCCATCCGTCGATCCCGTGATGAGGAGGTGGTATTGTATGAAGGCTAAGGAATTGGACAAGAAGTTCGATAATGGTGAGGATGTTCTCAAATACTTGGAACTCACCAAGGCCCGTCGTGTCGAACAGGAGCAGAAGCGAGTTAATGTGGATTTCCCTGTGTGGATGATTCACTCCTTGGACAAGGAAGCGCAGCGACTTGGTGTTCCCAGACAATCATTGATTAAAATGCTGGTCGCCAAGCATATAGAGAAAGCCAGAGCATAGAAGACTCAAACAACAGCATGAACCAGGCGCGGTGCTGATCTTATCGCCCCGGCATCCTCTCTGGTTGTGGTGAGCGTTGTGCATACTCCAGTCGGCAGAACGCTTGTTGTAAGCCAGAGTTGACACATGGTCGAGATCCTCAGTAGCGAGACTTTTGACCGCCGGTTGAAAAGGTTGCGGGACTCCGAGGCATAAGTTCGGATTCTGATGAGGATCAGAAGATTGAGCCTCCGCAATCCCGGTGATGTTCAGCCCGTCGGAGAGGGTCTGCTCGAGATGAGGGTCGACTGCAGCCCCGGGTATCGTATCTGATACTTTCGGCATGGTTCAATCCCTGTGCGGTGGAGACAAACGAACGCAGCAGAGGGATATCGAAAGGGCGAAGAGGCTCGCTGCAGAATGGAAGGCTGATATTGGCTGAGAAGTTTGGCCGTTACGATACTGCGGATTATCTTGATTCTGAAGATGCTGTCCGCAGGTATCTCGAAATCTGTCAGGAGGAGGGCGATCCATCAGTGATCGCTGCCGCTCTCGGTGACATCGCTCGAGCGGGAAACATGAGCCAGTTGGCCAGGGATGCAGGAATGACCAAAGCGGGCCTTTACAAAGCCCTCTCCCCCGACGGGAATCCGAGTATTGCACGATCTTTAAAGTGGCTCTTGCAATGGGATTGAAGATCACCATTCGGTCTGATTCCTGAAACACACGTTGTTCCGCCTGAGCTGCCAACCTGAGTTCGGTCGATTTTTGACGTTATGACGTTACAGCGTTATTCCCACTCAGAAATGGAGGTGAGTAATGACT
>Ga0351839_1017_pt1 | contig 35734 bp, 29 predicted proteins | sample BONcelHFGM3001E4_FD_206881 | JGI IMG/M metagenome (GOLD analysis project Ga0351839, IMG submission 206881) | Enriched cells from coal bed in the Powder River Basin, Montana, United States - BONCAT cells FGM rep1 HSBNCT.FGM.300.1.E4 ... | reverse complement strand
ACACCCTTGGACTTCGCCTCCAGCAGCAGATTGCCGATCAACTGGAGCAGATTACCGAATCAGCTGATGAAAACTACGACTTCACCGACCTCCTCGAAGAATATCAGTTCCTTTCAGAAAACCCTGTCAACATCAACAGCGACGAAATAACCATTCTGCAGCAGATCAATCTGTTGAACTCGTTCCAGATCGAAAGCCTGAAGAAATACATTTCAAAATACGGCAACCTGCTCACCCTCTATGAACTGGCAGCTGTGGACGGTTTCGACACACAAACCATCGAAATGATCGCGCCATTAGTGTATGTTGGCGAAGTAAAAAAATCTGACCCGATAAAAGTTTCCAACATTGCCCGCTGGGGCAAACACCAGATCATCACCAGGGTCGAGCGAACCCTTGAACAACAGGAGGGTTACCGTGCCATTGATGATGCCCAGCTTCATGCAAGCCCCAACAAACGTTATCTTGGCGATCCAAACAAGGTTTATGCCCGCTACACCTTTAACTACCGGAACAAGATCCGTGCAGGCATCACGATGGATAAGGATGCAGGTGAAGCCTTTTTCAGGAATCAGGTAAACGATTCTCTGGCAAAACTCGCCGGAGACAAGCTGACCAATGGATTTGATTTCTATTCAGTTCACCTGTATGCCTCCGATCTGGGCCCATTGAAAGCTGTTGCCATCGGCGATTACCACCTGTCCTTCGGGCAAGGCCTCACCATGTGGTCGGGCTTGTCGTTCGGCAAATCCACCGACCCCAACGGGGTAATGAAATACGGCCAGGGAATCAGGCCCAACACTTCGGTGAACGAAATATTTTTCATGCGCGGGGCCGCAGCTTCCTTTGGCTGGAAAAAACTCGAATTCACTGCCTTTTACTCAAACAAAAACATTGACGCATCCGTTGCACTCCCCGATACACTCGAGCAGGAAGAAATCTTCGTCAGCAGCCTTCAGGAAACCGGCCTGCACCGTACAATAAGCGAACTCAGCAAAAAAGGAACCGTAAATCAGGTGGTTTTTGGTGGCCGTTTGGGCTTTAAGTCCAAAAGATTTGAGATGGGTACGACCATGCACGAAACTTCTCTGGATGCCAATTTGTCTCCAAGAATTTATCCCTACAACCAATTCAGGTTTAGCGGAAAATCCCTTTCCAATCAGGGAATTGATTTCCGCTGGGTGATGCCGCAGCTGGTCTTTTTTGGCGAGGCTTCCAGAAGCGCCAACGGCTCCCTGGCATCCATCGCCGGATTGGTGGCCCAACCCACTTCTTTCGCCTATGTAACCCTGGCATGGAGGCATTACGACAAATCGTACCACAACCTCTTTACCAACGGTTTTGGCGAAAGCACCGGAACTAACAACGAATCAGGATTTTATGCCGGAATCAGCACGGGTTTGTCAGCCCGGTGGAACATGACAGCCTATGCTGACCTGTTCAAGTTTCAATGGCTCAGGTACCAAACCGATGCCCCAAGTTACGGGCAGGACTACTTTCTGCAGCTCGACCACCGCATCAGCCGTAAGGCCGGGCTGTATTTCCGCTACCGCTACAAGAGTAAAATGACCAACGACAAAAGCAGTTGGCAACGCATTGACCCTGTGACACCATACAATAAGCAAACGTTCAGGTTTCATATCAACTATGCTGTTTCGCCCTCATTCCAGTTCAAAAACAGGGCCGAATGGATTCTCTATAACCAGACCAATCAGCCACAAAGCCACGGCTTTATTATCTACCATGATGTGTTGTTCAGGCCTGTTAGCAAACCCTATGAGCTCACTTTCCGCTATGCTTTGTTTGATTCGGATTCATACGACAGCCGTTTGTATGCTTACGAGAATGATGTGCTCAACGCCTTCAGCATCCCGGCCTTCTCAGGCAAAGGCACACGCATGTACCTGCTGTTCCGGCTCAAAGCCCATAAATCATTAGATATCTGGATAAGGCTTGCACAAACCTGGTATGCCGACAGGAACGCCATCGGATCAGGGCTTAGCCTGATCGAAGGAAACCGGAAAACGGATGCCAAAATACAACTCAGGTATAAGTTCTGATTAGCGCCTGATGAACTTCTGCTGTCCCGCATAACGGCCTTCGGGACCGACAAGACGGAGCACATACGTCCCTTCGGAAAGCAGCGATACATCCACCAGGGTGAGTTTGCCCGACAGACGCACTTTTCCCCTCAGCCTGCCACTGCTGTCGAAAAAAGCAGCTTCCTGAAACACACCGGACTCATTATCAGGAACACTGATAAACAACATGTTGCTGACGGGATTGGGATAAACCACAAAAGCATCCGAATGTTCCTTTTCGCTGAAGCCCACCGGCAAACCGGGCATGTATTGCGCAAGCTGCAACACCCACTTGTCGGGATCGGGCGCAACACCAACAACCTCCTGTGCAATACTGCTGACCTCAAAATACTGGCTTTGGGCATCGTGCCACAAATGGATCAGGGTATCCGAACCATCCGCCAGGCTGAGCTTCCACTGCATGGGTGTTTCGAACACCGGACGGTGCCCCAGCTGACCCTGCGCCTGAAAGACCTGAAGTTTCAGGATGTCAGCCGCTTGCTCATAATTGTAATAAAACACCGGATAGTATGCATCATACACCCACTGATCGAAAAACCAATCAAGCTCATCACCATACCAGCTTTCGCAATAGGCCCTGAAATCCTCTGTGCTGAGGCCGGCGTAGCTGAATTCCGGCTGCCAGGCATAATTCCGCAGCATATCGAAGAACACCGCATCGCCCATCACAAAGCGCAGCATATGCAGCACCCAGGCACCTTTGCGGTAGATAATGGGCAGAAAAACACCAAAGGGGTCATCCGCTTCGGGCAGGTACACCGTGCCGTCGGCGTACCAGGCTTTTTGTGCCATGAAATTTTTGTAGGCCGCAAAACCTTCGTCGTGCTCCTTCCACAGGGCTTCGGCATAGGTGGCAAAACCTTCGTTCAGCCAGCCGTGGTTCCACGACGAACAAGTTATCTGGCAGCCATACCACATATGCGCCAGTTCGTGCACCGAAATCAAAAACCAGGCTGCATCCATGCGGTTGGTAATGGTGTTGGTCTGGTTTTCAATGGCGCCGTAAAAACCGAGTTGTGTCATCCCGTATTTCTCGTTCCCGAAGGGATAAGGCCCGAACAATTCCTCAAAAAACTCCATGACTTCGGGCAGACGCTCTGTGCCCTGCACTGATGCAAGGCTGTCGGAAGGAAACACATAGTACTCCAGCGGAAAGCATTCATCCGTGAGCGGGCTGCAGTATGTCTGGCTGATCAGTGCATAATCCGAAACGGCGAGCATCACATAATAAGGTACGATGGGATAGCGGTGCCTCCAGTGGAAGGTACGCTCCGCACCGGTATCCGTGATGCCTTCCAGCATGCCGTTGGAGACGCCGCTGAGCATACGGCCGCCATACAGGGTTTTGGGCAGGGTGATGTCCACATAAACTGAGTCGGCCTTGTCATAGGGCCCGTCTTTGCAGGGATACCAGTAGTGTGCCAGAAAAGGAGTAGACAGGCTGGCGATCACCGGAACGGACGGCGGGTGGGTTTCGTAGCGCAGCCCCTTGACCCCTCCGGCAACAGGCGGAACTCCCGAATAGGTGATGCTCAGATCAACCAATTGTCCGGGCTGCAGTTCGTTGCTGAACGCCAGAAACAAACTGTCGCCGAAGTGCATGTAAAAATCAGCACCCGAGAAGGCATGAATCAGCCAATCAGATTGAAAATCAAACGTAAAATTATAGGAAGGCTGGGTTACTACTGCCAATATACGGACGGTAGCCGACATCCATGCCGAATCGGTAGCCGGGCGCAGCTGCAAGTGGTAAAAAACCACATCAATGCGGCTGTCGTTGGACACCCGCAGCGCGGAAGCAGCCAGGGCGGACTGCACAGAATCGGGCATGCCATGCTCCGTCTGAGCCCCGAGCCGCAGGCAAAACAACAGCACACAAAACAATAGGGCTATCCTCATTATTTTCTCAACACACAAATATACATGCAATGCGGTTATGCACAGCACTGCACCAAAAATACACTTGACAAAAGCCTGTAATTCATCTAAAACCAAGCTGCCTCATGATGCATCCGCATTGCAAAAATATTTTCATGCAGATTCGTCAGATGGTGCTTGCCAGTTTGGTGGATTTCATAACTTTACGGATTGAAATTAACGCACGGCAAACGTTTGCAAACGTTTATCAATGGGTAGATTATTGATTACGAATGTGATAAAAGTTAAACGGTAAGGCTAAAGTAAAGAAGAAAGTACCATTTTAAAAGACGACAATGCTAGACACAACTAAAAAACATTTTTTTCAGAAACTGGTGGATGACACTTTCGGATATTACAGGGTGTATGACACTTTAAAATTGCGACTTAGAAGTTCAATAAACGAAACATTAACAATTAACTCATCGAAAGATTTTTGGAGTAAGATAATTGACAATAGTCCCGAAATAAAAAACAAACAAGTTGTTAAACTAAAGGACTTTTTTGTGACTGAGTGGGTTCCAAAACTTCCAGGACAAGTTTGGACTGAAGCAGGACAACAAAATCTGGCAGAAGGTATTAAAGACGTTGAAGGGTATTATTCAGTTTATGACAAAGTTTACAAAGTTTTAGGGCCAATTGGAAAGCAGAAAATGATTTCAGGCGGCTTTGGTTCAGTAAGAATTAAACCAACACATAACAACGACTTTTGTAGCTTGCTAAACTTAGTTCACGTTGAAGATTGGCACTGTGATTATGGAATTCCAATTGTAGTTTCTAAACCAGTTTACGAACAATTTATTCGCTATCGAGAACACGAAGGTTCACCTTGGATTGAAGAACTTACAGGCTTACTTTACCTAGACGAAAGTATTCCCAACATAAACAAGGTTTCTAATGCCATTGGTGCTAAGCTTGACAATGAAACAATTGAAATATTAAGCACACAAACTAATCTAAGAAAAGCATTCATTTACATTTCGTCTCCGCTTGACTTGAAAATAAGATATAATGGAAGTTGCCCAGAAGCAATAGCTTGGACATTGTTCAAAACCTCTCTGACAGCAGAACCATTAAGACTAACTTATGCAAAATTTGACCCCAAAAAAGAAGAAAGCTTATTAGAGGCAGTCAGTTTTATTAATCAATATGTTGCACGCTTTGACGGAGAAACAATATTAACTGACTTTGATGGAATTCAAAAGAGATTACTCTCAACAAGTTCACTGACAGACCTAAATTCACTGACAAGAAGACACGCAGGAACATTAAAATTAATTGACAATTGGATAACGAATGAGAAAAACGGTGCATAACAGGCGTTTGGCGCAAAGGCGGGTGAAGTTGTCAATTGAACATTCTACCTCGCATCTACTTTTGTGGTGTAATGACAGTTTAGCGCTCCGAAATCCGCCACTGCGCCAAGCGCCAAAACGTTAAACGCAGCATTAAAATGAGAAAAAGAGAAATACTATGTGGTATAAAATAATTCAAATAGTTGAATGGTTTGGCGAAATGAAAGAAAGATATGTGCTTGTTAAGGATTTCAATAAAGCTGCTAAAAATTCTTTCATAATTGGCATAGCTCCAACCCTTCTTGAAGCAAAAATAACAAAAGGAGAACCTGCATACAGACATCAATTTTCAAGATTCTTGGGAGGGGGATTTAGAATAAAAGCACTATCTGGCAGACCACTTGAAAGACATGAATTAATTGAAATTGGAAAAGTTGTTCTTGACAATGAAGAAATTGTAAGAAAACTTATTTCGCTAGGATGGGACACATTGGAAGTCCATGCCAATAAGGGTTTTAATGGAGTAAAATGGCCCTTAAAAGATTTTGCAAGTTTAGGAGGTGTATTAAAAGAGTGGAATTAAAATAGCCCAAATCAATGATTATCATAATTTTTTCAACAATCATAAAATCTTCAATTTGGTTTTGGATAGCATTATTAGAATTCGTAATTATTATAATAGTAATTATTAAAATTAAATGGTTAAGATTAAAAACTGAGATGAGCGAAGTGTCAAAAAAGAAGATTAAGGAGTTTCAAAAGACTGAAATAGATATGGATAATCTTATGTACAGCATAAATTCTTCAAAAAGTTTATACAAGGAATTAAGTAAAAAATGTCACCCAGATAAATTTACAAAAGACAGTCAAAGAAAAATTGCGAATAATTTATTTCAGGAAATTTCTTCTAATAAGAGAAACTATCAAAAGCTATTAGAACTTAAACAAAAAGCAATGGATGAACTTAATCTTAAATTTTAGATATCATGAACAGAGAAGAATATGGGTTATTATATTTATTCCTCATTACTTTAAGGATAATAATAACAATCTATTGTGTTAATCGTGCGAGAAAACTTAACCGAAACATATGGGGTTGGGGTATTTTTGGCTTTATTCTTCCATTAGTTGCCTTAATATGGATCCAATTTATGAAACCTCGTCTATTATGGTATAAAAATCCTGACTTGTATTCAAAAGAACCCCATGGTGACGGAACTAAACCATATGTACCGTATATTGATAGATATGATATCCTGGAAATTAGATTTTGGATAGGTATTGTTGCAATTTCTATAGGAATAATAATGCTAATTGATCGATATGTACCTAAGATTGAATTTGGTGACTTATGGCCACTTATTCTAATGACCATAGGCATAGGATTAATTATAAGAAGAAATAAATACAAATAATTTTTGGAAAGAATTGTATCAGAAAGATAATTAATAGCATAGATTATTGATAGTAGGTAATAATCAGTAGTTCATTCGATCAGTACGTCCCAGCGCGAACTCCCGGATGAAGGGCAATCAAAACAAATTGATAAATTTGCCCTGACTACCGATGATCAACAAATTAGCAAATTGTATATTACACGAATACAATTAGATATGGAAACGCTAGTCAGAATCGTAACACGACACACAGACAATGACAATATCAAACGAAATATTAGAAAATTTATTTGCCGACTTTACTGAATTTGTATCGACAAAGGACAAAGTCCCGTTCTCGACATTTAACAGCAGTAAGTATTTTGACAATCAAGAAAAATACAAAGAAGCAGTATACAAAGAAGCAAGGGAGACAATCAATAATGGACGTTGGAAACAAGAAGATATAGGAACAGGAAAAATTTACAAAACAATAGTTGATGCTATCAAAGACAAGGTCATTTATAAGTATGAGCAATGCAATAACAACCTCATCAATTTTTGGACTATAAGGGATGACTTTAAAAAATATAAACCGTCCAAATCCTTCGAGCAACTATTGTTCGACTTTTATAAAAGTAAAGGTATAAAAAACGATACAGTATTTGAAGAACTTCTAAAATATGGACATCCATACAATTTAATAGCATATCTTTTTTTTATTAAAGACAACAAGCAATTTCTACCAATTTCTCAAAGAAAATTTGACAGGGTTTTTATTGACCTCGGCATAAATGATTTCAAAACAGATGGAAGTGCTTCTTATGAGAATTACTCAACATTTATCGTAATTATAAAAGAAGTACATAAGTTTCTAAAAACGAAAGACAAGGAAGCTTCATTATTAGACTCTCACTCATTTCTATGGATACTTGGCGACCAAATGAAGGAAGAAAAATTTATCTCTTCTCGACATAATGTTGTACCGGCTATTGAAAACCAAGTACCCATTTCACAAACTGACCTAAGAATTCCTATTGAAATTGAACCTGAACAAACAATTGCAGAAGAAGACGATGAATTAGCATTTCCCGAAGGAAAAGAAGTATTCCGACTTCATAAATCAAAAGAACGTAACAAGGAACTTATTAGAGTTGCAAAACAAAAGCGACTACTGACGGACAAAAAACTTTGTTGCCAAGTATGCAACTTTTCATTTACTGACAAATACGGGGAACTTGGTTCCGGTTTTATTGAAGCACATCATTTGTTTCCTATTTCACAGCTGATAGAAGAAACAGAAACTAAAATTGACGACCTTGCTTTAGTTTGTTCTAACTGTCATCGTATGTTGCACCGCAGACGACCTTGGCTGACATTGGACGAACTTAAAACTATTTTGCGATGAAACAGGCGGAAAGAACAGCTGCAGCTAACAGCACATTTGCAATAAGAGGGGTTTCGTGCTCATCAGACACATTTGTGGTTAATCAAAATTTGGTTCTCCGCATCAACATTTGTGGTGAAAATCGCCACCTTCGCCAAGCCCGAAAACGCTGAAACGTATTCAAAAACAAATCAATAAATTTGCCCTGACTACCGATGATAGCACATTTGGTTTTTGATGAGACACAAGCCAACGCCATGCAACCAAAAGTGCCGTTTTCTACCTACGCTCCAACGAGAATAGTAACTTTGAAAACTAAAAATTGAGATAACAAGAAAACATGTTCGAACAAACTTTTAAAAATATTGACGACATACTGCACAAAGATGCTGGCTGTGGAAGTGAATTAGATTATGTAGAGCAGACTTCCTGGGTGCTGTTCCTGAAATATTTGGACGACCTGGAGCGTGACCGTGCCACAGCAGCCGAACTGACAGGCAAAACCTACACTCCGATTATTGATTCCGATTACCGCTGGACCAAATGGGCTGCCCCAAAAATTACAAACGGAAACGGAGCATTAAAAATTGACCACAACGCTCTTACAGGCGATGACCTCACCGATTTTGTAAACAACAAACTGTTTCCTTACCTCAAAAAGTTTAAACTGAGTGCCGAAAGTGCCGACACCATTGAATACAAGATTGGCGAGATTTTCAGCGAACTGAAAAACCGCATACAAAGCGGCTACAATTTGCGTGAAGTGATTAACCGCATTGATGAATTGCGTTTCCGTACCCACGGCGAGAAGCACGAAATGAGCCATTTGTATGAAGACAAAATCAAAAACATGGGCAACGCAGGGCGAAACGGCGGCGAATACTACACCCCCCGTCCGCTCATCCGTACCATAGTAAAAGTAGTTGCCCCAAAAATTGGCGACAAAATTTATGACGGTGCTGTAGGTTCTGCAGGCTTTCTGTGCGAAGCGTTCGACTACCTAAAAGCAGGTAAGGAACTAAGTACCAAAGAATGGGAAACTTTGCAAAAACGCACTTTCTACGGCAAAGAGAAAAAATCATTGGCGTATATCATCGGCATTATGAATATGATTTTGCATGGTGTGGAAGCGCCCAACATCATACACACCAACACATTGGCCGAAAACCTTGCCGACATTCAGGAAAAAGACCGTTATGATGTGGTGCTTGCCAACCCGCCTTTTGGCGGAAAGGAACGTGCCGAAGTGCAACAAAACTTCCCCATTAAAACAGGCGAAACCGCTTCGCTTTTTTTGCAGCACTTTATTAAAATTCTGAAAGCAGGTGGCAAAGCAGGCGTAGTAATTAAAAACACCTTTTTGAGCAATACCGACAATGCCACCGTTGCCATCCGTAAAACCTTATTGGAAAGTTGTAATTTACACACTGTGTTGGATCTGCCGGGCGGAACTTTTACCGGTGCAGGAGTAAAAACTGTTGTGCTGTTTTTTGAAAAAGGCAGACCCACACAAAAGGTTTGGTTTTACTCGCTAAACCTTGACCGCAATTTGGGGAAAACCAACCCGCTGAATGAAAACGACTTGGCAGAGTTTGTAGCACTACAAAAAACCAAAGCTGAAAGTGCTAATTCCTGGTCAATCAACGTAAGCCAATGGCTTACGTCCTCCACGTCCCACAAGTCCCCTGAAAACCAGACCTATGACCTGAGCGTAAAAAACCCGAACAAAAAGGAAGAAGCTGCCCTACGCCAACCACAAGCTATTTTGGAAGAGATAAAAGCTTTGGACGAGGATAGTGCGGAGATTTTGGAATCAATAAAACAATTGATTTAGAAATGAAAAACGAAATCATCCTATACAGACCCGATGAGTTGGCCGAACATATCGAAGTCAGGCTTGATGAAGACAATGAAACACTTTGGCTTACTCAAGAACAAATTGCTCAACTTTTTGGAAGAGAAAGAAGCGTAATCACTAAACACATCAAAAATATTTTTAAAGAAAAAGAGTTGGACGAAAACGTGGTTAGTGCATTTTTTGCACATACCACTAAACACGGTGCAATTGGGGGTAAAACGCAGACCAAGGAGGTTAAATTTTACAATCTTGATGCAATTTTATCAGTCGGCTACCGGGTAAATTCTAAACAGGGCACACAATTCCGTATTTGGGCGAGTCGTATTCTCAAAGATTACCTGCTTAAAGGTTATGCCATCAACAACAGAATGAACCGCATTGAAGACAATGTACAAGCCATATCGGAAAAAGTTAATCAAATAGAGCTACAAATAAATACCCACCTCATTCCCAACCAAGGTGTTTTCTTCGACGGACAAGTATTTGACGCCTATGAATTGGCTTCTCGCATCATACGCACAGCGAAAAAGAGCATTGTACTCATTGATAATTACATAGACGAAACCACGCTCACACATTTAGCCAAAAAGAACAAAGGTGTAAAAGTGCAGCTGCTCACCAAAGCCATCACCAGGCAATTGAATCTGGATGTGCAAAAAGCCAACGAACAATTCGGTAACTTTACACTAATGACATTTGACAAAAGCCACGACCGTTTTTTGATCATTGACGGCAATGAAGTTTATCACCTGGGAGCTTCGCTCAAAGATTTGGGTAAGAAATGGTTTGCCTTTTCGAAACTGGAAGCCAAATCGGTGGAAAGTATGTTGCACTCAATTTTGGAACTGATATGAAGCAAGGTGCTACACTGAGCCTGCCGAAGGGTTGGGTAATAAAGAAGTTGGGGGAAGTTTGTCGCTTTATTAATGGCAGAGCCTACGCCCAACACGAATTATTAAAAGAAGGAAAATATCCAGTGTTACGAGTTGGGAATTTCTATACGAATAGAGATTGGTATTATTCTGATTTAGAATTGCCCGAAGATAAATACTGTGAAAAAGGAGATTTACTTTATGCATGGTCTGCATCATTTGGTCCAAGAATTTGGGATGGTGAAAAAGTTATATATCATTATCATATATGGAAAATTGAACCAAATGAAAAACTGATTAGGAAAGATTTTTTGTTTCAGTTATTAGAATGGGATACAGAAGCACTTAAAACAGCACACGGAACGGGCACTACAATGATGCACGTTGGTAAAGGTTCTATTGAAAAAAGATTAATCCCCCTTCCCCCCCTCCCCGAGCAACAACGCATTGTTTCCATTTTAGATGAGTGCTTTGCCGCCATAGATAAGGCAAAAGCCAATGCTGAACAAAACCTTAAAAATGCCAGAGAACTTTTTGAAAGCGTACTTCAATTGACAATGGATAATGGAAAATTGAAAATTGGGGATGGTTGGGAAGAGAGGAAATTGATTGAAGTATTTGAATTAAAGCCTCAAAAGAAAGAAGCAAGAGACAAATTGAAAGAAACTGATTTAGTCACATTTTTGCCTATGGAAGATTTGGGTGTATTGAATAAAGAAATTGTTGGAGTTAAAGAACGTAAGTTAAAAGATGTTTCAGGTTCTTATACATATTTTGCGGAAAATGATGTTTTGTTAGCAAAGATTACACCTTGTTTTGAAAATGGCAAAATCGGCATAGCTCGTAACTTAATAAACGGAGTTGGTTTTGGTTCAAGTGAATATATTGTTTTCAGATCACAAGGTAGCATCGAGCCTGAATATTTGTATTACTTCTTATCAAGAAATCATATTAGAGAAGAAGGAAGGAAATATATGAGTGGCGCTGTTGGCCATAAAAGAGTTTCAAAAGAATGGATTGAAAATTATTTAATTTCTTTCCCAAAATCAAAAGGAGAACAACAAACCATCGTCCGCCAATTGGATGCCTTGCGGGCCGAAACGCAAAAGTTGGAAGCCATTTATCAGCAAAAACTTTTATATTTGGAGGAGTTAAAAAAGAGTGTGTTGCAAAAGGCGTTTGCGGGGGAATTGCGAAGCCCCGAAGGGGCGGAATATCCTAACGATGGGCATTGCCCATCGGATAAGAAAAAGAAAACCATAACCAGCCCTGAAAGGGCGTAATACAAATGCTATGGGACAGTCGCTCGTAAAAAATTATATGCACCTTGTATTCAGTACTAAGCACCGTGAACCGCTGATACATCCGCCCATAGAAGCAGAACTACACGCCTATCTCGGTGGTATCTGTAACAAACTCGATAGCCCGATAATAAAAGTAGGTGGCTACACTGACCATATTCATATGCTCTGTATGTTATCAAAAAAGATAGCCCTGATGAAGCTGTTGGAAGAACTCAAATCACATTCATCTAAATGGATTAAAACCAAAGGAGCAGGTTATGAGAACTTTTATTGGCAGGATGGTTACGGAGCGTTTTCTGTGAATCCGTCGGAAGTAGATACGGTAAGTGCTTACATCGCTAACCAGCACGAGCATCACAACAAGAAAACTTTTCAGGATGAGTACCGTGCCTTTCTTAATAAGTATAAGGTTGATTATGATGAGAAGTATGTTTGGGATTAGATATATCGCCCCTTCAGGGCTTTGGATTTCGTGGCTTTGCCACTTCATAGGGCTACACCCTATCTTAATGTATTATACCCCTTCGGGGCAATTAAAAGAAGTATTATGAACGAAGCCGAAACCAGAGCCGAACTCATTGACCCTAAGCTAAAAGCTTGTGGCTGGGGCGTTGTGGAAGGCTCTAAAGTCCTTCGTGAATACCACATTACGCAAGGAAAAATTCAAAGCGGTGGGCGTGGCAAAAAAGAAATTGCCGATTATGTGTTGGTTTACAAAGGCATCAAGTTGGCGATTGTTGAAGCCAAAAGTGATGAACAGGAAGTTGGCGAAGGCGTTATGCAAGCCAAAAAATACGCTGAAAAGCTTCAATTAGAAACTACATATAGCACCAACGGAAAAGCCATCTACCAAATCTGTATGAAAACAGGCGAAGAAGGTTTGGTAACAGACTTTTTAAGCCCTGAAGAACTTTGGAACAAAACATATTCAATTGATAATGGACAATTGAATATTGAAAATGAGTGGCGTGAAAAGTTTGCATCGATTCCGTTTGAAGATAAAAGCGGAAGCTGGCAGTTAAGATATTATCAGGAAATAGCCATTCAGAGAGCCGTTGAAGCCATTGCACAAAGCAAAGACAGAATTTTGCTAACCCTTGCCACAGGAACAGGAAAAACGGCGATCGCTTTCCAAATCGCATGGAAACTCTTTCAAACCCGATGGAATTTAACAAGGCGGTTGCTGAGCGGAATCGAAGTCAACCGCAGACCAAGAATTTTATTTTTAGCAGACAGAAATATTTTAGCAGACCAAGCCTACAATTCATTTTCGGCATTTCCCGAAGATGCATTGGTGCGCATAAAACCCAATGAGATAAAGAAAAGCGGAAAAGTGCCAACCAGCGGCAGTATTTTCTTTACCATTTTTCAAACCTTTATGACTAATGCAATTGACAATGGAGAATTGACCATTGACAATGAAAAAGGAAAACTGCCAATAGCTGTTGAGCCTCTGACTAATTATCCATTATCAACTGTCAATTATCAATTGTACCCATCCGACTACTTCGATTTTATCATCATTGACGAGTGCCACCGTGGCGGAGCCAATGACGAAAGCAATTGGCGGGGCATTTTGGAATATTTCAGTCCGGCAGTGCAATTGGGTTTAACAGCCACACCCAAACGCAAAGACAATGTGGACACCTACCGCTATTTTGGCGAGCCTGTTTACATCTACTCGCTGAAAGAAGGAATTAATGACGGCTTCTTAACGCCATTCAAAGTAAAACGCATCAAAACCACATTAGACGATTACCGCTATACTTCGGACGACACCATTGTAGAAGGCGAGATTGAAGAAGGTAAACTCTATGAAGAAAAAGACTTTAACCGAACGATTGAAATTGTAGAACGAGAAGCCAAACGTGTAAATATCTTTTTAGATGAAACCAACCAAAACGAAAAGGCAATTATTTTCTGTGCCAATCAGGCACACGCTGCATTGATAAGAGATTTGGTTAACCAAAACGCCAAACCTGCCCTAAGCGGAGCCGAAGGGAGCAAAGACCCGTTTTACTGTGTTCGTGTAACAGCCAATGACGGAGAAGAAGGTGAAAGGTTATTGCGTGAATTTCAGGACAACGAAAAAACCTTGCCAACCATTCTGACCACTTCGCAAAAACTTTCCACAGGGGTTGATGCAAGAAATATTCGCAACATTGTTTTGCTTCGTCCAATTAATTCAATGATTGAGTTTAAACAAATCGTTGGGCGTGGCACTCGTTTGTTCGACGGCAAGGAGTTTTTTACCATTTACGACTTTGTTGATGCCTACAAACACTTTTCAGACCCCGAATGGGACGGAGAGCCAATAGAAGAAGAACCTTGTAAAGTTTGCAATCAAAATCCCTGCAATTGCGGGAAACTACCACCAATATCATGTCCGATCTGTGGTCAGTTGCCTTGCATTTGTGTAAAAGAACCGCCGCCACCTTGTTACAAATGTGGTCAAAGGCCTTGTGTATGCAAGAAGAAAGTAAAAATCAAACTGCGAAACGGAAAAGAAAGAGAAATCAAACATATGGTTTCCACTTCATTTTGGAGTGCGGAAGGCAAACCCATATCAGCAGAAGAATTTTTGAATAATCTGTTTGGCGAATTACCTAAACTTTTTAACGACGAGGAAGAATTGCGGAAGCTTTGGAGTAGTCCGATAACCCGCAAGACTTTATTAGAGAAGTTAGAGCTGGCAGGTTTCCCAAAATCCGATTTACTGACCTTGCAAAAGTTAGTGGATATGGAGAACAGCGACTTATACGATGTGTTGGAATATGTATTCAATGGCGATTATATCGCAATGACAAGAGAAGCAAGGGCCAAGGCAGCTGAAGCAACAATATTTACCTTACTCAACGACAACCAAAAAGAGTTTATCTCATTCGTATTGAGCAAATACATTGAAACAGGTGTGGACGAACTCGACCAGGAGAAACTGCCAATCTTGCTGACAAACAAGTATCAATCATTGGAAGACGCAAAAGAAATTTTGGGAGACGTTGCCAACATAAGCAGACTGTTTATAGAATTTCAGGAACATCTTTATAAACAGAAAGCAGCGTAATGAAAGGATAAAGTGAGAAAAAAGGGAGGTTTTTGGAATTGTCCGCCTTTGGAGGTCCTTTCCTCCTTAGGAGGTCCTGTCCGCCTCTGGAGGACGAACTACCGTTAGCAGTAATTCTATAATTAGAGCAAAATATGAAATTACTATTATGGAACATATTACATAAATGATTATGAAAAAGTTCTCACTAATAATATCACTTTTGCTGACACTAAACAGTTATGGCCAGGAAAAAGATGCTTCTTTTAAGTATGGTGTGGAAATTTTTCCACAAGTAATTCCGTTTAGGATTTATTCCGCCCAGTTTATCTATGGTTCTTCAAACGAGGATTACTTTATCATTGGATTCACTTATCTAAACAACTACTACCCAAATAAAAAAGACGCTGTCGGGCTGTTTCATGCTCCCACCATTCCAATTGGCTACAGAAGATATCTTTGGAAAAACTTAAACATTGAGGGACAATTATGGCCTGCCTATAACTTTTATAAGGATTTGACGGAACAGAAATATTATAAAGGATTTGATCTGGCCGGCAGCATACGATTTGGATATAGATTAAATTTTAAGATTAAAGATCTTCCTTTCTACACAAATATTCAAATAGAATACCTGTTCGGAATTTATAAGGGCAATAAGCCCGAAAACTTTGATAATGTTGATAGTGGTTTTCCAATTTTTCCAGCATTCTCACTTGGTTATAAATGGTGAATCTTACAGATAAATACCCGTAAAGCCGCACTTTTATAAATTGATGTATAATATGAAAGAAGGTTTTTTTACTAAAAAAGTAATATTTAGAAAAAATTATCTTGGATAATACAGTTTGAAGCTATTTTATATGAAGTAAAAGTTTTGTTTGTATTATTGACTGGAACCCAAAAAGAGGGCACAACAGCTGCCGGTTCTATGGTTTTGCTGTTGTCAGGCTGCTTCTGCCTTCCAGTATTATTTATATTATAAAGGAGTAGTTGGCAGGCTGCTGAAGGATCCGGCTGTTTTGCAACCCATTCCCTGCCAGAATACAGGCATAATCCTTTCCGTATGTATCATCAGTATTAGTGAATGAGGAGGCATAATATACCTTCTTTTAGCGATTGTACAGCATTCAGCGCCCGGGTACTTTTGCCTGATCAAACACTAACACCTGAACGCAATGAAAAAATATATCTTTTTTACCTTGTTTATCTCGGCCTTGACGCTACAGGCACAAACCCCGGACAGCATTTCAAATCTTCCCAGAAACACTGTCGAAACCATGTTGAATGAAAAACCCGGTTTAACCATTGGCGGCTACGGCGAAATACATTATAACCAACCACTTAAAAGCAACCAATTCAACCTGGGAACACTCGATGCCCACAGGCTGGTGATGTTTCTTGGCTACAATTTCTCGTCTAAGACACAGTTTGTTTCTGAAATCGAGTTTGAATATGCCAACGAAATCTGGGTGGAACAAATGTTTCTTCAACACAGGTTGAGTAAGTTTATCAATTTCAGAGCCGGAATTTTACTGGTTCCTATGGGCATTATAAATGAATACCACGAGCCAACGACCTTTAACGGGGTCGAGCGTCCGATCATTGACAACAAGATAGCCCCCACAACATGGCGCGAGATTGGATTAGGGTTCCAGGGCAATGTGTTTCAGACGAAGACAAGATACCAGCTGTATGTGATCAATGGATTTAACGGATATGATGGCACAGCAGCCAAATTCTCAGGAAGCAAGACACTAAGGGATGGCCGGCAGAAAGGTTCAAAAGCCTATGTTATGAAACCGGCATTAACAGGCAAAATTGAGTTTTATGGCGTGAAAAACCTGAATATCGGCCTGTCAGGCTATTTCGGCGAATCGCACAGCCGCTTGTTTTCGAACCTGCACAAAGACAGCCTTGCTATGGTTATGAAAGCCGATTCGTCGGTTGTAGGAATATCCATGCTGGGACTGGATGCCCGGTATAGCAATTCAGGAGTCAGGCTAACCGGACAGCTATACTACACATCAATCTCCAATACTGAGCAATACAATGTGTTTACATCCAAAAATGGTAAACCAAATGATCTGGGCAGCGCCATGATCGGCTATTATGCCGAAATCGGGTATAATGTGTTCAAGCCATTTTCCGGACTTACTTCCGAACTCATGCCATTTGTCAGGTACGAGGTATTTAATACGCACCAATCGGTAACAGATCCTGTGGTGAAAAACGAAAGTTATTACAATACGATAATTACCACCGGATTAACTTATGCTTTGTCGCGAGGCTCGGTCCTTAAGGCTGATCTTCAGTTTCAAAAATCAGAAGCTGACAAGAAATACAGCACTGTGTTTAATGCCGGATTTGGTGTCATGTTTTAAGTCGCAGCGATGAAAACTATATTGTTGTACACTTTGTTGTTCGTAACGCTGGGCAATGCGGACAACATTGATTTTGCACCGAAACAAAAACTCAGAGAACTGAAAAAAGTTAGCGGCTGCGACCGACCTGTTTACGATGAACTGAAAGAAATCCGGGACACCTATCCCGACACTTCCTCCGGTAAGTTTTTCGAACTCCGCAATGCTCTTCCCGTAAAATATTCATACATTGGAAGGGTATATACCTGCCGGGCAGGAGGTTGCGGAGCACCAAATGCAGCAATGTCATACGAGGGTTCAGAATTCTTTGATTATTTCATCCTGTTCGATTCATCGGCGAGCATAGTATCAGTACAAATATTCAACTATGAGGCAACCCACGGGCACGAAATATCAGTCAGAAGCTGGCTGAAACAGTTTGTTGGCCACAATGCCGGAAGTGAATTAATTGTAGGAAAAAATGTTGATGCCATTTCAGGGGCTACAATTTCCGTTCATGGTATAACTGATGACATACGCAACAAGACGTTGGTGTTAAAGAAGCACATCGGAAAACATTCAACTCAGAGTTTACCAGGCCATCCCTTGAGTACACAGTGGATTAACAACAAAGGCCCTGGCCGGCAGATATCTGCGCGATAAACGGCATTCTGAGGCGGACACCATCTGTTCGCAGATGTCGTTATAAACAACCCGGGGCGGATAACTTTTTTATGCCTTTTGCTGAAATGTTGTTCCGGCTGATTACTTTTGTGCAAAAGCTGTTATGACAACGCTACTCAGCATCCTTAAAAACAAGTATTTCCTCACACTTCTTGTGTTTGGCCTGTGGATGGCTTTTTTTGACCAGAACAAATACCAGAATCAGAAGCGCTTGCAGGCATCACTCAACAGGCTCGAAACCCAGAAAGCCTTTTTCATCCGTGAGATTGAAGCGAACAAAAAACTTACCGAAGCCCTGACTACCGACACTGCTGTGATGGAACAATATGCCCGCGAAAAATACCTCATGAAAAGGCCCAAGGAGGTTATTTACCTCATTGCGTCAGAAAATGAATAATTTAAGCATTTTTTAACGTTTTTCATTGCAACCCATTGCAGGCCGCACACGTCTTTAATTTATCTGATAAACAGGACTTCCGGCTTTGTTTTGGCCTTTTATCATGTGCGGGGAATAATAAACATACTTTTTCGAGCTTCCTGCCCGTTATAAATTCATCAGATCACAGCACTTCCGGATGGTTGCGTTAGGTATAATTAAAAATCTAACTATCTTGTTATCATTTAGTTTGCTGAGTAAACGGACAGGTTTTGGCGGCCTTATGGCATTCCAAAAAACTTCCGGAACTGAGTGAACAAAGCAAATAGATGAATGTTAAATAAATAGCGTTAAATATATATTTCAGAACAATTATGAACACCTTGTTGAGTTTGATCGGGCTTCGCCGCAAAAGCAGGATGCGCAAACCTTTGCCGGTTTCACGCGTTCGCTATCAGTTTAATTTACCCGGCATCCGCAATTTCCATTTGCTTCCTCTTTCAGGATTAAGACAGCCATTTTATGTTTTTTCGGCCTTTAAGGCCCTCAAACCGGCTGCCCACCTGAAGCCAAAAGGATGAGATGGCAGCAGATGAGCTGGTAATAGCCCGGGGGCTCGTTAAGCACTTCGGGCCCCAAAAAGCTGTGGACGGTATTGACCTTACTGTCCGTAAAGGCGATATTTACGGTTTTCTCGGCCCGAACGGCTCCGGAAAAAGTACCACCATCAGGATGTTGCTCAGCCTGATCAGCCCCGACAAGGGAAATGTACTCATGTTCGGAATGCCACTGGAATCAAACAGGGCCGCAATACTTAGCAGGATTGGAGCGCTGATCGAAAGACCCGATTTTTATCTTTACCTGAGTGCCCGGAAAAATCTTGAACTTCTGAGCATGTATTCAGGAATAAAACCCGACCTGAAACGCATCATGGACATTCTGCAGCTTGTGGGGCTTTCCGACAGGGCAGAAAGTGCAGTGAAAACGTACAGCCACGGCATGAAACAACGCCTTGGCATTGCCCAGACCCTGCTTCACGACCCCGAACTGATCATCCTTGATGAACCGGTGAACGGCCTCGACCCGCAAGGAATCAAAGACATACGGGACCTTATCCTGAAACTGAATACCGAACAGGGCAAAACACTCATTATATCGTCCCATATCCTCCGCGAAATGGAACTCATCGCCAACCGTATGGTGGTGATTAACAAAGGCAGGGTGGTTGTAGAAGGCGATGTGCGTGAACTCACCATGCAGGGCAGCCAGCGAATGGTACTGGTGACCAACAACCCGCAGAAATCTTTTACGTTGCTCACCGAAAGTTTCCCCGATACAGCGTTTACGATTAACAGGCTCAACGAAATACAGGCGGTGGTAGAACCCAGTCAGGTAGAAGCCATAAACCGCTTGTTGGTGCAACATGAAATTGGTGTCCGGCAACTGCATGTGATGAACAGTCTTGAAGATTATTTTCTGAATATCACCTGATTATGATCAATTTGATTCAACTTGAAATGTTTAAGCTGTTCAACCGGGGGCTGGCCTATATCGGTTTTGTAGCTATCTTTCTGATTGTGCTTGTCATTCAGGTAGGGATGTATGTCGAAGGGCAGCGCCTGCTCGATTTCCTTATTCAAAGTCTGTCGGAAGTGTTTCTGCTGCAGGGAAAACTTATCAATATTTACACTGTTACCTACATCATACTCAACAGCCTGTGGATACACATCCCAATCCTTGTGGCCATTGTTGCCGGAGATATGGTTTCGGGCGAAGCCGGAAGGGGCACCTTCAGGCTGCTGCTCACCCGACCTGTTGGCAGGGCAAAACTACTGGCAGCCAAGTTCATCACCGCACAGGTGTATGCCACCTTACTGGTTGTGCTGCTGATGCTTATGAGCCTGGGTGTTGGCAGGCTGTTCTTTGACCAGGGCGACATGATCGTACTCATGAACACCATCAACATATTCGAACAGTCGGATGTGCTTTGGCGCTTTCTGGCTGCATTTGGTTACGGTATCGTCAGTATGTGGGTGGTTGCAGCACTTGCTTTTTTGTTTTCGGTGCGGGCCACAAATTCGCTCGGGCCGGTGGTTGCAGCCATGTCGGTGGTTATCCTGTTTACGATTATTTCAAACTTCAGTGTCGGGGTGTTCGAACCCATCAAACCATTTTTGTTTACAACCTACCTGAACGGTTGGCAGTTGTTTTTCGATGAGCCAGTTGATTACGGGTTAATTTATAAATCGTTAGCTGTGCTGGCAGGCCACATCACTGTATTTTACCTGCTGTCTGCTTTTATTTTTGTCAAAAAAGACATTACATCATGAGTTATTTTGGAAGGATTTGTCTGGCTTTACTTATTGGTTTCACGGGAATCAGTCATTCAGTCAGCGGACAGCTTGATGCCTCTGCTTTGCTTGTCGAGGTATTAAAGAAGAGCCAGGCAGTTAAGAGTTTCGAAGCCGATGTGGATATTGATGTGGATGTGGATTTCATCCGGATACCGGTGAAGAAAGGCAGGGTTTTTTATAAAGAGCCGGATAAATTCAGGTTCAGGGCAACGGGTTTTGTGCTGATGCCCAAACAAGGCCTGAATTTTACCATAAACGAGATCCTGAATTCAAACCATGCGGCCATTTATGCCGGTGAAGAAGACGGCAACCAGAAGATAAAGATAGTGCCTCTTGACGACAAGGCTACTTTTGTTCTGGCCACAGCCTGGATTGACAAGCAGCAGGCCCGCATCAACAAGCTTGAAGTAAGCACACAAAATCAGGGAAACTACACCCTTCACTTTTATTATGGCCAATTAGGATACGAAATCCCGGTAGAAACCAAAATCAGTTTCGAGATCAGTCAGATTGATATCCCCATGAAGTTTATCGGTAACCTGAAAGTGGACAAAAAGAAAGCCGGCGAAAAATCATCCGGTACGGTGACACTGAAATACAGCAACTTCAAGATCAATGGTATAATTCCTGACGAAGTATTTGTTGAGTCGGAATAAACCTTTCGAATACTGATGTTTACACAAACCTAGAATTCCATTCCGCCCTCATCCATTGCTCCTTCGCGTCGGTCAGACTGTCGTTTCTTGGTTTGGTTGATGCGGTAGTTAAAATTAAGGGTAACCACTGTTGAGCTCCATTTAAACTCTGATTTGGTATAGAAATTTTCCCCGAAGGTTTCAAAGGCATGTGAGCGGGTTCCGAACACATCACGTACATTCAGCGTGATGGTTCCTTTGTTTTTCAGCACATCACGGCTGGCGCCCAGATCAACAAACCACGAAGGGAGTCGTTTTCCCTGAGGGGTATCACTACCGGCTGCATAATTGGCTGCTACCTGAATATCAAGTGCTTTACCCAATGTTATCCTGTTGTTCATCCTTCCGGTCCAACTGAAAAAATCGGTTTCGTATTGCTTTCCATAAGCCTCACCTTCCGTCATACTGCGAAAAAAGTTCAGGCTCACATTTGCATTCCATCCTTTCAGGGGGCTGTGTGACCCAACAACTTCGAGTCCCATGGATTGGTTCTTTGCGAAGTTTTCGGGGCGGATAAAGATCACACCTGTTAAACTGTCGATTCGCTCAATACGTTGGAAGACATCTGTGCTGTAGCGATAATAAGTGGTCGCATTCAGGCTTGATTTGTTCCAGTAGCGCAGGTAGCCAATTTCATACGAATCAGTGTACACAGGCTTGAGGTTGGGATTTCCGGTCCATATGTTCCGGTTGTCGGCAAATGACCTGAAAGGGTTCAGCTGCCAGAATCCTGGTCTGCGGATTCTTCGGCTATAGCTAAGCTGCAAATTATCAACTTCAGTAAGTTTGTAGGTAAAATGCACCGAAGGAAACGGGTCAATGTATTCATTTCTGTCCTTTTCATCAGTATCCTTCAGTAAGGTCTGTATTTCGGCAAACTCAAACCTGAGGCCAAGCTGATATGAAAACCTGCCTACATCATTGCCGAACATGGCGTAAGCCGCAAGGATGTTCTCGTCGTAGATAAAGTGGTTGGTGAAGTTTGAATCAGGCAAAAATCCGCCATCTGATTGTTGATCAGACACTTCATAATCATTATCAATGTGGCGGCTTTGCCATTTAATACCGGTTTCAAGCTTGGCTTTTCCGGTGAAGGGATGAAAATAATCGGCCTGAACTTCAATATTTTGTGACAGTTCATTGTTGAAGCTTTTTTGAAGAACAGGTGAAGGAAGAACAGGCAGCTGACTTTGAAAGAATGTTTCCTTAATGTTTGCCTTCTCTGTTTCGCTGTTGTCGGAATACTGGACAGAAGCTGTGAACAGCTGATCTTTCTTGCGGAATTGCTTCCTGTATAATAAGGAGTACTCAAGATTGGGATCAATTTCTTCTTCATTGTCAACGCGTTCACTTTGCCCCACCATTTGGTCCTGCACATAATCCTTATAAAATACCGAAGACCTGTTTGACTCATCTGAATACCGATACATCAAACTGAAGGTAAGAGAATTAAGCGGGTTAAAGAAGTACTCGGCACCAAGTCGGATGGTGTTCGACCATGCTTTGCGTTTGCGTTCGCGTTCCTGATCGGTGATATAGAGTTCATTGCGGGTGAATTCGCGGTACAGGCTGCCTGAGCCGATACGTTCGTTGTAGTTGATGGCATAGTTGGCGAACAGGTTCCACTTATTGAGCCTGTAATTGGTGTTTATCCCGAGCCCGGCCTGAAGCGGATATCCGGTAGTGGCATCAATGGAGCCATTAAAGCCTTGTCTGCGGTCTTTCTTAAGTACAATATTGATGATTCCGGCTGTTCCTTCAGCATCATAGCGCACAGAAGGGTTGGTAATGATTTCAATGCGTTCGATCATGTCTGACTGAAGACTCCTAAGTGCATTCCGGTTGCTGATTCCTGCCAGGCCAGACATTTTGCCGTCAATCAGAATACGCACACCTTCATCACCCCTGAGGCTGACATTGCCCTCAATATCCACCGTTACGGAAGGAATGTTCTCGAGCACTTCTATCGCGTTGCTTGCTTTGGAACTGATGTCCTTACCCACGTTGAACACGCGCTTGTCGAGGGTCATTTCAACCTGACTTCTTTCGGCAATCACTTCAAACTCTTCAAGAACAGCAGCATCAGGTGAGATAAACAATTCGCCCAAATCGAGCTGGTTCTTGCCGCGTCCGATCTTTATATTTGACAACCTCATGGTTCCATAAGCCAGAAACTGAACGGCAATGTCATAAGTACCTGGTTTGAGTTTAATGTCAAATGTTCCGTCTGTACCACTGATTCCTCCGGTGACGAAACTGGAGTCAGATGCCTGATACACCATGACGGTGGCATACTCAAGTGCTTTCTTGCTCGATTTATCAATTACTTTCCCCTTTACTCCGGTTTCGGCATCGGAAGGTGTTTTTGCGCCTGCCATTGTTTGGCTGAAAGCAAAAAAAATGACTGACAGTAAAATAACTTTATTTTTCAAAATTGAATAGTTTATGTATTAAACATTAACCGGAAGAATACGTTCAGCATGTTGATTTAACAACCGGCAGAACTGCATTATTCCCACAAATAATGTGCCTGATCGTTAATTATTCTTAACGCCATCTATTTTAACTAGTAGGGATCAACATCAATGCTGATTTTAATGGCCTTGTAAGCTGATTGGGCTGAAAAATGCCTGATCAGCTGCAACATAACCTCCTTGGCAGTTGAAGACGATTGCTGGCGGGGAATTTTGAGCATGATCTGTTTGATGTACAAATTCTTTATTCTGGAAACCATTGGAAACTCAGGCCCCAATACTTCTCCGGGAAACTTATCGCGAAGACCGAGGGTCAGTTCTGCAGCCCCATGGTTTACCATATTGGCATCTCGGTGTTTCATAACAATCAGGATAAGCCTGTAGTAGGGCGGATAGTGGTAGTGTTCACGAATGCTCAGCTGATGGCGGTACATATTCTCAAAGCGGTGGTTTACAACATCATTGAGTAGAGGATGGCCCGGCTGATATGATTGAATGAATACTTTGCCGCGCTGGTTTTTACGGCCCGCCCTTCCGCTTACCTGTGTCATCAACTGGAAACTACGTTCAAAAGCCCTGAAATCAGGATAGCTGAGCATACTGTCCGAATTCAGGATGCCAACCACCTTCACCCTTCCGAAATCCAGGCCTTTGGTCACCATCTGAGTTCCTGTGAGAATGTCAATCCGGCCCTGTTCGAAATCCTCGAGTATCTGCTGAAATGCATTTTTACTCCGGGTAGTATCCAGATCGAGCCTGCCAATTTTTGCCTGAGGCATCAAAATCCCCAGCTCTTCTTCCACCTTTTCGGTTCCAAAGCCATGCATTCTGAGGGCTGTACTGCGGCATTCTGGACATTCTGACGGCACTCCCAATGAGTACCCGCAGTAATGACATCTGAGCAGTTGTTGTTTCTTGTGATAGATAAGACTAACATCGCAGTTATTGCATTGGGGCACATAATGGCAGTGGTCGCATTCGAGTCTAAGCGAGAAGCCCCGTCGGTTTTGGAACAGAATTACCTGTTCTTTGTTTCCCAATGCTTTGCCAATGGCTTCAACCAATGGTGCGCTGAAATGCGACTTCATGGTTTTTCGCCTGGTTTCCTCGCGCAGGTTAACTACAATTACTTCGGGCAGTTCTGTTCCGCCGTATCTTTCGCTGAGCTCAACCAGACCGAAACGCTTGCTTTTTGCATTAAAATAAGATTCGAGCGAAGGTGTGGCGGTTCCGAGCAATACCCGCGCGCCCGAAAAAGATGAAAGCATGATGGAAGCATCACGGGCATGGTAGCGTGGTGCCGGATCCTGCTGTTTATATGAGGTATCATGTTCCTCGTCAACGATGATCAGTCCCAGGTTCTGAAATGGCAGAAACAATGCCGATCGTGGCCCAAGAATAACCTGATGCCTGTTGTTTGTGCCTGCCTCAAACGAAAGTACATCGTTCCATATCTCAGCTTTTTCATGAGGATTGTAGCGCGAATGATACACGCCAACCTGAGTGCCGAAAAACTTTTTAAGCCGGTTAATGATCTGAGTGGTCAATGCAATTTCAGGAAGCAGGTACAACACCTGTTTTCCGGATTCGAGGGCTTCGTGGATCAGTTTGATGTAGATTTCTGTTTTGCCGCTTGATGTAACTCCATGAAGCAAAACGACTTCTTTTTCGTGAAATTGCTTTTTTATATCGAGTAGGGCTTGTTGCTGGGCTTCGCTCAGACGCAAGTCGCCGGGCGATACAATGGCAATCTGATCCGAAAAACGGCTGACGACCTTTTTCTGGATGTGAAACACTCCTTTGTCGGCCAGGCTTTTCAGTTGAACATGACCCGCACCGCTTTTCTCGAGCAAAAGACGTTTTCCCACTCCTTCCCCGGTGCTCACCGAGAGCCGTTCAATGCTCAGATAAGCCAGAAGCAATTCAAGCTGTTTGTAGGCCCTGATTGAGAGTTCCTTCATCAATTGCTCCATCATGGCCTCTTCCCTGTAGGCTTCGGTGAGGGTAACAACTGTTTCTGTTTTTGGGATAAACCTTTCTCGAAGTTCTTCCTCCATCACAATGATCTTGTTGGCGATCATACTGTTTATGAGGGGCATGACTTTCTGAAACCCAACAATTTTTGCTACTTCGCTCAAACTAATACGCTGTTGAATCAATAATGCTTCAGTGATCAGGTATTCGTTTTCGCCCAGGATCAGGGCATCTGGCTTGAAGCCTTCAGCAAGGGTAATGCCTGTTTCGCTCGACAACCGGAGCGAAGAAGGAAGTCCGGCCTGCATTACTTCTCCGTGATAGCACATATAATAGTGTACTATCCAATCCCAGAATTTCAACTGAAGCTTGTTGACCACCGGTTTATCATCAAGTATGCTCTGAATGTACTTTGGGATGTAGTGTTGGGGGATTTCTTCATGAACCCTGGCCACAAGTCCGGCATATATTTTTTTGGCACCGAACTGCACCACTACCCTTTTGCCCGTTTCAACCTGATCACTCATCTCATGGGGTATCCTGTAGGTAAACAATCCCGGTACCGGAAGAGGCACAATAACATCTGCGAAAAACGTCTGACGTTCGGAGGCTTGGTTCATACGGCAAAAATAGGCTATTCGATGCTCCTCACGAAATCAGGCAAAGATTTATGGCCAACAATACAAAAAGGAAAACGCTGCCAACCGGCAGCGTTCTCATGCACAACATAATAAATTATATTCTACCTATGGTTCCGGAGTGTAAATATTTGATTCATTGCGGTATCCCTGCAGATTTCTGAACCAGTCGTTTGAAACCTGTCCGCCGCTCTCGGCCCATTCGGCAAATTTGAGGTGGGCATTCAGTATTTCAACTTTTTCCACCGGATAGTCGAAGCGCTCGACAATATTGATTGCCCAGGGAAGGTTTCTGTCGGTTTGATAATAACGTCCGGATGATGGGATGCTGTTGTCGTGTCCGGTTCCCAACAGGCCTGCATCTGCAAGCGCGGTTGGGGCCTTATTGGGCAGGTGAACCTCAACTTCCCTGTTCTTGTCAACGATAATAAACGGATTATAGGGAGGCACGCCAAGCTGATTGAGGGGAACCGGCTGGGTAAATGTTATCGCCACATTGAGGGTATCCGGAGTAACAAATGGCAGCCCGGGTTGCGTATTCACACCAATAGAGCCTCCTGCAGCAGGCAATATTCGATAGGCATCGTCCCATACCACAACTACCGCGCGCTCGTGACCGGCTTCGGTCTTGTTTGGGTTTAGCTGTATGTAGTCGTTAGAAACATCAATTCCTGAAACATTTTGCACACGAGCAGAGTTTACGGGCAGTTCAAAGCCAAAGCCATTGTGGTAATAAGCTCCGTGTGCCCGCAGGATGAAAGTTGCCATCAATTCAACAACCTGATTGCTCCCGTTTGTAATTTGATTAAAGTTATAGTCAATTACAGCATCGTTAAAGTCATAATCACCGCTATAGGGCCAAAGGTCTTCAAACGAAAGTGTTCCGAAATTACCCTGTGTGAAAAAGTAATTGTTGAATGCTTTTGTCGGGTCATTTGGGTATTCATCAAAATTATCCGGAACACCATCTGCATCGCTGTCCGATCCTGTGTAGTCCACAACAGGTAGTTGAGTGACATCAACCGCCTGAATCGGGTTGGCCGTTACAAAAAATATAGCATCATTAAAGTCGTGGTCACAGCCACTTTCAGTCCTGCGGATATCCTCGATTCCAAGCAGGAGGTTTTTTCTTGCCGGATCGTAGAGCAGAACAGTTTGTTGTTTTTGGGAGGCATTACCTGCATTCAGGTTTTTGTCGGAATACACCTTCCACCTGCCATTTGTCACCTGTCCGTTTACCCAACCATCAGCGATGAGTACCCATGCTATGGTTACATTGGCATTATACCGGCCAATATACACTTTATTACCGGGTTGCAGCCCTCCCCCACTGCCTGCCATTGATGCATTGGGAAACACAACAGTGATGGTATCAATATCATTGGGTGTAGCAGGCGGCTGGCCTGTTGGATAGGTATAAAATCCAAGTACGTTTTTGTATCCAGCACCTTCAGTTACAAAGGTTACCCATACATCACAGGTTTCAACAAGGCGGACATTGTGGTCATATACTGCTTGAAAATACTCAGGGTGGGACACATCCAGCCTTACACGTTCAGGAAGTGTGTTGTTAATATCTGCCAGGAAATCAGCAGTTATGGGATCATTCTGAGGCATCAGGTATGCAGGCACCCCCTGGTTGTTGTATGCACCCAGAAACTTTATCTGGCTATTGACAGCACTCGGCTGAAGCAGGTTCTTCAACACAGCCGGGTTTTGCCTGCCTCCTACCACCAGATCGAAACCTCCCGCTACAAGTGGTACCTGAATCAGGTTTGGCAATCCAACATAATCTGTTGCCACCCAAAGATGAGTATAATATGCAGGAACTTCATAATCAATAGCATAATTGCCTGATTGGTTCGTAACGCCACTTACCACCTGCTTCCCTCCCTGTTCAGGATCGTTAGAATATACAACGAATTTAGCTCCCTTGATTGGTTGATCAATATTGTCAAGCGCTGTGATCGAAAAACGACCTTTCACAGTTGTTGACCAATCAAAGTTGTCAGGAACCTTCAGGCCTTCCATGCCGATATTCACCTGAGGCTTACCCTGATCTTTACGACAGGAAGCAACAAGGCCAATCAAGAGCAATGCACCTAAAAAAGTGTACAGGAATTTTCTCATGGTGATATGTTTAATAAAAATGATTATCCAAAAGCAATACCAAATTATACAGACCTGTTTGTCAATTTGTTATTAATTAATCCGTTGAAACAAAAGTTTCATAACGAGAATAATTTCCACTAACGGGATAACATCAGGGAATAACCGACAAGTTGGTCATAGTCAGTGCCTGGTCTTCTATAATATAGGTATGCAGTATACTCGTTAATTGTCTCGCGGTGGTCGCCTTCCAGAAAGGGCACATCAGCTTTGCTGCTCCCACGTTCGACAACACCATAGAGGTAGTTGTAGTAGCCTTGTTTCAGAAAAAGACTGGCCTCGTATGCTTTCAGGGCATAATTGTATTGCATTTTGCCTGTTTCACCTAAATTCCAGTCGGTGAGCGCACCTATGATGTTCACATCTTCATGTGTCAGGGGAACCGGATATTCGAGCAGGAATTCAACCCATGCGTAATCTCCTTCAGTTTCGGTAAGCTGATCTTCCCTTGCTTTGGTAAGCTTCCGTCCTTTGATGTCCTGTTCGTTAATATAGCTTTTTCGTGTTCTGATCTGATCAGGCCACAATTGCACTACATAGTAATCATTATCCTGAAAGACACGTCTTATGCGCTCCGACTGATACCGGAAATTTTTAATATCGAAATTTCTGTACTGGTTCCCACCATCGAACACTGTTTCTTCGGCATACTCATAAGTCAGTTTCTCACCAAAGTTATAATTGGGTTTAAGGCCTGTAACCATATTGTCCCAGCGTCCGTTCTGCCTGATGTTGAGACTAAGGCTTTGCTCAGGGCTCAGCATATAGAGGCTGCCGTGAAATACCGAAACATCAATCTGCTGCTTGCTATGGGTATAATCGAGGTTTTTGGGATAACTGGGAATGGACATCTGGATCTTTATCAGGTTATCCACCAAAAAGAAACGCTTTGTAAACAGGATGTTTCCTTCGGCAAGGCTGTTTTCAAAAACTATCAGCAGGTAGTTTCCGGATACTGAGGGCTTCAGCTGATCGTCGGGAAAAAGCAGGCGATAATGTACATAAGGTGTTAAGGTGTTAACCGAATACTGGTAATCACGGATTTCCCCCTCGTCAAAACCTTGCTGAAACTCATTCTTTCTCAACTGTGAAGGTGTCCAGTCGTGGTTGCAGTGCTGCAGGGTAAAGTACAAAATTGGAGAATCGTTTCCAAGCAGGTCAAACGAAAGCTGAAGCCTGCCCTTATCGCCCATGAACAGCACAGGGTCGAGCAATGGTTCATTCTCGGGATGAAAAAGAACGGTTTTTATATCAGGGTCGTACACCTGATCGTTAAAACCAAAGGGAAGTTGTGCTAAAGTTTGTATCACACTAAGACACAACAAGAAAAAACATAAGATAAGTCGTCTGATATACATCTGCGCTACAAATGATTTTTTGATACTGCTGTCATACATTGCATGTCAAAGATAGCATTGTTTGGGTTCTCCGGTAAAAGATTCCCTGAAAATAATCACGAACTGAGGAACGATGATTTGCACCAAAAGTTGATATACATCAACAATACTTTTGATATTATTCAATAAATAACTTGCATCTAAACAGCAGACGATTGTGTTTTAATTAACGCAAATAAATTCGTTTCTTTGCAACTTACTTAAACATGCATACAGTTAGATATGTCAACCGTCACAAAAATCAGAAAAGGCCTCAATATTAATTTAATAGGTGAGGCTGAAAAAGTGATCAAAGAGTTGAAGAGTGATCATTTTGCCGTCAAGCCCACCGATTTCACCGGAGTTTTCCCAAAAATGCTGGTGAAGGATGGTGATGCTGTGAAAGCCGGAACACCATTGTTTACAGACAAGAACCGTGACAACATCATTTTCACCGCTCCTGTCAGCGGCGTGGTTCGCGAAATCAAACGTGGTGCCAAACGACTACTGCTCGAAATCAGGATTGAAGCAGACGGCAAGGATGAGCACATTGATTATAAGGCAGAAAATCCGGCAGACATCAGCAGGGAGCAGATCATTGAAAAAATGAGGCTCAGCGGGGTATGGCCATTGCTCAGGCAACGTCCGTATTCGGTCATTGCTGATCCACAATCAGAACCTAAATCAATCTTTATCTCCACTTTTGACACATCGCCACTTGCTCCTGATAATGATTTGATTGTTCATGGACATGGCGAAGATTTTCAGGCTGGCATTGATGCACTTGCCAAACTGACAAAAGGAAAGGTTCACCTGAACATTGATTCAGAAACAACCCACTCGAAGGTATTTACAAATTCCAGGAATGTGCAGATCAACCAGTTCTCTGGCCCTCACCCTGCCGGAAACGTCGGCGTGCAGATTAACAGGATTGATCCTATTAATAAAGGAGAGGTTATCTGGTATTGTTATCCTCAGGATGTATTAACCATTGGAAGGCTTTTCCGCAAAGGGTATTATGATGCCACACGCGTGGTAGCACTGACAGGCTCAGAAGTTTTATCACCGCTGTATTACCGCACCAGGATTGGTGTTGCGGTTGAAGACCTGGTGAAAAAGAACGTCACAGACACAAAAAAACGCTACATCAGTGGCAATGTACTGACAGGAAAACAGGTTGAACTTGACGGTTATCTTGGGTTCTATCACACACATCTTACTGTTATTCCCGAAGGTGATTATTATGAGTTTCTTGGCTGGGGTTTGCCCGGGCTCAACAAATTCAGTATGTCAAGGTCATTCCCGGCATTTTTATTCAAAAACCGTAAATACAAACTCGACACCAATCTTCACGGCGGTGACAGGGCTTTGGTGATGACCGGGCAATACGAAAAGGTATTTCCGTTTGACATCTATCCCATGCAATTGATCAAGGCAATTATGGTCGAGGATATTGACCTGATGGAAAACCTGGGTATTTATGAAGTTGACGAAGAAGATTTTGCTTTGTGCGAGGTTATTGATACGTCCAAGACGAATATTCAGGAAATCGTTCGCAAGGGGCTTGACCTGATGCGAAAGGAAATGAGTTAATGATTTGAACATCTAAATTTTGCTATAGAAATGAAGTTTTTAAGGGATCTTTTAGACAAGCAAAAACCGCACTTTGTCAAGGGTGGGCGCTTCGAAAAGCTGCATTCTACTTTTGACGCATTCGAAACCTTCCTTTTTGTCCCCAATAAGGTTACGAGTTCTGGTGCACACATCCGCGATGCCATTGACATGAAGCGCACCATGATCATTGTTGTGGTTGCTTTGTTGCCAGCGTTAATATTTGGCATTTGGAATGCCGGCTACCAGCATTACCTGTCGCACGGAATGGCCTATGATTTCTGGCCCATGTTTGGTTTCGGGCTGATGAAGGTATTACCGATCATCATAGTTTCTTATGTGGTTGGGCTGGCCATTGAGTTTGCCTTTGCACAGATCAGGCATCATGAAGTAAACGAAGGGTTTCTTGTCAGCGGCATGTTAATCCCGCTGGTCATGCCACCGGATGTTCCTTTGTGGATGGTTGCCGTTGCCACTGCTTTTGCGGTGATTATCGGGAAAGAAGTATTTGGCGGAACCGGAATGAACATCCTGAACCCGGCCCTCACTGCACGAGCATTCCTGTTTTTCGCCTATCCATCGGAAATGTCGGGCGATCTGGTTTGGATTGCCGAAAAAGCCGATGCCTATTCAGGAGCGACCCCTCTGGGACACCTGCTGGTTGGCGAAGTGGACAAAATTCCTTCAGACTGGGCAATGTTTCTGGGTACTATCCCCGGAAGTATCGGCGAAACTTCCACCCTGGCGATTCTTCTCGGGGCTATTGTTTTGATAGCAACCGGAATAGGAAGCGCCAGAATTATGTTGTCGGTCGTGGCCGGAGGATTGGCCATGGGTTGGCTGTTTAACCTCTGGGGCGCCAATGACTACATGAACATACCGGCTTATCAGCACCTGATTATGGGCGGCTTTGCCTTTGGAACAGTGTTTATGGCCACCGATCCGGTTTCGGCAGCTCAGACAAGCATTGGAAAATATTACTATGGATTCCTGATCGGAATGATTGCGGTATTGATCCGCGTCTTCAACCCGGCCTATCCCGAAGGCATGATGCTTTCGATCCTGCTGATGAATGTCTTTGCCCCGCTGATTGACCACTACGTCATTCAGTCGAACATCAAAAAACGCCTGAAAAGGGCAAAACTCGCCATAAAAGTTAATTAACAATTCTGAATCAATCGCTTATGTATAGTAACGCTTATATTTTCAGATATGCCTCGATCATGGTGATCCTCGTGGCTGCGGTGCTTTCGGCAGCAGCCATGCTCCTGAAACCGCTTCAGGAACGCAATGAGGCAGTAGATAAAATGCAGAGTATCCTATCGGCGGCAGGGATTCATGATGTGAATGCCAAAGATGCCATCAGGATATTTAATGAAAACATCACCAATATGATTGTGATTGACAACAAAGGAAATGTTGTGGATGACTACAGCGGTGAAGGAAAAGAAAAGAGCCGTGCATTCAGGGTCAACCTTAAAGACGAATTGTACAAGAAATCGCAGAAACGCGACTTTGAACTGGCAATTTATGTAATCAAACTCAACGGCGAACTTATTTACATTATTCCGCTCAGGGGCGTTGGCCTATGGGGACCTGTATGGGGGAACATCGCTCTCAAGGATGACTTCAACACTGTTGTCGGTGTAACTTTTGGACACAAGTCAGAAACACCTGGTCTGGGGGCTGAAATTGAAACCCCGGTTTTTGAAGACCAGTTTCCCGGAAAAGCATTGTTCAATGAGGATGGTTCATTCAAATCCATCCGGGTGATAAAAGGCGGTGTAGCAAACCTTCCTTCGGCCTCGCAATTGCATGCGGTAGATGCCATCACTGGTGGAACCATTACCTGCAATGGTGTCAACGACATGCTCAAAAATGTATTGGAAAGTTATGTACCCTATTTCAAAAAACAAGGATAACCATGAGTGCCGCGAAACAAGAAAAAGAGCCTTTGTTCTCTCCCAAGAACAAGAAATTACTTACGTCTCCCATTAACCTGGACAACCCAATAACCGTGCAGGTGCTGGGCATTTGCTCTGCACTTGCAGTAACTGCCAAACTTAAACCGGCATTTGTAATGGCCATATCGGTTGTGGTGGTAATTGCATTGGCAAATGTGATCATTTCGATGTTACGGAATGGCATACCACCGCGCATCAGGATCATTGTTCAACTTGTTGTGATTGCAGCACTTGTAATCCTTGTTGACCAGGTGCTTAAAGCATATGTGTATGATGTCAGCAAACAGCTTTCAGTTTTTGTAGGCTTAATTATAACTAACTGTATCATCATGGGCCGCCTCGAAGCATTTGCGATGGGCAACAAAGTATGGCCCAGCCTTCTCGACGGAATTGGCAACGGATTAGGCTATGGCCTTATCCTGCTGATTGTTGGTTTTGTGCGCGAACTGTTTGGTTCGGGCACCTTGTGGGGATACCATGTGATCCCTGCCGGAGCCTACGACTTTGGATACATGAATAATGGTTTTATGATTCTTCCCCCGATGGCACTGATCATCGTAGGTATCATTATCTGGATCCAGCGCTCGAAAAGCCGCCAACTCATCGAAGAAAACTAGTTAATAAATAACTCAAAATATAAGGATATGCAAGAGCTTTTTAACATATTCGTCAAGTCAATATTTGTTGACAACATGGTATTTGCCTATTTTCTGGGAATGTGCTCCTATCTGGCTGTATCAAAGACGGTTCAAACTTCGGTCGGGCTAGGTTTTGCGGTCATATTTGTTTTAGGCATCACTGTACCTGTTGACTATTTATTGAATGATTATGTTCTGAAACCCGGAGCACTGGTCTGGCTCGACGCCGGTTTGGCCGACGTTGACCTGAGTTTCCTCAGTTTTATCGTTTTTATTGCAATCATTGCCTCAATGGTTCAGCTGGTCGAAATGATTGTGGAGAAGTTCAGCCCTGCCTTGTATTCTTCACTGGGCATCTTCCTCCCGCTGATCGCTGTAAACTGCGCCATTTTAGGAGGCTCATTGTTCATGCAGGAACGTGAATATCAGTCGCTGGCCCAGGCAACATCCTTTGGCCTTGGTTCAGGTGTCGGCTGGTTTCTGGCTATCGTAGGCATTGCAGCCATTCGCGAAAAAATAAGGTACTCTAATGTTCCGGCACCACTCAGGGGATTGGGTATAACCTTTATCATCACAGGCCTCATGGGAATTGCCTTCATGAGTTTCCTTGGAATTAAATTGTAGTTTAAAAATTGTATAACATAATACAGATATAACATGACTCTGTTAGCAACCGGTACAGGCGGTGTTGTCGCAATCAGTATCATTTTTTTCCTTTTCGTTATTCTTCTGCTTGTCGGCCTGCTGCTGTATGCCAGAAAAAAACTGACCCCTCAGGGAAAGGTAAAAATAACCATCAACGGCGATAAAGAATTGGAAGTTGATCCGGGATCAACCTTGTTGTCAACACTTTCGGACAACAAAATTTTCCTTCCTTCTGCCTGCGGGGGTGGAGGCACCTGTGCCATGTGCAAATGCCAGGTTCTTGAAGGTGGCGGTTCGATTCTACCTACTGAAAAAGGCTATTTCACACGTAAGGAACAACAGAATAACTGGCGTTTGGGTTGCCAGGTTAAAGTCAGGGAGGACATGAATATTCATGTTCCGCCAGAAATATTCGGAATCAAAAAGTGGGAGTGTGAAGTTGTTTCAAACAAGAACGTAGCTACCTTCATCAAGGAGTTCGTCGTGAAACTCCCCGAAGGTGAGCATCTTGATTTCATGTCAGGAGGATACATCCAAATTGATGTGCCTAAAATTGAAGTTGATTTTTCCAAAGAAATCGAGGTCGAAGATGAATACCGGGATGAGTGGGATAAGTTCA